>Ga0315274_10006387_pt1 | contig 17160 bp, 14 predicted proteins | sample YL17G02_20_MG_FD_203700 | JGI IMG/M metagenome (GOLD analysis project Ga0315274, IMG submission 203700) | Sediment microbial communities from Yellowstone Lake, YNP, Wyoming, USA - YL17G02_20 | ecosystem: Environmental > Aquatic > Freshwater > Lake > Sediment | place: USA: Wyoming | collected...
CCTCCTTGTGTCGTTCAATGGACGATCCTTCGTCCAAACCATCGCCATTGAACCCCAAGGAAAGGCCCCTGTCGCTACCCCTTAACTTGACGCAGACCCTCGCGATTCAAGGGTCCGTGAGGGCGTGCCGCGTCCTTCGTGCCGATAATTCCCAGAAGAGGGCTACCCGGGTTGTTTCGCCATAGCGCAGCCCACACGTTCCTCGGACACTCGGGACGACGAGGAGGCAAGGGATGCCGACGCGCAACTCGGGACGCGCATGACCGGCCAGCCCGTTTGTTAGACTTGGGAAGCAAGGAGTTTGGGTGGACCTCGCTGGCGCTGCTGGGTTCTGTCAGCGTCCGATAAATGGAGCCCGCAAATGCGACTTCGGTTTTCTACAGTTGCATCCCCGCTTGAGCCGGCTAAACTGTTTGACGATCGGGAAAGAGGTTCATTCACAGGGTGCGATCGCCCTGAGCCATGGCGAAGGCTTGGCATGCTTGCGGGGATCACGTGGAACGTCGGCTGGTCGCGTCATGCTATTTGGACGCGGGCAATGGTTAGGCCGTTTCCGGCCCATCGCCCGGCCGATTGTCGGTTGTGACGGTAGCGGTACCGAAGAGCCGCGTGAACCGGTGCTGACGAACCGTGCGAACGGCACGGGCGTAAGGGCGCAGCCAGCGGGAAAGACACGCATGGTCGCGCCGCTTTCGAAGACCAGGGAGTCCACCGGCCGGACCCCGGCGGAGTCGATTCAAGCATCGTTTCGGACTCAGGCGATATGCAAGTTTAAGCCGTCGCGAAGACGGCGGATCGCCGCGCGGCGCGCGGTCGTGACCTGATCGGATTCGCCGCGTCCGACTTGTCGTTGTCGCGAAGGCCTCTGAGCGTGGCGCCTTCGTGGCGCGGGACATAAATCTTTATTCTCCAATAGGTTGCGCCAAAACCGTGGTGCAGCTGACGGGGGCGGAGTCTGCGCGGTGGGCATTCCGACGGCCTGACAAGCGAAGGTCACCCGATCGAGGTACGACGCGACAGCGCACTAAAAACGACCGGTCGATGGACGAGGCAGGACACGATGGGAATTGTCATAGTCTATATCACTTGCAACCGTCTGGGTTACAGTCAGCTATCCCTTCCTCGCTTGCTGGAGGACCCAACCGAGGAATTCGAGCTGGTCATTTGGGACAACGGGTCGACCGACGGAACTGTGGAATACCTCAAGCAGGTGCGGGATCCCCGCATCAGGGAAGTGGTCTTCAGGCCGGCAAATGAGGGGCAAGGGCCGGCAATCAACTATGCATGGAATACGAACAGTGTTGACCTGTGTGGTAAAGTGGATAACGATTGCTTAGTCACGCCGGGTTGGACGCGGATTCTCAGCGCAGCCCACCGGGATATTCGAGATTTCGGTGTGGTGGGTTGCTGGCACTTCTTGCCGGAAGACTTCGATCTCAAGATCGCCCATCACAAGATTCGCAGGTATGGTCGGCACCAGGTGGTCGTCCATCCCTATATGGACGGTTCAGGATTCCTGGTGAAACGCGTGGATTATGATGCTCACGGTCCCGTGCCGGCGAATGGGGCGTTAACGAGGTACTGGATCAACTTGGCACGCGTCGGTCGAGTGAATGGCTGGTATTATCCCCTTGTTCTGCAGGAACACATGGATGATCCTCGCTCGCCTCGCTGTCTGCTGCCGGAACACTTCGAGGGCGAGCTGCCCTTCGCCCTGCGGTTCAGGGGGTTTACGAGCCGGCGGGAGTTCGGGACGTGGTTGAAAAACGACGCCAGGCGTATCCTCCGGTCGTCTAGTGATGTCAAGCATTATGTGGGCTGGCGAGCGGCGCTCCGAGGGTTCCGCCGCCGCGTCGGCAGGCGTGTCGGGAGGCTCGTTCGAGCTGCCCGAACGATAACGAGAGGCACCGTTGCCTAGGCACCTAACATCTGTGATCAGCGCGATGCCGGCCTTCGATGACGAGCGACCGCCTGATGTCCCGGGGGAGCGCCGGGAGGCGAACGGGGTCTCGTCTCATCTTACAGCTATCCACCTCGGGGTGATCGTTATCGCCGCCGGCGTCTTTGCTTTGACTATATTACTGGGCAATGAGTCCTATGATGACGCGTATATCGCCTACCGCTATGCGGAGCACTGGCCCGATGGGATCGGCCTGAGATGGAACCCGGAAGACCCCCCGGTCTACGGGGCCAGCAGTCTTTCTCATTGCTTTCTTTTGATGATCGGCAAGCTCATAGGGATGTACCCGCGCACGACGTCGATCGGCATCCAGACGGTGTCGCATGTACTGGTGAGCGTACTGGCCTTTCTGCTGGCCGGGCATCTCGCCGGGTGCTGGGCGGGGTTGGGAGCTGCGATGCTGACCGCCATCAGTCTGCCGAATGTTTTCCAAGGTCAAGGGCTCGAGATGGAGCTGTATACTGCCCTGACCCTGCTGGCGCTATGGCTGAGCATCAAAGAAAGGCACCTGGCCGCCGGTTTGGCCGCCGGCCTGGCGGTCGTGACCTGATCGGATTCGTCGCGTCCGATTTGTCGTTGTCGCGAAGGCCTCTGAGCGTGGCGCCTTCGTGGCGCGGGACATAAATCTTTATTCTCCAATAGGTTGCGCCAAAACCGTGGTGCAGCTGACGGGGGCGGAGTCTGCGCGGTGGGCATTCCGACGGCCTGACAAGCGAAGGTCACCCGATCGAGGTACGACGCGACAGCGCACTAAAAACGACCGGTCGATGGACGAGGCAGGACACGATGGCTCGATCTGCTTGACTTTTTTGCATCCCACCCAGTGATCGCTGAGGGTCGAGTAGGAACCCCGGGGAGGAGAACGTCGTTTGAACCGGCGTGAGCAAGGTTCGCGCGTCCAAGCGGCGAGCCGAGAACGGTTCCGGTCGTCGAGCGCAGGGCGTGACGGGCCGCGTTGGCACTTTGTATGCCTCGGATCCTAACATTTCTGCGAACCATGCGAGTGGGCATCACCGCCGTTGGGGCCGCTGCGGTGGCGTTTGCACTCTTGCGGGATTGGATTCAGGTCGACGTTCCGGCCCCAGGAATCGGGCGTAACCAACTCTTGCTGCTGATTGGCGGCTTGTTGCTGATGGCAGCAGGATTCGTGGTGCCGGATTCCCATTTTCGCCGGTTCGTCGTCCGGCCGCTCCTTGTGACGGGAAGTATTTATCTGCCGCTTCTGGTCTGCAACGCGTTCATGGCGGCGAGAGCGCCGGTATGGAAGGATCCCGGCGTATCGCTGCGGAATCTGTACCGCCCTGATCCTGTAACAGGGTATCGGCTGGCGCCGAACTATCACGGCTACTACGACGATGGGCTCGTCAGGGTCGAGTACCGCACCAACTCATTCGGTGATCGCGATGACGAACCCCGTGAGACAAGCGGCCGCCGCGTGCTTCTCATCGGTGACTCTTACACATTCGGGTCGCGCCTTGGAGAAGGCGACCGTGTTGACGTGCAGATGGAGCGTCTGAGCGATGGGCGCATCGATGCCTACAACTTGGGTGTCGCGGGTTACGGTCCGCCGCAGATCTTGGAGCACCTGCGCCGCTGCGACTGGTATCGCGGAAGCGATGCGGTGTATCTGTTCTATAACAACGACCTAACGGACCAGGAGCTCGATATCACCGTAATGACGGTCTTCGACGGCTATAAAGTGCGGCGGTGCAAGCTGGACGGTGTGCCGTTCACCGAGGCTGAGTACCGGATTGAGATCGAGCGTATCCTCCATCCTCCCCCGAGAGCGGTGTTGGCGCCGATCCTGGACCTGAGGCATTTGGGCCTCTTGCTAGAACGCTTGGCAAAGGCCCCGACGCCGCTTGAGAAGCAACTGCTTCGGATTGGCCCACACGCCACGTATCTGGGGGTCGAGAATGTCGAGAAGGCAGTGAGCTACACGCTGGCGATGAGGACCGTGGCGGCGGAGCGCGGGATGCGTTTTCACGTGCTGATCGTCCCTTGGCTGGGCGAGACAGCGCAACGGCGATACGCACCGATCGTCACTGATTACATCGGGCGGATGCGCGGACATGGTGTGGACGTTATCGAAATGCTCGAACGCTTGTCGCCCGACGACTACTTTCGAGAAGAAGGGCACTTCAACCCCGCTGGAGCGCGGCGGACCGCCGAGGCGATTATTCGGGGACTCGCTGATGCCCCGTGAGTTTGATTGTTTAGAAGAATCGGAGAACGGTCGTTCGGTCGTGCGCAGGTCGGCTGTTTCTACAGTTATGGTTCGGCGTTGATGGTTCGTGGGGAGGCGGCGTTAACCGTCGGCCTGTTTCGTACGTTCTTCCGGCAGCGTGAGGACGAGGACCTCATGTTACGCCTGCGGAACGGCGGGCGACGGGGATATGGCCCCGTGTCTGAACGGGGCAGGTGCCTTTTACAAGTGGAGAACAGCCATTCCGAAAGTTGCGATTGTCACGCCGCCTAGCCCGCCGTTCGCAGATATCGACCGGCAGGCAGCGGGTGGCATGGGTCTTTGGAAGCCAAGGAATCGGCGTACCGTGGGGCACTCCGAGTTTGCCCAATACGACCTGCCCCTGTTGTCAACGGCGGGCGTACTGCTGGACCAAGGCCACGATGTATGCTTTGTCGACGGACAGGCCGAGAGGCTGGACGCAGAGTCGCTCGCATGTCGCGTCAGCGCCACCAGCCCGGACTTTATTGTCGGCATGGTGCAGCTCGTTTCGCTCATCAGCGACTTGTCGCTGCTAGCCAACACGAAACATCGCTGCCCGGGAGCCCAGCTGATTGTTGTCGGATCGGTTGTAAAGGTGATGACCGAGCGGATCCTCGCCAATCCGGCTGTCGACTACGTCGTTATCGGTGAGCCGGAGCTGCCCACGAGCGAGTTGATCGCCGCACTCGCCGGCGGGCAAGGTGTTGAGCCAGTGACAGGGATCGCGTGGCGAAACGACGGCCAGATAGTGCGCAGTACGCCTAGGCTCCATACCGACCTCGCCTCCTTGCCAGCCATGCCGTATCATCTGCTCTCGCCGTATCGGTACATCGACGAGTTTTATTTTCGTGGCGATAAGTTTGGGCTTGTCGTATCCAGCAGGGGCTGTCCGTATAAATGCGCATATTACTGCCCGTATCCCCTCGCGTACGGAAAGAAGATTCTCTTTCGCCGGCCGGAGGTCTTCGTCAAGGAGATCGAGTTTCTCAATCGAGAGTTCGGCGTCCGATCATTCCAGTTCCGGGACCAAGTTTTCACGATTTCGGAGGCGCACGCCCGCAAGATCTGCCAGCTCATCGCGGATGCGAATCTCGATATCCGTTGGCTGTGTGAAACTCGCTTCGATCTGCTGCGTAGCGACGAGCTGCTGGAGGATATGCGCAGAGCAGGATGTGTGCAGATCCATTTCGGGCTGGAGACCGGTGACCCCGCGTTGTTTGAGGCCATCGGCAAGCCGGGCACGACCCTCGAAGTGGCCGAGGACACGGTCAGGAGAGTCCGGAGTAAGGGCATGCATGTGCATGTGCACGCCATTGTGGGGTTGCCCGGGGAAACCTGGTCGACAGTGAGGGGTACCTTCGAGTTCATAAGACGTTTGAATATTACGAAGTTTAGTTTGAACCGCTGTATCCCTTACCCCGGAACAGCGATGCACGACGAGGCCCAGCGCAAGGGGCGGATCCAGACACACGACTTCTCGCGATACGGCAGCCAGTTCGTCATGCGGACCGCCGAAATGTCGACCCGGGAACTCGAACTGGCGATCCGTTATCTCGGCCTCAATCTTGATCGTGACCTCAATAAGGGCGCGCGTCCCGGTCGACGGGCCAGGTTGACTCGTCTGGTCCTGAATCCGTTGGTCGAGAAAGTCCTCTGGCGCAGAGGTGGAGCGCAGACTGGGCGTGTGGCCCTGGCGTCAGGAAAGCATTGACCCTGCGGTGCTCCCAATGAGCCCGGGAAAAACCGGGCGCGGTCGCTGCGGCGGGTCATCAGGGCCATCCTTCGACGGCTGAATTACGCCCGCGAGACAATCGGGCTGTACCGCTGCTGGAGGTAGGGTAACGGTGCGCCATTGCTTGAGGCCAGCAACATCGTGGTTCGACGTCGCCGGATAACGTTCGTCTTGACGGGACGGGGTCTTGCCGGGGGCAACCGGGTGGTGGCCATCTACGGCAACGCTATGATCAAGCGGGGTTACGATGTGACCATCGTCTGCCGGAGGCCTCGGCTGCCGCTGCATCCGATCCGCCTCTGCAAACGCCTCTACGCGACTGCAAGAGCAACACTGGGTTTGGATCGCGACCATTTCGATGCTTTTAATGGAACGTTTATTCTCACGGACTGGGATGCGCTGGCCGGAGGCGTGCCGGACGGAGACGCCGTTCTGGCGACCCACTGGACGACCGCGGAAGCGGTGGCTGGCCTGTCAGCGAAAAAAGGCGAGAAATTTTACTTCATCCAGCATTACGAGGCCTGCTCGTTTGACCCGCATAAAGTCGATGCCACATGGCGCCTGCCGCTGCGCAAGATCGTTGTAGCAGGCTGGCTGAAGGACCTCGCCCGCGCACGGTTTGGAGACGAGACGACTGTCGTCATACCGAACGGTGTCGATCCGCTGCAATTCGACGCGGGGCCCCGGCCGATTCACGATCCGCCGTGTGTGGGCTTCATGTACTCGAGGATTCCATGGAAAGGCAGCGCGGTCGCGGCAGAGGCCATCCGGGAAGCGCGTCAGGCGATTCCGGATCTTCGCGTGGTGTGCTTTGGGACACAGGCTCCCGACAAGCGGCTGTCGGTGCCTACGGGCACTACATTTTGGCTGAAACCTGCCCAAAATCGCATTCGAGACATTTATGCGCTCGCCGACGTTTGGTTACTGCCCAGCACGACCGAGGGTTTTGGGCTGCCCGGCTTGGAGGCAATGGCCTGTCGATGCCCTGTGATTGCCACGTGTTGCGGCGGCCCCCAAGAATACCTGCAAGATGGTGTCAACGGATACCTAGTCCCCGTGGGAGATGCACAGGTCATGGCGAAGCGCATCGTTGGGCTGACTTCGGACGAGAGCCTTCACCAGCGGCTGTCGGATGCCGCCTACGAGACCAGACTTCGCTTCGCGTGGGAGTCCAGCGTTACCGCTTTCGAACGGACCCTGTTCGGCGCCGGGGTATCCCGCGGTGACCACGAGCCCGCCAGCCCGGGCGGCACGGTCTTGTCTTTTAACCAGGGCTGAGTTTCTCCGAGAGTCAGCCGCGCGGACATGCACGGACACCCGCCTCTTCACCTTCTGCCCGGTGTAGGAGGATGCGCGTCATCCCGAATGGGCGGTAGTCCGTACGTCCACCTCGGAGCGAGCGGACCTTCATGAGCCAAGTTACTGTTGGTGCTCTGGGACGTAACTCCCTGTATGGGGTCGTTGCGCAGGTTTGGCGCATCGGGTCGCGGTTTGTTCTGACGCCGCTGATCATCGCCCAAATGGGGTTGGAGGGCTACGGCGTCTGGACGCTGCTGTTTACCATTTTCGCTTATGTGACGATCATTGACACCAGCTTCGGTGTTGCCTACAGCAAGTTCACGGCCGAGTACGATGCAAAGCGCGACTATCGCGGCCTGGCACAGATCATCGGCTCGGGAATGACCCTGGTCGGTTTGGCTGCAGTCGGGGGACTATCGGTGCTCTGGTTGGGGCACGTGCCGATTCTGCGGACTCTGGGCGTCCCGCAGGCCATGCTCTCGCAGGCCAGCCAGGCCCTGCTGCTGCTCTCGGCCTGCGTTCTCATGCAGATGAGCATCGGCTGTGTCTTTCAGGTGCTGCCTGGACTGCAGCGGATGGACCTGCAGCACAAGCTGGGAATCGTCGGGTCGGTGGTCGAGTTTGCCGTGTCGATCTTTCTGCTCTACCGCGGATGGGAGTTACTCGGGCTTGCGGTCGGATACGTTTGCGGGCAGGTCACCAGCACAGTGGCTCCCCGGACGCCAAGTTGTTCCGTCGCTCGAAAGACGCGTTTCCGGCGCTCACGTTGGTACAGCCCTGGGCCACGAACAGCCGGGGAGTATTGTTGAACGAAGGTGCCAGAAATGTCACGTCCAGCGGGCGAACGCAGACCGGCAACGGTGCGGTTACCAGCGAAACGAAGCGGCTGACCCATCAGCCGGCATCGCGATGGCATTCATGACCGAAACACCGTCACCAATTTCACTGCGTCGCATCGCTTTGCGTGCCACATATTGGATTGCCGCCGCAACGGCGGTTTGCCACATGCTCAAGCTCGGAAGCTCGCTGGTGTTGACACGACTGCTGTTCCCCGAGGCCTTCGGGCTGGTGGCCACTGCAGGATTACTGTCGGCCGCGGTTGACATGTGCTCCGACCTCGGTATCGTGCAAGCGATCATTCAGCATCGCGAGGGTAACGCCCGTCGGTTCCTTGACGGCGCGTGGACCATGCGTGTCGTCCGCGGGTGGGCCCTGGGGCTGATTATTGCCGCGGTCGCCTGGCCTTTCGCGCGGTTTTTCGACGAGCTGATGCTCTTCCCCATCGCCCTGGTAACCGCGGTCGGCGCGGTGCTGCGCGGTTTCACCAGTCCAGCCATCTTCCTATGGGAACGCAATCTAGAGCTTAACAGGCGAATGACGTGGGAGATGGGGTCCGACCTGTTCCGGGTGGCGGCCACAATTGTCTTGACGCTCTGGTTGCGCAGCGTCTGGGGCCTCGTGTGGGGGGGGTTCACGGGTGAAGTCGGGCGACTGGCCGGTTCGTTCCTGCTGGGACGATATCGTCCCCGCTTCTCGAGCGACACGGCGGCAATGAAGGAACTTTTCCTCTACGGGCGGTTCATCCTTCTTTCCAGCCTGCTCGGCTTCGCCGCTTCCCGGCTCGACATGGTCATGGTCGCTAAGTTCCTTGGCATGGAGCGGGCCGGGGTTTACCAGATTGCGATCACCTTGGCGATGATGCTGACGGTCTTCTTCCGCCAGTTGGCCGGACAGGTTCTTTTCCCGGTCCTCAGTCGACGGCAGGATGACCCGGCAGCTCTTCGCTCAATCACGGATCGCGCGGTGTCGCTAACCGGAACGGTTGTTCTTCCAGCCGTCGCGTTGCTAGCCGTCAACGCCGACGTGGTGCCGACCCTTCTGTATGATCCGCGGTATGCGGATGCGGCAGGACCTTTCGGTTGGTTTTGCGCTGCGGCCGGACTCATGCTGCTGGCCGACACGCTCAATGCGCCGCTGATGGCGACGGGGCGTCCGCATTACGCAACGATCGCGATCGTTCTCCAGCTGGTGCTTGTGTGCGTCGCCGCACCCATGCTCGGTCGGTTTTTTGGCGTGTCGGGTTATGCGGCTGGCGTAGCGCTTGCAACGGCGGGGTCGTTTTGTGCGATCCTGGTGCCGTGCAAGCGGCTCGGATTCGTAAGCGTTGGCCCCGCGCTTGCGTCGCTGGCGGTTCCGACGGGCGTTGCGGCTACGGCGCGTGCCCTTCGCGAACTGGCCCCTTCGGGTCTGATCGATTCGAGTGCAGGGATGGGTGTGCTCCTATTGGAACTCGGCTTGCTGGCGGTATTGTGGCTTCTGAACTGGGCTAACTTGCGTGCGCTTCTACCGGTGCGTAACGTGAAGGCTGGTTAACGAAAGCGAAGCTGCGATGGGCGAGCGTAAAGCACCCGAACGGGCGGACTTCAGCAACCCCGAGCATGCCGGGTATTTTGGCGACCACGCGGCACGGTACTTGCGGGCAGCCCGATGGGCAGCCGATCGCTGCGTAGTGGATGTAGCGTGCGGGAGCGGATATGGGACAGCGATGCTCAGGCAGTTCGGGGCGGCGCGCAGCCTCGGTCTTGACGCCAACGAGTCCGTCGTCGATCGCAACCGGGAAAAGTACGGCCGTATGGGTGTCGAGTTCTTAGTCGCCGACTGTCAGACCTTCGACTTTGCGTCGCTTTGCCCCGATGTCGTGGTCTCGTTCGAGACTATCGAACATCTCAGCGACCCGGAAGCGTTTGTCGGCGCAGTCGGTCGCGCCTTACGGGGGGATGGTTTATTTTTCGTTTCGTGTCCCAACGACGAGCAGCTTGGAAACAACCCGTATCACCTGCATGCTTGGGATACCGACGGATTCCACCGTTTGCTTGCGCGATATTTTGGGGACGTGATCGTGTTGGGGCAGGTTCCGAATCCAAGTGCGATGGCCAGCGCCGAGTTCGGCCGTTATCTAGACTTTCGTATCGGAGTTCTCTGGAACCAACTATGGACCCGTGTGTGGCGTGCTGTGCGTCAACTCCTCGGGCGGCCGCCTGTTCCGGCCCGACCCGAATGGTGTAACATTCTGCCCGGTCCATACGACTGGTGGTTCGTTCCGGACCACGGGCCGAACGCCATCTCGCTCGTGGCGATGTGCCGCAGTCCGAGGTTCCCGCGCAACCACAACACTTAGCCAGGGCAGCGCACGCAATGCACATCGCATTTGTAGCGCCTGAGTACCCTCCCGGGCGATCGGCCAACGGGATCACGACCTACACAGCCATCATGGCCGAAGAGTTGGGGCGGCGGGGTCATCGCATTACTGTCTTCTGCCAGAAGCCGGACGGTGCAGTACCCGGAAACGCAGCGGACACCGTTCGCGCGAAGTACGTAGAGCCGTCCATCGTCAAGGTTCCTCTTTGGCGTATCTTCTACTACCGATGCCTTGGACGAGTCTTTCACGGATATGTACAAGGACGCGATACAGGAACGGCATTGCACCGGTCGATCGATTTGGTACACTGGCAGGATCCGATTGACCTGGTCGAGTGCCCGGAAGTGCGCGGTGTTGCATGCTGGCTGTATGCGCTTAGCATGCCGGTTACCCTGCGACTGCATGCCGCCGTGGCCGTTGGCTGGACTTATAGCGGGGCCCCGTGGGGTTACCGGCAGCGAGCAATTGCTCGCGTCGAAAGGCGAGCTCTGCGACATGCCGAATTCGTTTCTGCACCCAGTACTGCCGTCGTGGAAGAGACGAAACGAATTCTGAACGTCGAGCTCCCACACGCCAGGATTATTCCCAATCCGTGTCCGCCTGCGAAAACATCGTTCCTCGAAGCCGTTGCTCAGTCACCGCGAACGATTCTTTTCGTCGGGAATGTTTCATTCTTGAAGGGGTTCGACTTAGCCATCGATGCGTTCGTCAGGCTTGCGTCTCAAACTGCGTACGAAGATGTTTGCTTGGAGATTGCCGGAGCCGAATATCGCCGTGAGCAGGGAGGGTTCTTACCCGTATCCGCGGAATCCTATATTCGGGAAAAAATCGCTGACGCACACGTAAGGAGCCGGATCAAGCTTCTCGGAAGATTGTCGGCCGATGATGTGCGGCGTTTACGCCGACCGGCACGGATTACGATCGTACCCTCGCGTTTCGAGAACTTTCCGAATACGGTGCTTGAGGCGATGGCGGCGGGATGTGCGCTGGTGGCGGCTCAAGCAGGTGGAATTGTTGAGATCGTCGAGCATGAGCGTAATGGCCTGTTTTTCCGCGCCGGCGATTCGCAGGACCTTGCGCGGCAGATTGTCATATTACTCGACAATCCAGATTTTTGCGAGCGGCTGGGCCGACAGGCGCGCCAGGATGTGCAGGCACGTTTCAGTCCGCAAGTAATCGGCGATCGGATGGAAGCCTACTACCGGGAGGTTATCGACCGCTCGTGCAGCTGGCGCAGCCGCAGTTCTCGCAGACTCGCGCCGCAGCCAGAACCTGGGCGGCCCCTTCGGCTGTAGCCGGCGCATTGCTCTGCTTCTATGAGGTTGCGGACCGGTCGCCTGCAGGCAAGTCGATCAAAGCGGTTTATCGCCTGCGGATCGCTCACAAGCTGCTTTCGCTCGCTGCTTCCGGGGGGAGCGCCGTGATCGCTCCGCTAATGCCCGCGTTTGCCAATCTCCACGCCGCGGGAAACCACGGCCGGTTTCAGGCACTGTACGAGGACGCTTCCAGAATCGCCTGTCTGATCGGCATCTGTTCTTTCGGGTTTCTGGCGATCTTTGCCGATCGCCTGATCGTCGCCTGGACCGCCAACGCCTATCCGATGGCCACCTGGACCGTCAGCTGCATGAGCGCGGCCTTTTTAGCTTTACTGCTGACACGGGCAGGCACCGCGAGCCTGCGCGCTCGAGGGACGATCCGCTTGGAGATGAGCTACGGCCTACTCATCATCGGGCTGCTCGCTGTGCTTTTCGGTCCTAGTTACTGGCTGTGGGGCTATCAGGGAGTCGTCCTGGCTATTGCCACCAGCGTGATGGGCGGATCGGTCTGGTTCATCGTTGCGTTCGCCCGTCGGGAATCGCTGGGCGTCGCACACTATTTGCGGGAAACGCTGCTGCGCCCGGTGCGGGCAATGGGGCCGGTTGTCGGCTTCACCGCAGTGCTGCACCCGCTGCTTACGGTGCAGATTCCGGGGCTGGGCAAGCGCATGCAAGCGTTGGTGGACGTGTCCGCGTGGGGAGCTTTGTTCCTGCTGCTCAGCGTGGTGGCCGTGTGGCTGGGCGTGCTGGCGGCGCCGGAACGCGCCTGGCTGATCAGCCGCCTGCCCTGGAGAGCAGACGGCGGACAGAAAGTTGACGAGCAAGCCCTGTCGACGCACCGCGATTGCGCGGGCCGGTAGGCAATCGAGGCCTCCGTCGCGGGCTGCTTGCTGTGTCAGGTGCGAGTGAATCGCTGGAGCCGTGCAGTTCGAGCGGGATAGCTTCCTCTGTTGCCACGACGATTAGTGATCAAAAGACCTGATAGTCGCAAGCAGTTTCGATGCAAATGGGCAGCGTTCCCCGCGAGACGGGGTGTTGCTGCGTTTGTCCTCGGCGTACTTTGCACTACCTATTGTGTCTTTCTTTTTCTCCTCCGTGATTCGTTGGATGTTGCGCTAGCTCTTTATTCGGACGACGCCTTCTACTATTTCAAGATTGCCCACAATATATCGTCAGGCGTGGGTTGCACATTCGACGGGATCGCGCGCACAAATGGGTTTCACCCCCTATGGCTGGGATGCTTGCTTCCGGTGTTCTGGCTCACGGGAGCGCACCTTGAGCTGCCTGTCCGCATCATGACGGCTGTCAGCGGTGCCCTGTGCGTGGGAACACTCGTCCTCGTCTATGAGGTTAGTCGCAAACACATCGGCCCGAACTGCGGGCTTGTCGCTGTCGCGGCTTGCCTGTTGACTCCCGTTTTTGGGGCGCTGCTCAACGGGATGGAAACGGGCCTGCTATTATTTGGCGTGGCCGTCATGCTGTGGCTGTGCTATGAAAAGCGCATCCACGACCCTCTGGCCAGCGGCACGTCGTCTCTCCTCTTTGGCATCGTTTTGGGCGTGATCGCCTTGTGCCGTCTGGACTCCGTTTTCCTTCTTTTCGCCGCGCTCTGCCTAGGGGCCGTCGCGTACCCCGTGCTGAAAGTTCCCGTCAGGACGTGCATATCGCGACTGCTCACAATTTGCGTCGGATTTGGAGCCGCCGTTGGACCATACCTCGCGTGGAACCTCCTCTTGTTCAAGCACGTCGTCCCTATCAGCGGCGCCGTGAAAAGCTCCTTCCCTCGCCCCCGTGATGGGCTGTTGGAACTGCCCGGCGACATGCTCATCGGCGCCGCTCTCCTCGGTGTCCTCGTAGGGCTAACAGGTTTGGTGATTGGTCGCCGCTCCGAAAGTGGCCGCGCGCGAGCAGCCGTTCGCTCGCCGCTGATGCTCATTACATTGGCATCCATCTTTCATTTGGCCTATGAATATCTTTTTGTCACTTGGGGTGTCTACTGGTGGCACTTTTCAGTTTATGGGCTGGGGATTGCGCTGGCCTCGGGTGAGGCAGTCGGCGCATTAACGACAAATCGAGTGCGTTTCCGCCCCTGGCTTGTCGGCGTGGCAGTCGTTGGAACACTGGCGCTGGCGATTCCTATCAACGGACGAGTAATCGCCGCGAGGCTCCATCGGCACCGTCAATGGCTGGCCGCTGCCGAGTGGGCACGTCACCATACACCTTCCGACGCCGTGTTTGCAATCAAGGATGCGGGCCTGTTCGGCTACTTCGCCGATCGACATGTGGTCAATCTAGACGGAAAGGCGAACAGTTACGAGTACAAAAAATGCCTGGAAGAGGCGCATGTCGACCGTTATCTTCGGTTGGCGCGTGTATCATACGTTGCCGACATCAGTGCGCGATACCAGGCCGGGCGAAGTCGAATCGTGATCCCTCGGGCAGGGCAGGATCCCGTCATTCTTTGGACGGAGAAGGCACGTGAAGTTTACCGTAGCGCGACCAGGCTGCCGACTCGCTCCGGTAGAGAGGTGGCGGGATACTTCACGATCTGGGCGTACGCGGAGCCCGTCGGTGATTCGATCCAATGACGTCAGATTTTTTCGTCAGTTTGGTGGGGGCGCTGTCTGTTGTTTCGGTCTGCATCAAGGGTGTGCGCTGGACGTTTGCATATGTCTATCTGGCGACGCTGCTTATCGTTCCGCTTCCGATCACCTTGAGCCTGGCTGGCCTTCCCGATCTGACCCCACGACGGGCAGCCTGTGTTGGCCTCGTGCTTGGCGCCATTATCATAGGCAAGGGCTGGCAACTCGCCCCTCGCTGGCACTGGTTTGATGTAGTGGCACTCGTGCCGGTCCTGACGTTCTCTGTCAGTTACGGCCTGATTACGGATTTCAAGGGCTTCTACCATCGTCTGGGTGTGTTTGCAATGGACTGGGCGTGCCCCTACTTCCTCGTGCGAGCACTGTTCAGAGATATCGACGCATTGCGGCCGGCGTTGCGTACAATCGCCTGTTGTACAATGGTGTTGGCCTTCTTGGCTGTGTACGAATGTCGCATGGCCACACGTCTCGCCGTCGATCTCTGGAATATGGTGGGACCAGACGTTCCTGTGCCGCCACACTACACCCACTGGCGCTGGGGATATATCCGAGCAGCCGCGACCTGGGGGGGCGGGCTACCCTTAGGTACCATGTTCACTACCTGCGCTCCGCTGATGGTGCTGTGGGGTCTCATCGGAGGAGTACCGCGCTGGAAGGCTACCGGCGCGTCTCTCGCCTGTGCTGCAGGTTGCGTCGCCGCGATGTCCCGGGGGCCGATGCTTGTGCTCGCGGCGCTCGCCTCGATCTTTCCGATAATCGCCGCCAGGAGACGATGGTTATTCCTCATCTTGGTCGCGGTTCCCATTGTCGGTGCGCCACTACTGGTTGAATCCGCCCGAGAGGAAGTCACATTTACGCAGGGGGAGATGGACGAATTCGGAAACACGACAAGCGGCCATTATCGCGTGGCATTGCTTCTCATCTATGGCCAGCGTGTCCTTGATGTAGGGTGGTGGGGCGACCCGGGAATAGTGGGATTGGAGTACGAGCACGCTTGGTCCGTCGATAATGCCTACCTCTACTTTTTTCTCACCGGCGGGTGGCTCGGAGGCGGCGCGTTCTGCTCCCTTATTGCCGTATTGCTTTGCCTTGGAGCGCGCCGGATTGCGCAGGCCAACGGGCACGAGAGGAAGGTGGCCGCGGCAGTGCTGGCAAGCTTCGCAGGTGTTGCGGGTTGCATGGCGAACCTGTGGTTCGCGCCGGAATACGCCCCACTGTTTTGGATCACTGCGGCCATCGTGCTGAACCTACTGGTCATTCGTCCGTCTGAGAGACTTCGAGTGGCTGAGGTTAGGCGGCGAGATTTCGCGGAACAGCCCGGATCACTCCCTGCAGAATAGCTGCAGACGTCGAGCCACTATGGCTAGTGGGCGCTGATGACGAGCTACAAGGCCATGATAGCGTTCGGCGGACCGGCAGACGGCGGAGCTCGTGTCATACGGGCAGTACAGATTTCGCTTCTATGCGGTGGTTCTGTGTCCGTCGTCCTGACCTCGATCGCTACGGGCTTGTGGGTTGTAAGGCGGCTTACTGAGACTGGCGGATACAATAGCGGGATCAGCACGATTATCGCGGGCGCTCATGCCGCACTTTCGCTCCTGCTGCTGCTCGGTTGGTTATTGCTGGCCCGCGCCCGGGCGCCAGTCCTCGCCGGAAAGGCCGTGTTCGGGCTTTACGCTACGGCGACCGTTGTGACCTATGCGGAACTTGGCGAGGGTGTCGCTTTTCCGCGCCCGAAGCCGCGCGAGACGCCGTACGTTTCAGCACCGGAGGTCGGTTGGCGGCTGCGCCCAAACTATCGCGGTACGTACGCTGGCAAGCCGCTCCGGACAAACAGCGAGGGCTTCCGCTCGGCCGAAATCTCCCTTCAAAAACCCGGCGACACGGTTCGCATCGTCTGCCTGGGGGATTCGCTGACATTCGGCCACGGCGTTGACGAAGAGCACGCCGTCCCTCAGCAGCTTGAGGTTCTTCTGGGTGCGCGGATGCCAACCCGCCGATGGGAAGTCATCAATACCGGCGTCGAGGGATATTGTACGTTTCAGGAAGTTGCGCAGTTGCGGCGGTGCCTCCGATATGAGCCCGATCTAACCGTGCTGCTGTTTTGCCTGAACGACGTGACGGAAAAGTACATGTCCCTTCGCAGATTCGGTGGTTCCGGCCTGGACTACCACGGGGTGGTCGATGGATCCGCCGAACGCCTGTTGCACGTGCTCGCCTGGCTGCGTCCCTATAGCTCGCTGGCGACCGCGCTGACCCCCACGCGTGCCGACGCTCAGCGATATGAGGCCTACTCGGTGCACCGTCTGTGGGAGGACCCGAATAGCACGGTCGTCACCGAGGCATGGGAGCAGGCAGAACGTGAGCTTGACGAACTGCGCCGCACGTGTGAAACGCACGGCGTCGGGCTTCTGATCGCCGTCGTTCCGTTTCGCGATCAGTTGACGGACGTTCCGGCTATCGATGCACCTCAGCGCCGGATGGAGCGTTACACTCGCTCACGTGGTCTTGCTTTTGTGGATGTCAGACCTCACCTTGCAGCAGCATTGCAGGCCGGGCGCCAGCAGGATGAACTGTATATGGATTCATCGCACCTGACCGTAGCCGGCAACTCAATCATCACTGAAGCGATCGCCGAGCAGTTCCGGCTGGCGCCGAGTCATGCGGGTTCGCGCAGCAGCTCGTGGCAGACTGTGTTGGCCCAGGGCCAGCGCGCATAGCTGGGTCGTATAGGCAAGATGGGAAGTTTGCGCCCGGCGCAGTGTTGTGATATATCCTCCGCAGTCTTGACGGATGGAACCGCAAGCAAGGACCACTGCAGGAGGAT
>Ga0315274_10006388_pt1 | contig 17160 bp, 7 predicted proteins | sample YL17G02_20_MG_FD_203700 | JGI IMG/M metagenome (GOLD analysis project Ga0315274, IMG submission 203700) | Sediment microbial communities from Yellowstone Lake, YNP, Wyoming, USA - YL17G02_20 | ecosystem: Environmental > Aquatic > Freshwater > Lake > Sediment | place: USA: Wyoming | collected...
CCCTCCGGCAAATCCCTGAAGGAGCCGGTGGCCTGACGTCGGGTGGCCAAACCGGTTTGAAGCAAGTGAGTTATGTGCCTGAGTCCTCGGGCTGCCTCGACGAGATGATTTGTGCATGCCTTGGCGACCAAGACAGAGCCTTCTCTCGCGCTGCGCCGGCTGAGAACTCGGTGCACTAGCAACGGTCACCAGATGCTGGCGCGCGGATGCTTTGGGGCCCGAAGAGGGGTAGGTGGCAAACCCTTTGCTTGTCCATCGAGCCGTGAGAAAACAATCGAGCGCGACCTCCCTGGTTTTCAGACCCCTTCGTTGTTTTTGTCCCCTGCTTGCCGCCTTGGCGCTCGCCGTGGGGAGTTGGGTCGCTCAGGCCGAGCAAAGCGTATCGCTGGCGTGGGACGCCAATGCGGAGACGAACATCGTCGGGTATCGGCTCTACTACGGCACGACGAGCCAGAGCCTCACAAACACGGTGGATGCCGGCACTGAACTGACCGCCACGGTGACCGGATTGAGGGAAGGCGTGACCTACTACTTCGCCGTCACCGCGCGCAACTCGGACGGTTTGGAGAGCGACTTCTCAGATCAGGTGTCTTACCTGGTGCCGGTGATCGACACCCAACCGCCGCCCACCCTCACCCTCGGTGCGGATCGGACCATCAACGCGGGCGACACGCTGACGCTCGCCGCCCAGGCCCAGGGCGGCACGCCGCCCCTCACGTTCAACTTGCTGTCCGGCACCCCGGCCGGCGTGCTGTTGAATCGGACGACCGGGTCTCTGCTCTGGCAGACCACCGCAGCCGACGGCGGGATCACCCATACCCTCGGCGTCGTGGTGACCGATAGCGCCTCACCGTCGTTGAGCGCCACCAGCACCGTCCGCGTCCTCGTGCGCAGCGTGAACACGTGTCCGACCCTGGATCCGATTGCCGACCGGGCCATCCGGGAAGGCGAACGGCTGGTGATCACCAACCACGCCACGGACGTGGACCTGCCGCCGCAGACCCTGACCTACAGCCTCGCCAGCGGCGCGCCGTCGGGTGCCTCGATCAACCCCACGACCGGCGTCTTTGTCTGGCAGCCCACTTTCCGCGACGGCCCCAGCACGAACCGCATCACCGTGAACGTCACTGACAGCGGCGCCTCGCCGCTCGTTGCTAGCCAGTCGCTCACCGTCATTGTCCGGCAGACGCAAGCCGATGTCACGGTTCGGGCTGGCTGGACCAACGTGCTGGCCGGCGCCGCTTCGTCTGTGCCGCTGACCGTTCTGGGCGACACGGACCTCACAGCGGTGGCCTTCAACCTCGACAGCTCGGCGAACTGGCTCGGCAACCTGGCGATTGAGTCACCCGGGCCGAACGTGACTTCGGCGGCACTGTTGCCGTTGGGCGGCGACAGCTCGGCGATCGGCTTCACGCTGACCGGGGCCGCCGTTGGCACTGATCGCCTGCTGGCGAATCTCGCGTTCACCACTGCCGCGAGCGAGCATTCGGCAATTATCCCGCTGCAGTTGAGCAGTCTCACCGGTCAGTCGGGAACGGTGGTTTACACCAAAACCCTGGCGCTCGACGGCTTCGTCATCGTCCTGGGGCGGGAGCCGGTGCTGCTGGCCTTTGGCGGCGATCAGCCGACGCTTACACTGTTCGGCAACCCGGGCATCACTTACGAAGTGGAGACGAGTGACACCCTGGAACCTGCGAACTGGGTTCCTTTCGATTCCGTGACCCTGACCACGACGTACCAGACCCTCCCGCTGAGCGCGACCGACGCGATACGCTGTTTCCGTGCTCGTGGTCCGTGAGTGATCTGGCACGAAGACCTGAGCCATTCCAGCCGCTGCCGCACCGGTAGGTGCGCAGTTCGGTCATCCAGAGGTAGCAGCCGGCGTGAGGAGGCTCGGACGACTCGCCGTTTCAAGAGGAAGTTGGAGCCTCGCCCAACTTCGCGGATTCGGCTTGGGTTTTGAAAGAACGCCGGCACCGAATATTCGCAAGTGATTGATTTGGAGGATCGGCGTTTTTGCCCAGCAGCCCCAATGCGCTGTAGTGCCGACCTACCCTATTCCCAACGCTTTTTTTCTGTGCATAATGGTGAGCCGTTGTGTCTTTGCGCTGCAAGATCCGCAAGAAAAACGGCAAGGAGCATCGCTCATGGAGCGTCGTCGAGAACCAACGACTGGCCGTCAGGTGCAGGTGGATGCCAACCTCCCGGCGGGCCAGTTCGTCGATCAGATCTTGAACGTGCGCCTGCCCGACACGCCCGGCACGTACTGGATCATCGTCCAAGCCGACGTGAACAACAGCGTCACCGAACTGCTCGAGAACAACAACACGCTCGTGTCATCCCAGGCGGTGACGGTGGGGGCTGCCTACGCCGCGACCGTGCAGGCGGATGTGCACCAGGCCTTGAGCGACACCCCGATCCCGCTGCACGGTCAGGCCACGTTGAGTGGAAGCGGCAGCCCCGCCGCGAACGTGCCGGTCACCATCCACCTCGAGGTCCGGGGAATCCGCCGGACGCTCAACGTCCTGACCGGTGCCGACGGCGCCTTCACGACCACTTTCCAACCACTGCCGGGCGAGGCCGGCCATTACCGGATTGCCGCCTCGTACCCCGGATTGTCGAGGCCTGCGACCCAGGATGAATTCGTGCTCCTGGGCCTGAAGATCGCGTCCATCGGGTTGGTCAACGTGACCGAAGGCAGCAGCATCAGCGGCACGACGAAGATCGCCAACCTGAGCGAAGTTCCGCTGACCGGGCTCTCGGTTCAGGTGGTCACGAATCACCCGAGCTTGTCGGTGACGGCCAACCTGAGCACCAACACGCTCGCCGGCAACGGCGAGATCACGTTGGCCTACACCATCACGACGGTGAACACCTCCGCCAGCGAGAGCGGGGTCGTCCTCCGCGTCACCACCGCCGAAGGCGCCACGGACACGGTGGTGTTCCGCGTGCGACAGGAGTTGTTGTTGCCACGGTTGCAGGCCACGCCGTCTTCGCTCAAGGGCACCATGCTCCGGGGCGGCCAGACCGCGGTGACGTTCACGCTTGCCAACCCCGGCGGGCAGGAAAGCGGGCCGCTCGACATCCTGACGCCCAACTTGCCCTGGATGACGATCACTTCCCCCTCGCACCTGGACAACCTCGCGGTGGGGTCCAACACCGTGGTGACCGTGCTTCTCACGCCGCCCGCCGATCTGCCACTGGGTGACTACAACGGCACCCTCGTCGTGCGCGGTTCGACCGCCGGCCTCAGCGTGCCGTACTCGTTCCGGGCCATTTCGGACGGCCGGGGCCACCTCCAACTCACGGCGGAGGACGAATACACCTACTTCGCTGCCGGCTCGCCGCGCGTGGCCAACGCCACCGTCACGCTCTCCGATGCGCTGTCAGGAACGCCGGTTTTGACCAACTACACCGGCCTGGACGGCACGGTGTTGCTCAGCAACCTGACGGAAGCGTACTACCTCGTGGATGTGCGCGCCGACGATCACTCGCCCTTCCGGCAGTCCGCCCTGGTCGGGGCCGGAATGACGACCAACGTGGTCGCCTTCCTTTCGCGCGACACGGTTCACTTCACGTTTACCGTCGTGCCGACGACGATCGAGGACCGCTACTCGATGACGGTCGAGAGCACGTTCGAAACCCAGGTGCCGGTGCCGGTCGTGACGATTCAGCCGGCCTCCGTGGATTTGGCCCAATATCCCGCCAACGAGTTCCAGATCGAATTCACGATAGCCAATCACGGCCTTATCGCCGCCGACCACGTGCGGTTGGACATCCCATCCACCGCCCGCCTGGAATTCACGCCGCTCATCACCGAAGTGGGCCGACTCGCGGCGAACAGTTCGCTGACGGTGCCGGTGCTGGTGAGACGACTCGGCCCGAAGGCGCTGTCGGATGCTGAGGCCGCCCCTCCGGCGCCGCCGAAGGACTACCAGACCGGTCTGTGCTCCGTCACCGCCAGCATGCTTTGGGATTACCTCTGCGGCCCGAACGTGGTGGACCGGAACACCGCCTTCTACGTGTTCGATTCCACCGGCTGCGATCTCGTGGCGCTCTACCGCCAGGTTTACCACATAGCGCCGGATGAGCCGGGGCCCGGGCCGGGGATCACCTCGGACGAGTACTTCGACTGGCTGGAGTCGCTCAATCCCGTGCTCTCCTTCGGACCGCCCCCGGGGTATCACTTCGAGTGCAACGCCACGCCGCCCGGCGGTAAGAACCTCCGCTCCGGTCCCACCGTCAACCCGGTGAACGGCAAGCCGCTGGGCGGTCCGCCCGCCAAAGCCGAGGTCTGCGCCAAGGTGAATCTCCGGCTGGACCAGCGCGCCGTCCTCACGCGCGACGCCTTCAAAGCCACGCTCGAGTTGGACAACGACACGCTCTCCTCTTTGCAGAACGTGCTCGTCAACCTCGATATCCGGGCGGAGAACGGGGCTTCCGCCAACACGATCTTCGGCATCCGCCCGCCCGAGGTATCGGGCTTCAACGCCGTGGATGGCACCGGCACGCTGGGCGGCCGGACCGTCGGCACCGCCACCTGGATCCTCGTTCCCACGCTGGATGCCTCGCCCACCTCCGGCTCGGCCATGTACCTGGTTGGGGGCACGCTCAGCTATCAGCAGGACGGCGTGCCGATCACCGTCCCCCTGGCGCCCGCGCCCATCTGGGTCTTCCCGCAACCCGAACTCGTCCTCCGCTACTTCCATGAGCGGGACGTCTTCGCCGACGACCCCTTCACGCCGGAAGTCGAGCCGAGCCTCCCGTACTCCCTGGGCGTGCAGATCGTCAACGTCGGCTCTGGAGCCGCCCGCAACCTGAAGCTCAGCGGCGGCCGACCGCAGATCGTGGACAATGAGAAAGGCCTGCTGATCGAGTTCAGAATCCTCGGCACCCAGCTCGAGAACCAGTCCCTGTCGCCCGCGCTCGACGTGGATTTCGGCCGCATCGAGCCCGGCACGAACAAGATCGCCCGCTGGCTGTTCACTTCCTCGATCCAGGGCAGCTTCACCAACTTCTCGGCCTCGTTCGAGCACCTGGACGCCCTTGGGGTCAAACGCCTCTCCCTCGTTCGCAGCGTCGAAATCCATCAACTCAACCACATCGTCAACGCCGACCGCGCGTTCGACGACGCCCGGCCGGATTTCCTCGCGAGCCTCAATCCCGGACCTGAGCATCTGCCGAACACGCTCTATCTGAGCGACGGCTCCACGAGCCTCGTCGCGGCAGTCACCAGCGGCGGCTTCAGCGGCCTGCCCTCGGAGGCCAACCAGCAAGTCACGCTCACGGCCACGGCGCCGGCGGGTTGGGTCTATTTCCGTCTGCCGGATCCGGCTGGGACAAACCTGTTCAAGCTCGCCCAGGTGCTCCGCGAGGACGGCAGCGAGATCGCCTTCGGCACCAACGCCTGGACCACCGATCGCTTCTTCCGGGGTGGCGACCTTCGGCCCATCCTGACCAACCAGGTCCACATCCTGGACTACAACAGCTCCGGCACCTACACCCTGGTCTATGAGACAATCGCCGGGCCGGTCATTGATACCCAGCCGCCGGCCAGCACCGTCGCGGCGCTGCCCGCCGTCAGCCCGTCGCGGTTCGCGGTCTCGTGGAGCGGCACCGACGAGCTTTCCGGCATCGCGTCCTTCGACATCTACGTGTCGGTCAACGGCGGGGCCTTCGCCCCCTGGCTTGAGGGAACAGCGGTTAGTGGCGCGGTCTATACGGGTCAACCCGGCGCCACTTACGCCTTCTACAGCATTGCCAAGGACAATGTGGGTAACACCCAGACCCCGCCGGCCGGCGCGCAAGCGCAGACCACGGTCAGCGCCGCCAACCCGCCGCCCACGATTACGCTCGGCCCGGATCAGACCATTAACGCGGGCGATACGCTGACGCTGACCGCCCAGGCCCAAGGAGGCACGCCGCCGCTCACGTTCACCCTGCTGTCCGGCACCCCGCCCGGCGTGCTGCTGAACCGCACCACTGGCTCTCTGCTCTGGCAGACCACCGCCGCGGACGGTTCCATCAGCCATACCTTGGGCGTCATTGTGACCGACAGCGCCTCGCCGTCGCTGAGTGCCACCAGCACCGTGCGCGTCCTCGTGCGCAGCCTGAACACGCCTCCAACCCTTGACCCGATCGCAGACCGCGTCATCCGGGAAGGCGAGCGGCTGGTGATCACCAACCACGCCACCGACGTGGATCTGCCGCCGCAGACTCTGACGTTCAGCCTGGCCAGTGGCGCGCCGTCCGGCGCCTCAATCAACCCCGCAACGGGCGTCTTTGTCTGGCAACCGACGTTCCGCGATGGCCCCAGCACCAATCACATCACCGTGAACGTCACCGACAACGGCCCCTCGCCGCTGGTCGCCAGCCGCACGTTCACCGTCATTGTCCGACAGACACAAGCTGAGGTCACCGTCCGGGCTGGCTGGACCAATGTGCTTGCCGGCGCCGCCTCGTCGGTGCCACTGACCCTGCTGGGCGACGCGGACCTCACGGAAGTGGCCTTCAACCTCGACACCTCGGCTGCCTGGCTTGGGGATCTGGCGATCAGCTCGCCCGGGCCGAACGTGGCGTCGGCCGCGCTGTTGCCGCTCGGGGGCGACAGTTCGGCGATCCGCTTCACGCTGACCGGGGCCGCCGTCGGTACCGATCGCCTGCTGGCGGATCTCGCGTTCACCGCCGCCGCGAGCGAGCATTCGGCGATCGTCCCGCTGCAGTTGAGCGGTCTCACCGGCCAGTCCCCAACAGTGGTCTACGCTGAAACACTGGCGGTCGATGGCTTCGTCATCGTCATCGGTCGCGAGCCGGTGCTGCTGGCCTTTGGCGGCGACCAGCCGACGCTCACGCTCTTCGGCAATCCGGGCGTGACCTGCGAAGTGGAAACCACCGGGACTCTGGAACCTGCGAATTGGGTTCACTTCGATACGGTGACCCTGACCACCACCTACCTCACGCTGCCGTTAAGCGCGACCGACGGGATGCGTTGCTTCCGTGCGCGCGCTGTTGGTCGCGGGCCGGTTCTGCTTGCTCTTGGCGGCGACCAGCCGACGCTCACGCTCTCCGGCAATCCGGGCGTGACCTACGAAGTGGAAACCACCGGGATTCTGGAACCTGCGAACTGGGTTCACTTCGATACGGTGACCCTGACCACCACCTACTTCACGCTGCCGCTAAACGCGACCGAGGCCATGCGTTACTTCCGTGCGCGCGGTCCGTGAACGCTCCGACAGGAAGAACTGCCGCTGCTGCACCCGTAGGTGCGCAGTTCGGTCATCCAGAGGTAGCAGCCGACGTGAGGAGGCTCTGACGACTCGTCATTTCAAGAGGAAGTTGGAGCCTCGTGACCTTGGCTGCTACGAGATCAGGAGTCTTTGAGCGGGCTGCTCGCCGAGGGGCACCACGTCAACCGCTGAGACTGGGACCGTTTCGACTACCGTTGACGCAACTCAGCCAGCACCGGCCGATGGTCCGAGGCCTCGGTTTCGGGAACCCACGCCCGGTCCACCGTGATCCCGCGTGTCACGAACACGTAGTCGATCCGCCGTTGCGGGGCCGACGCCGGAATCGTGAATCCGTCTCCCTCGCCGCCTGCCTCCCACGCATCAGCCACGAACTCCTTCATCAACCGATGCACGCGGCGACCCGGCAGATCGTTGAAGTCCCCCGCGACAATGGCCGGCAGGTCCGGCTCCGACTCGACCGCGGCGCGGATCTCGCCCACGTTGAGCACCCGTTCGCTGTCGTCGCCGCGGAAATCAATGTGCGTGGCGAGGAACCGGACCAGGCGCCGCCCAACCTTCGCGCGCACCTCGAGCAGGCCGCGTTGCTCGCCCGGCCGCAGCATGCGGTAATGGCGGTTCGTCCAACCGACGACCGGCAGCCGGCTCAGGATGGCGTTTCCGTACTCGCCCCCTTGATAGTGGTAATTGTTGCTGAAGACGCAGGTCATGCCGGTGAGGGCGGCCAGTTCGGCCGGGAAGTCGCGACACTGGGTTCGTTGGACCCCCTTGTCCACTTCCTGTAGCGCAACCAGGTCGGGCCGTTCCCGCTGGATGACGCCGCCGATTCGCTCCAGGTCCACCCGGCCGTCCAAGCCCTCACCGTGGTGGATGTTGTAGGACATCACCCGAAGCGCGAACCCGCCGCCTGTCTTCGGCCCGCGGCATCCGGCGCCCGTCAGACCAACCACCACCGCCAACAGCCCGACCCGCCATCCGAACGAAAAGGCCTTGCGCATGGTGCGACCCAGCTTGTCAGAACTGCCGCGCGTCGCCAAGCGATCTGGCAAGAGTGGCAAGTGAAAGCTGAACGGCCTGCTACTCTCTCAGGAAGAATAGTGTGAAGAGCATTCCGTCATAGGTAACGGCCAGGAGTAGTGCAACAAGATCCGTTGTACCTAACTCTTTTCGCAACAAGCACACAAAGGCGACAATTGTATTGACCGCACCGAGAAGGAACAGTGGGGCGCCTAAAGCAGGGCCAGCCAAGAGGAATTTGGGTAGCCACAGCGAGAGTACGAGCAGAAGGACTGCGAAAGTGGCTGAGAGCACCATGGTGACACTCCGAACTAATCTCAAGTGTGGCTTACGCATATCCCTCGGCTCTGGCCGTCGGATACCTGTTGCGTCGACAGCCGGCCGCAGATCGTGCGAAGTCGCAATCACCGTCGGAGATTGACAAGAGCAAGACGTCTGTTTTGCTCAAACCATGACTCGGGCGCTGGTGATTCACGCCGCGTTCCTGGCTTTCTTATGGTCAGGCAACAGGATCGCGGCTGCATCGACCTGGTCCGAAGGTGCGGGATTTCGAAGTCTGGAGGTCCGTCCGGGGCCCGGCGGGCACGTGGGCTTCACTCTTACCGATCCGCGAAGCACCGGGGTTTTCTTCACCAATGTCCTTCAAGGAGACGCTTACTTGACGAACGCCGTGGCCCACAACGGCGCGGGCGTGGCGATCGGCGATGTGGATGCCGATGGCTGGCAGGATCTCTACCTGTGCAATCTGCAGGGGCCGAATCGGCTCTACCATAATCTGGGGAACTGGCGTTTCCAGGAGATGGACCTTGGCGATGCCGCCTGCGGAGAGCAGTTCTCAACCGGGGCAACCTTCGCGGATGTGGATGGGAATGGCAGTCTGGATCTCCTCGTCAATGGCATCGGGGCTGGAACGCGGCTTTTCTTGAATGATGGAACGGGCCGGTTCACGGAAGTAACGGATTCCGGCCTCTCACGGACGGCGTCGGCTACGTCGCTCGCTCTGGCGGACATAGATGGGGACGGGGATCTTGATCTTTACTGCACTCATTACATCGACGTGATGCACCTGGCCGATCCGACGACCCGGTTTGCCCTGGCGAAGCGGGGGGAGCGATGGATGGTAACGAAGGTCAATGGCGAGTCCACGCAATTGCCGAAGTGGAAAGATCGATTTGAGGCGTTGCCCGACGGGAGCGTGCGCGAGCTGCCGGAGTACCACGGGCTGTACCGCAACGATGGACAAGGTCATTTCGTCCCGATCCTCTTCGAACCTGGGGTGTTTCTTGACGAGGCGGGCCAACCGATTCCGCCGTACCGGGACTGGGGACTGTCGGTCATGTTCCGGGACCTCAACCGGGATGGAGCCCCTGACCTGTACGTGTGCAACGATGATGCCTCGCCCGATCGGGTGTGGATCAATACCGGACGCGGAACATTCGGCGCGCTTGCCCTGTTCAAGCTCCGCCACACCAGCCGCTCCTCGATGGGAATCGATTTCGCGGACATCGACCGCGATGGTCATGACGATATCTTCGTGTTGGACATGCTCGCTCGCGAGCACCGGAAGCGAATGACCCAACTGGTCAGGGATCGTCCGAAGCCGCAGGAGTGGGAGCGGATCGGTTCGCAGCCGCGCTACAACCGAAACATGCTTTTCTTGGGTCGAGAGGACGGATCCTATGCGGAAGCCGCCCTGATGGCGGGGGTCGCAGCCACCGGCTGGTCCTGGTGCCCCATGTTCGTCGATGTGGACTTGGACGGGTACGAAGACCTGCTTGTCACGACCGGCTTCGGCATGGATGTCATGGATCAGGATAGCCACGACCAGATTCGCCAGCGTCGAATGACGCCCGAGCAGCGAAAGCGCTTCCGCCAATTCCACCCCGCCTGGCCGACGAAGAGCCTCGCCTTTCGCAACCGGCGGGATGGAACCTTCGAACCGATGGGCCACTGGGGATTCGATCGGGAAGGAATCTCCAACGGGGCAGCACTGGGAGATCTCGATAACGACGGGGACTTGGACGTGGTGGTGAACAATCTCAACGCGACAGCGAGTCTGTACCGCAATGATGTCTCGGCGCGCCGGATCGGGGTGTGTTTGAAGGGACTGCCGCCTAACACGCAGGGAATCGGGGCGCGGCTCCGTTTGGTGGGCGGTTCCATCACCCAATCTCAAGAGATGATTTGTGGCGGCCGCTACATGTCGGGTGACCAGGCGATGCGAGTGTTTGCGGCCGATTCGAGCTCGGGAAAACCGATGCGCCTGGAGGTACGGTGGCGCAACGGCGCCCTGAGCACCGTCACCGGCGTCGAGGCGAATCGACTTTACGAAATCCGCCAGCCAGATTCAGGCGCGCAGGTGGAGGTCGCCCCCGCGCCGCAGGTTGATCCGCTTTTTGCTGATGTCAGTTTCCTGATCGGGCACGTCCATACGGAGGAGCCTTTTGACGATTGGCTCCGGCAGCCCTTGCTGCCTCGTCGCCTGAGCCGGTTGGGGCCGGGCGTGAGCTGGTATGACGTCGATGGCGATGGATGGGAGGACCTGCTCGTGACGGCTGGCCGCGGCGGCAGGCTGGCCGTGTACGTCAACGAACAAGGGCGCAAGTTCCGCAAGCTTGATGGTGCCGCGGACGCCGCGGCGGATCAAGGCGCGGTGCTGGGCTGGCCTGATGGGCGCGGAAACCGCTATGTGCTCGTCGCCACGTCGAACTATGAAATGGCCGCCCCCGCGGAAAGCGTGGTCACCGCCTATTCCGGGACGAATCTCACCACACCCCAACACTGGCCCGCCGGGATGGCCAGCCTGGGACCCCTGGCCACGGCGGACATCGATGGCGACGGCGACTTGGATCTGTTCGTGGGCGGCCGATGCCATCCCGGACGGTATCCTGAGCCGGTTTCTTCAGCAATCTGGCGGAATGATCAGGGCAGACTCGTCCCCGACAGCTCAATCAATGAGCCGTTCAAGGCGATCGGTCTGGTCAGCGGTGCGACCTTCGCCGACCTGGATGGCGACGGCGATTCCGATCTTGCGCTGGCGACGGAATGGGGGCCCCTGCGCGTCTTCCAAAATCAAGGTGGACATTTTGCAGACGTGACCGCGGCCTGGGGTCTCGCCGGGATGACCGGATGGTGGACGAGCGTCGCTGCGGGTGATTTTGATGGCGACGGCAGGGTGGATTTGGCCTGTGGGAACTGGGGGCGCAACACAATTTACGAACTGTATCAGCCAACGACATTGCGTGTTTTCTACGGCGATTGGAACGGTGATGGCGTCGTCCAATTGGTCGAGGCGTGGCGGAGCAACGGAGAGTGGCTGCCGGTGCATGACCGGACGTGGCTTGCGCGGGGTTTGCCTGCGCTGGTCGACCGGTTCAGCACCCATCAGGCCTTTGGCGAAGCCACAGTCCGCGACATTCTCCAGACCGGCTACGCGCAGTCTCAGTATCATGAGGCAGCGTATCTCGCCTCGGCGGTTTTCCTGAACCGGGGCTCACGTTTTGAAGCGGTCCCGCTTCCCCGTGAAGCCCAACTCGCCCCGGTCTTTGGCATCAACGTGGGCGATTTCGACGGCGACGGCATCGAAGATCTGTTCCTGAGTCAAAACTTCTTCGGATCCGCATCGGACCTTTCCCGGGATGACAGTGGACGTGGATTGTGGCTGCGCGGAACCGGACAGGGACGGTTCGAGGCGGTGGACGGCGGCGTCAGCGGGATCAAGGTTCTGGGTGAGCAGCGCGGCGCGGCTCTGGCCGATTTCGACCACGACGGGCGCGTGGACGTGGCGGTTTCGCAGAACGATGCCGCGACCCAGTTGTACGTGAATCGGGGCGGAAAGCCGGGGCTTCGCGTTTTGCTGAATGGCCCGTCCGCGAACCCCGACGGGGTCGGCGCCCAGATGCGAGTCGTTTACTCCGGTGGCCGCCAAGGTCCGTGTCGGATCATCCAGGCGGGATCGGGTTACTGGTCGCAGGACGCCTCGGCTCAGGTGCTCGGCCTGCAGGAAACGCCGGTGGCGCTGTGGATTCGCTGGCCCGGCGGCAAGGAGCAGACGGTGCCCTTGAACGATCAAGACCGGATGCTCCGCGTGGACTTTGAACAATGAACTCCCAAGTCAATCCGCCGCGTCTCCAGACTGTTCTCGCAGCAACGTTGGTCCTGGTTCCGGTTTTGCTGTGCCCCCTGGGCTGTAAGGATCGGAACTCCGCCCCGCCAAAGCATGCGACAGGCGTGGCGCCGACTCCGCCAGGAGCGGAGTTGGTCCCGCTGACCAACATGGTGCTGATCAAACCGGGCTCGTTCGTCCGCATCAGGCAACCGGTCTCGATCAGCCACGACTTCTGGCTCGGAAAACACGAAGTGACCCAGGCGGAGTACGCCGCCCTCATGGGCAAGAATCCCAGTCACTTCAAGGGCGACTCCAACCGGCCGGTCGAGAGGCTGAGTTACTTCGACGCGAAGGCGTATTGCACGGCGTTGACTGCACGCGAGCGGGAAGCGGGGCGCTTGCCGCCCGGCTATGAGTACCGACTCCCCTCCGAGGGCGAATGGGAGTACGCCTGCCGGGCCGGAAGCACGAACCGGTTCAGCTTTGGCGATGATCCCCAGGCCGCGGATGCCTTCGCCTGGACCCTCGAGAACAGCGAATCAACCACCCACCCGGTCGGCTTGAAACGTCCCAACCCCTGGGGATTGCACGATATGCATGGGAACGTCTGGGAATGGTGCCTCGACTGGTTCGCCCCGTACCCAGAGGAACCGGCTACAAATCCCACGGGGCCGGCGACCGGCAAGTTCAAGGTCTTCCGTGGTGGCGGCTGGAATCAGGAGATCGAATTCGCACGCTCGGCCAACCGCTTCATGATGTCGCCCTCGAACGGCATTTACTTTGTGGGGTTCCGCGTCGCCCTCAGCCAGACGCCCCCAGGGCCTGGCCCGTAAGACAGGCCTCCCCGCTCATTCCGCGCAACGAGAAGGGACCGGACTACCGTCCGGTCCCTCTGTCCGTCGCCAACGAAGCGGCTGCTACTTCTTCAAACGATAGAACTGGACTGGTGTCCCAGCCACCGTGGGACGGTAGGGCGACGTGGCGCCGGCCACGTCTGCCCAGGTCTTGAGATCCGCAGACCGCTGCAGGACCACCCCCGGCTCGGTCCAGGTCATCTCGATGTTGCCGGCCGTAACCCCAGCCCCAAGGCTGAAGACGGTCGGTTTATCGGGAGCGACCCCGGACCGGTAGGACCTGAAGCCGCCGTTGGCCGTGTCGTTCAGAAGCACTCGCGTCCCGTCCGCCTTGACCGAGGAGAGTTCGAGACCGGCGTCACCGCCACCTTCCTGGTAGATGACCCGGATGGGGTAAATGCCCGCATCCTTCACGACGCATCTGAAGGTGACATTGGCGGTGGCCGCGTCAACCTCGTTCAGGAGCAGACCGTCAGCCGGCACGTTGATGTAGCCAGCCTGGGCGCGGAAGTTGTCGTCGCTGACCACCGTGAGCGTGACGATCCCGGCTGGAAGCTCGACAAACGTGACCACTTCGGCGTCGATACCGTCGTTCAAGCCGGTGGTGCCCGGAATGCCCGGCATCGGTTCGTCCGGTGTGAAGTACCCGAGGGCTGTACCTTCCGTCTGGCTCAGGTTGAGCGTATTCTCAAGCTCGAACCGGTACAACGCTCCCACCTTGACCCCCGTGGCCAGAGCGTATCCAACCGCATTGGGATCAGCTAGGTTCTCCAGGGGGACGGTACTGCCGGGGGCCGTCAACTGACCGGCCAGCGCCAGTTCGGTCGAGGCGAGGCTGTTGGGCGTGTTCGTTTCGTTCTGGAACACGCTCCAGCGGAAGCCGCGCTTGGAGGTATCCACCGACACGGCTTGGTGGGCCCTGGTCAGGGTTGGGTACGTGGTCACCGTGAATTGCCAACTCTCGGTCCGTGGAACGCCGCCCGAGGTGAAGGCAATGCCAGCGGTGTGTTGCGAGCCCGAAGCGAAGTACGCCGCGGGTTGGTAGTTGACCGTGGTCACGTTGCCCAACTTGGTCGGTTGGACGCTAACCACGGCGCCATCAACGGTCAGTTGCACCGAAGCGGCGTCAACGATGCTCTGGCCGTCTTGGATCATCACCACCACGGGCGCATCAAACGCGACGCCGATCGCGCCCCGACTGGGTGAGATCAGCGTGATGGCGGCGGGACGCTGGCTGGTGATGGCCCGGTAGGTTGTAAAGCCGCCGTTGGCCGTATCGTTGAGCAACACTCTGGTCGTGCCGTCGGTCAGCAGGCTCGACCATTCGATGTTCGCACCGCCGCCGCCTTCTTCCCAGACGGTGCGAAAGGCGTAAACGCCCGCATCCTGCACATACACGTTATAGGCGGTATTGGCCACCGCACCGGCGGAATCCGCGGCCGTCTGGGCCAGGAAGACGTCGGCGATATTGCCGGCGGTGGTGCGGAAACCGTCATCGCTTCTCACGACCAGAGTTTGCTTACCGACCGGCAGGTTGATGTACGTGATGATCTCGCCCGCGATGCCATCAGTGGCGGTCGTTGCATCGTCGTTGGGGTTGTTGCCGGGAATGCCGGGCATCACGTCGTCGGTGGTGAAGTCCCCGGCACCGTCGCTCCCGTTCTGGCTCATGTTGATCATGGTGTCGATTTCGAACTGGATTGGCAGCCGGTTGTTGGCCCCGGCTGTGCCCGGAGCGATGGCGACTCCTTGAGCATTCGGATCGGCGAAGTTCTGACCGAGCAGGCCCGCGAGTTGTTCGAGGGGTCGGGTGCTGTTATTCGCCTGGAAGGAGCTGTTTTGGTGAACGCGCCAGATGAACCCGCGCTTGGAGGTATCGGGTGTCACCTTGAGATCGGCGGTCAGCAGGGCATAAGCGATCGTCTTGAAGCTGCCCGCTTCCGTCACAGGGTGAGCCTGCGTATCCTTCATTTCGATAAGGTAGGTGTGTTCGGAACTCGGCGGGAAGGGTGTGGGGCGAGTGTACGTGAAATCGGTCGCGCCAGCCTTCGGACTAACGGTCAGCGGGACCGACACATCATCAATGAAGAGCTTGACGCTCGTCGGATCACAGACCGAGGACCCCAGGTCGTTCACCCGGAAGGAGAAACCGGTGACGGTCGGGTTGACGGCAGACAGGTAGATGAGGTCAGCCGCTGTCCCGCCAACACCCAGCGTCACGAGCGCAGTCTCCCCCGGAGTTTTTCCGAAGACGATCGAGTGGGCCCCCAGTCCTCCCCAACCCTGCTGACCCGGCGCGGCCTCATCGCCGTCGTTGATGGCCATGCCGAGCCCGAACTGCGTCCCGTATGCCAGACTGGTCAGACCCAGGGCCTCCTTGGGCAGCTTGATTTCGTAAGTGGTCTTCTTCGTGGTCGTGTTTCGTGCCACGACCGCCTCCGTACCGCCCGGGCCGGCCTCGTGCTGGACAATCACGTCCCCCAGGGCCTCTTCGGTCCCGCCGAGGGCGTAGTTGTAAAGCGCCACCTGCTGGCTCTGAGCCGCGTTGGCAATCATGAGCTGAACCGAATCGCCGTTCCAGGCACTGTTGGCAGCGTTCTCGTGGTATTCGTCCGTCACCACGAAACCGAAGTACACATTGTCGGCGTCATAGACGATCTGCACCGCCGACGTCTGGTCGTCCGGACCCGTCCAGACCGCGGTTCCGGGGCCGCCGTCGTCATACAGTTCGAACAAGACCAGCGTCCCGGTCCGTGCGGGCCCGGAACCTTTGGGAGTATAGAACTTCGGATCCGCGAGCACGGGAACGCCGGACCACTCCGAGAGGGTGCCATCGAGAACGATGGGTTTCGGTGCGGGGTTGGCCGTGTAAACCTCTTTCCCGGGCTCAATGTCATTCTGCCTGGCCAGCGTAATGAGAGCAGTTTCGGACGGGGTTTTCCCAAAGACGATCGAGTGTGCACCCAATCCCCCCCATCCCTGCTGACCCGGCGCGGCCTCGTCGCCGTCGTTGATGGCCATGCCCAGGCCGAACTTCGTTCCGCCGGTCAGCGCCGTCAGGCCCAGGGACTCCTTCGGCAGTTTGATCTCATAGATGGTCTTCTTCGTGGTGGTGTTCCGGGTCACAACCGCCTCCGTCCCACCCGGGCCGGCCTCGTGCTGGACAATCACGTCGCCCAGGGCATCTTCGGTCCCGCCGAGGGCGTAGTTGTACAGCGCCACTTGCTGGTTCCGGGTGGCATTGGCGATCATGAGTTGAACCGAATCGCCGTTCCACGCGCTATTCGCGGCGTTCTCATGGTATTCGTCGGTCACCACGAAACCGAAGTACACATTGTCGGCGTCGTAGACAATCTGCACCGCCGAGGTCTGATCGTCGGGTCCGGTCCAGACCGCGGTTCCAGGACCGCCGTCGTCATACAGCTCAAAGAAGACCAGGGTCCCGTTGGTACCGGAGCCTTTCGGAATATAGAATCCCGGGTCTGCCAGCACCGGCACTCCACTCCACTCCGTGAGGTCGCCATCAAGGACAATCGGCCTGGGCGCGTGGATCGCAGAGTAGTATTCTTTTCCTACCTGAATGTCGTTCGCGTTGAGCTGAACTAAACTCAGCGCCAATACCGACAGTAGTCTTAGTATTGTGTGTCGCATAGTTTTAGGCGGTTGGGGCCGTTTGCTGGCAAGTGGCCAGAGACAATTCGTCAAACATCTTTTCCAATGTTCATGCCGACCGGGTACTGAGCCAACCCCAGCCTCAAATCCATTGGATTAACCAGTCCCAATAAATCATCCTCCTGCGGTAGTCAAGCCTTCTTCACCGATTCTTCACCGGTTTTTTCACTGGCCCACACTTCACCTCCGCATAACTTGCACCTCTCCATGAACCGTTCCTGGGAGCGCCGGCATCCTTGCCGGCGCCTGAGGTCGAGGGGCGACT
>Ga0315274_10006389_pt1 | contig 17159 bp, 8 predicted proteins | sample YL17G02_20_MG_FD_203700 | JGI IMG/M metagenome (GOLD analysis project Ga0315274, IMG submission 203700) | Sediment microbial communities from Yellowstone Lake, YNP, Wyoming, USA - YL17G02_20 | ecosystem: Environmental > Aquatic > Freshwater > Lake > Sediment | place: USA: Wyoming | collected...
CGAAGTGGGCGTGGGCGATCCGCCAGGCGTCCGTCCCCGTATCGCGAACAAGGACAAACGTGACCGGACCGCGCTGGGCGGGAGTCTCGGCGGCTGCATCCCGGTCGAACAGCCAGCGGGCCGTCACTCGGGCCGTCGGGCCATCCGTCCATGTCCGGATGTCCTCGAGCCAGAGCCGGCTGTCGCGGGCTTGCCCGCCCGGGACGAAACCGAAGCCGCGGTGATGGACGACGAGCGCGTTCAAGCCGGCGATCAGCCCGGCTTTCTCCGAAGAAAAATAAGTTGTGTCTTCGCCCGGGGTGAAAAGTTCGGCGACGGCGTCGAGGTTATAGAGATTCCAAGACGCGGTCCAAGCCCGGAGCAGGGACGCCGGGGCAGAGAGATCGGGCGACTCGAGGATCAGCCGGGCCAGATCGGCTTCGGCGGCGATATAGGCGAAAGCGGGCCAGCTTGGGCCCTCGATGATTTTCTCGAGCCGCGCCCGCGCCGCTCTTTTGTCGCCGTTCCAAAGTTCCCTCTGAGCCAGGCCGTAGTGGTAGATCGCCCCATTGGCCCGAAGCTCGGCTTCACTCTCGTCCTGTTTCGGGCCTATGAGCGCGTCCGGCGTCATTAGCCCTTTATACATCAGAAGCCTGTTATGGTAAGCGGCGTTCTCGATGATCTTCATCTTCGGCGTGATCGGGGAGAGAACCTGGGCGGCCGCGTCGGCTTTCCCGGCCCGGCGCAGGGTCAGACAGAGCCAGTCGGTCGTCGCGACAACGGAATCATCGTTTTTTGACCACGTCAGGCATTCCCGGTAGGCGGCCTCGGCCTTGGCCCAATCGCCCATGAGGCAATAGGCCAATCCGAGATGGTAGAAGATGTTGAACTGCGTGTTGGAGACCGGGGTGCCTGTCCTGTTGGGGACTCCGTCGGCCTCGACTTCGAGCGGGACCGACCGGACGAGCAAGGCGGCCCTCTCGAAATCGGCCGCGGCCTTGACGAACTGGCGGATGGAGAGATATCGATGGCCGCGATGGCGGAGAAGCCGGTACGAGTTTGGGAAACGAGTCAGCCCTTCGCTGAAGACGGCGATCGCTTCGCGGTAGCGTCCGATATAAGCCAACCGCCGGCCCAGCCAGACCGTGTTCTCCTCCGACGGATCGCGGGCGTAGTCGGCCTTAGCTTTTTCGGCCCGCTCGACGGCCGCGGGATCGGCGGCCACCGGGACGAGCTTTGCCCCGAAGAGCGAAATGGCTTCATAATCCTTCGCCGGGACGGTGGGAACCTGCGAGGCGTTAATCGAGGCAGAGGCCATTAAGAGGACAAGGGCGGCGGCGATAATTTTGGTTATGATCACGGCTTTCCTCTCTTATTATCTCCCTTACAGCGAGGACAGGCGGGACATCAGGTCCTGTTCCTCACGGACCCGCCGGGCCATCTCGCTCATGACCGCGGAGGCCATGTCCGGCTGTTCGGCCATCGTCTCGAAGAAGGCGTCCTGGTCCAGGCGGAAAAGCTGCGTATCCGTCTCGGCCGTGACCGAAGCCATCCGGACTTCCCGGTCGAGCACGGCCAGTTCCCCGACGATTTGGCCGCGGTCGAGATAGATCAGCGTCCGGTTCTCGTCGTGGACCCGGAGGCAGCCGGCGACGACGATGAAGAGCGATGTTCCGATTTCGCCTTTTTCGATGATCTTTTCGCCCGCCTTGGCCCGGACCTTTTTCAAAGCTCCCGCGATCTCCCTCAGAGCGGGTTCGGAAAGCCCGGAAAAGAGAGGCACGGAGCCGACGAACAGCATCTGCTCCACGGGAAGCCAGGTCTCGAAATCCGGTGTCTCCTCCGCCGCGGGAGGCGGAGCGGGCGGAATCGCCCGTTCACGGAGCAAAGCGTGTTTTGCCGCCAGCTTCTGACGAAGACGGCGGGCCATCACCCGGATGAAATCGAACGCCACTTCGGTCCGGTCGCTCAGGATTTCCCGGAAGACGTCGCGGGGGACGGCAAAAAGCGTCGCTTCGTCGGTCACCGCGACCGTGGCCGTCCGGGGGGCGTCGTCGACGAGGGCGAATTCGCCGAAGATATCGCCCGCCCCGAGGGCGAGGCTCAGACCGCTTCTTGTCGAGATCCGGACTCGGCCTCTGACCAGAAGAAACATCCGGTCTCCCGGCTCGCCTTCGCGAATGATCGTTTCGCCCGCCCCGGCTGTATTGACTTCCAGGGCGCCGGCGATCAGGGCCACGGCGTCCTCCCGCGTTTCCGAGAACAGCACGGTGTTTTTCAGGAGGATCACCTTTTCGAACAGCAGGAACGGTCCGGCCGTGCCGCGGTTTTGGGTCAGAAGTCCCCGGGCGATCGCGGCCCAGGAAGATTCCGGATCATCGGGCGCTTCTTCCGCGCGTCTCGCCAAGCCTTCCGGGTCGAGTTTCCAGAGCGCCCAAACCGCCGTTTCGCGGACGATGGGTTCCCGGCTCGTCACGGCCTTTTCGAGGATCTCCCGGGCGCGGTCGACTTTCGCCGAGCCGACGGCATACAGGACGCAGGCCTCGAGCCAGAGATCTCCCCAGAGACCGGCCCGTTCCGAAATCTCCTTGAGGACCGCGGCTTCCGGCCCCGCCCCGGGAGGAGGAGCGACCTTCGCCAGCAGGCGCAGGCGTTCCTCGGCGGGGAGGCCGTCGATCAACGGGAAGACCCACGGCTTAAGTTCTCGCGGAATCAGGGAATCGAGCACTTCCAGGGACCGGGCGACATTCGTCGATGACGTCTCGAAAACGAGATGATGCGACGCCTGCATCACCGCTTCGGCATCATGGAGAAACGAGAGGAGGAGGAGGACCCGCTTGACGATTTGCCGGAAACCGTTGGCCAAAGCCGTCTTCAAATAGGCGAAGGCTTCGCTCCCGCCCAGCGCCCTTTCCCGGTCGAGGGCCCAGGCCGCCGCCGCGGCCTGCCGGCGGATCGTCTCTTCAAACTCCGGACGGCGGTCGGGGGGAGGCTCATACGCCCGTCCTCGCAGCGCCCGGAGGATTTGATAAGCGAGCTCTTGGTCGGGGACATCGGCCTGGCCTGCGAGAAATTCCGTCGCCGCCGGTCCCGTCGACTTCGCCAAAATCCGGACAATAAGAGTCCGGAAGCCCGTTTTTCGTCCGCTCTCCGCATAAGCCGCCCGCAGAAACGGCCCGGCGGCCTCTCCGCCGGAGGTCAGAGCGGAAAAGGCGGATCGCCTGAAACGGGGATCGTTCAGGTTCTCGATCACGGTCCCCCAAAGCCGGGCGTCGCGGGCTAGCCCTTCGGCCGCCAAGGCCGCCTTCCGGACCTCGGCATCCTCGTCTTGGAGAAGACGGCCGAGAGGAAGCCCGAGGATACCGGCTTTAGCTTCGCCCGCGACGCGGGCGGCGAACACTCGTTCGACCGCCGAAGGCGATTCGGCGAGCCGTTCGATTCGGCCGGCCGCTTCCGGGGCGAGGTCTCCGCCGCCTCCGATCAATCCGGCGATCGCTGCGGCCCTGATTTCAGGATCGGAGTCATCGAGAAAGGGAAGAGCTTCCTCGGCGGCCGCGGGGCCGTCCAGCTCGAAAAACGTCCGGAGAGCCGCGGCCCGTACGTCCGGCGAAGCGTCCCCCCGGATCCGTTCGCGGACGGCCGGCCGGGCCGTCTCGATTCGAGCTCGGCCGATCCGAGCCAGGGCTTCGATCCGGATCTCGGCGGAGCCGTGCTTGAGCAAGGAGACGAAAAACTTCGGAAGGTCTCGATGTCCCATCTCTTCGAGCATGTTCAGGCAGGAGATGACTTCGTACGGGTGCGGGCTTTCCAATCCCTTCTTCAGGACGGCCAGGCTCGAAGCGTCATCGAGCGAAAGAGTCGCGCCTCGGAGGCGGCGGCGGCGAAGGGCGGCGATCAGCCCCGCGACGTAACGCTTCTTGAGGACGATCCCCAGGATGATCCAGGGGACGAGGATCGCGAAGACGATGACGACAAGATGGGCCAAGGAGAGCCCGAGAAGGCTGATGAGGGCCAGAAGAAGGATCCCGGACGCGCCCATCGCCACGGGCTCGATCACGGACTCTCGAAGGGTTTGGACTCGAAGCCTCTGACCGGAGGGAACGGCTTGGTAGAGGATCTGGCCGGCCGGCGTCAGGATCGACGCCAGGAAAAATTCGTGGCCGATTTTGGCGACGACGATCGCCCAGAACAGGAAGCCGGTCAGTCCGGGGACGGCCAAAGTCAGGACAACCGAGCCCATCCCCAGGACGAGGAAGGCGGGCAGGACGATGATCCCGAAACCGACGCCGAACCGGCTGAGCAGGCGTCCGGAGACAAACAGGCTGCCCAGCAGATTCACAAGGCCGAGCGCCGCGTAATAAAGCCCGAAGAATCCGGCCAGCGGCAGCTCGTCCGGGAAGCGGATTTCGACCTGCTTCATGAACATGTAATCGACGAGGTAGAATCCCAGAACCGAAAGGGCGGCCACGGCGAAGAACACCCGGACGTAGCGGTCCCGGAAAAGCGAGGCCGCGGATTTTGACGATCCGGTTTCCTCCTCCTCTTGGTCTTCGGGCCGGAGTCGATCCGTGAAACGGCAGACGGTGCGGCGGAAAAGGACCAAGGACAGGGCCGCGCCGGCCGCCGATAAGACCAGGAGGGCGGCGATCCCGAACGTCTTCACAACCGCGCCCGCGGTGAAGCCGCCCGTGATATCGGCGAGGACGAAGCCCGTGGACACGAGCCCGAAGAGCCGCTTGCCCTGGCGGACATTGAGGAGCATTCCGGCCAGGGCCCAAAAGACAAGCTGGGACAGGGTGAAAAGGGCTTCTTTCCAGACCATCAATCCCAAGGCGATCCCCCGCGATCGCGGGAAGGCGGCCAGGGCGGCGAAGAACGCGGCGATCGAGATGAAGAGAAAAATCAATTCGCCGGTCAGAAGACGGGGCGGGGTAATCCGGGCCTGGAGTCTGGAAAAGACGAGCCCTGAGAGGACGAGGACGACGGCCGAAACCAGGTAGATCAGCGGGATCGAAGACGCCCCGACGGTAGCCAGAAAAAGAGCATTGGACGTCGTTTCGAAAAAGAGGGAGGAAAGACCGAGCAGGAAAGAAAAGAGGAAGAGCGACCAAATCGTCGCCCCCTCGCCCGGTCGAATGTCCAACAGGGAAGCGGCTTTTTTCTTGAGGCTCATCGAGCGCCCGGCCTACCCTTAAAGAACGCCGCCCTCACTATAGAAAGAGAGATCCGGAATGTCAATCGGCCCGCCGGTTGACCTTCCCGGCGTTTTTACTTATTCTACAAGCATCCTCGCCGGGAACGGAGTCTCAAACGGCGGAATCCGAGAGCCGAATGAATGCCGAAAAGGAGAAGGCGTCGACCGCCACTATGAGGGTGAAGGATGTCCCCTCCGATGTGCGGGGGGGCATCCGGGCACTCCGCCACGAATTCCGGACGATCCTCGGACAAATCCTCGGTTACAGCGAACTTTTAGAAGACCAGCTCGTCGACCTCCGCGCCCTCGCTCCTCTCGAGGACGTCCGCCGGGTCAAAAGCGCGGCCCGAAAAATGCTCGGCCTGGTCGACAGCGCGATCGATATCGAGCCGGGACGCGCTTTCGAGGCGACTCCCTCCTCCGGGGCCGCCGCGGCCGAATCCGGGGCCAGGTCCCGGGGCTCGCTCCTCGTCGTCGACGATCAGGAAATGAACCGGGACATGCTGGCCCGCCGGCTCGAGAAAAGGGGATTCGAGGTCGCCGTCGCGTCCTCCGGGCCCGCCGCTCTCGATCTGATCGGCGCCCGGGCGTTCGACCTCGTCCTCCTCGACATCATGATGCCCGGGATGAGCGGTCTGGAGGTCCTCACGACCCTCCGGAAGACCCATCCGGCCGCCCTCCTGCCGGTTATCATGACGACCGCCAAGGACGCCTCCGAAGATATCGTCAACGCTTTCGAGCTCGGAGCCAACGATTACGTCACGAAGCCGCTCGATTTCCAAGTCGTCCTGGCCCGGATGGAAACCCATCTGCGTCTGAAGCGGACCGTCGCTGAAATGAACAAAATGGCCGTCCGGCTGGAGATGAGGAACGCCTTCATCCGCAAGGCCTTCGGCCGCTATCTCACCGACGACATCGTCGACGACCTCCTGGCCCGGCCCGAGGGATTGAGCCTCGGAGGCGAGAAGCGCACCGTCACCATCCTGATGTCCGACCTCCGCGGCTTCTCGACGCTGGCCGACGAGCTCCCGCCCGAAAGCGTGATCATCCTATTGAATATCTTCCTCGGCCGAATGACCGACGTCCTCACCGGGCACGCCGGGACGATCGACGAGTTCATCGGCGACTCCATCCTGGCCGTCTTCGGCGCCCCACTCAAGCGTCCCGACGATGCCGATCGGGCCCTCGCCTGCGCCGTAGACATGCAGCTCGCGATGGAGGACGTCAATCGGGAACTCCGGGAGAGGGGGCTTCCGGAAGTATCTATGGGAATCGGGATCCATACGGGCGAAGCCATCGTCGGCAACGTCGGCTCGGAGAAGCGGGCTAAGTATTCCGTCGTCGGCCCCACGGTCGTCCTTGCTTCGCGGATCGAATCGTACACCATGGGCGGTCAGATCCTGATTTCGGCCCAAACCAGAGACGGCCTCACTCGTCCGGTGAGGACCTTCGCTTCGCTCCGCGTCCACCCTAAAGGCAGCGCCCGGCCCGTCCTCCTCTACGACGTCGCCGGCATCGAAGACGGACCGTTTCTCCCCGACGCGGCGGGCTCGGTCACGCCGCGCGCCCTGGGCGAGCCGATCCCTTTCCGGTACGTCCTCGTCGAAGACAAACTCTGCCGGGAAGAGGTTCGGGCCGGACGCCTCGTCGAGCTCGGGAAAAACGCCGCCCTGGTCCGGCTGGAGAACCCGGTCGAGGAGTTGACGGACCTGAAAATCACCTTCCTCGGAGAAAACGGCGCCGACCGGCCGGGACATGTTTACGCCCGCGTCCTCCATCAAAATCCGGATCGGGAATTGGTCAAAGTCCGCTTCAAGTCCGTGGATCCCGCGATCCGTTCTTTTCTGGATCACTTGACCGCTCCGCCGGCGGAGGCCGGGGAGACGGGGCCATCCGGCCGATGAAAGGAAGAGGCCTATGAAAATGAAAATTCTTCTCGTCGAGGACAACGAAATGAACCGCGATATGCTGTCGCGGCGCCTCATCAAGAAAGATTTCGACGTCGTTTTCGCCTTGGACGGCCAACAGGCCGTAGAGATGGCCTCCACGGCCGGCCCCGACCTCATCCTCATGGACCTGAGCCTCCCCGTTATGGACGGCTGGGAGGCCATCCGGCGGATCAAGGCCGAGGAAGCGACCAAACGCATCCCCATCATCGCCTTGACCGCGCACGCTATGTCGGGGGACCGGGAAAAGGCCATGGCGGCCGGAGCCAACGAGTACGACGTCAAGCCCATCGAGCTTGAGCGGCTCCTGGCCAAGATCCAGGCGTTGACCGGGAAATAAATTCGAGGACACCGGCGCCTTGAAAAAGACGATGACCTTCGTCTCGCGAACGACGGTGCTCTGTGTCTCGGGGCTGCTGCTCGTCGGGCCGGCCGCCGCTCGGAACGGCATCGTCTTCGAGAACATCACCACCGCCCAAGGATTATCGCAAAACACGGTCACCTCGATTCTTCAGGATAAAAAGGGTTTCCTCTGGTTCGGAACGCGGGACGGCTTGAACCGCTATGACGGCTACGGTTTTCGAATCTACCGCCATACGCCCGGCGATCCGAACAGCCTTGTGGACAACATCGTTCTTGCGCTTCTCGAGGACCGCGACGGCAAGCTCTGGATCGGCACCGAGGGGGGAGGGATTTCGGTGTTCGATCCGGCGGCGGCGGCGGTTACGAATTATTCCCATGATCCGGCTCGTCTCGACAGCCTCAGCCATAATCAGGTCTTCTGCCTCCGGGAAGACCGGCGGGGGATTCTTTGGGCCGGCACCGCCGACGGCTTGAACGCCTTCAACCGGGAAACCGGGACGTTCATCCGGTATCGCCACGACCCGGCGAATCCGAATTCCCCGCGCCACAACACGATCAATACCATCTCCGAGGATCGGAACGGGACTCTGTGGGTCGGAACGTCGGGCGGCCTGAGCCGGTTCGATCGGGCCACGGGCGGTTTTGTTTCTTATGTCCACGACCCTCGCAATCCCCGCGGTTTAAGCCACGATAATGTCCTCGCGGTTTTCGAGGACCGGGCCGGCCGGCTCTGGATCGGCACGGGGTCCGGACTGAATGTCTTCGACCCGGCCCGGAACGATTTCGGGCCGGCTTTTTTTCACCGCAAGGACGATCCGCGGAGCCTGGGCGACGACGCGGTCAAGGCCATCGCCGAAGACAGGACGGGGAGGCTTTGGATCGGGACCCAGCGGGCGGGGATTTCCATCCTCGATGCAGAGCGGAAGGCGTTCGCCCGGTTCCCCCACGACCCCTCGAATCCCGGAGGCTTGAAGGGCGTCGAAATCCGGGCGATCTTCGAGGACCGGAGCGGGACGATCTGGATCGGGACCTATATCCGAGGAATCAATAAATACGCTCCCGGCAAGCTGAAATTCGCCCATATCCTGCCTCCTCTCCAGGATCCCGGCGCCCTCGACAATCTTCTCGTCCGGTCGATCTTCAAGGATGACGACGGGATCCTCTGGGTCGGGACGCAGGGCGGCCTCAACCGCTTCGACCTCAAGACCGGACGGAGCGTTTTCTACGGCCATGATCCGGCCGATCCCTCGAGCTTGAGCCATCCCTATGTCTGGGCCATCCATAAAGACCGGACGGGCGTTTTCTGGATCGGCACCAGGGGCGGCGGCCTGAACCGGTTCGATCCCCGGACGGGCAGGTCCGTCCGCTTTCGGGCGCGCGCCGGCGATCCCTCGAGCTTGGGCTACGACGAAATCCGGACGATCTTCGAGGATCGCTTCGGCGTCCTCTGGATCGGGACTCTCGACGGCTTGAGCGAATTTCATCGGGACTCGGGGACGTTCACGAGCTACCGGCCCGATCCCGCCGACCCGGCGAGCCTGAGCTCGAGCCGGATCGCCGCGATCCTGGAGGGAAAAGATGGGCGGTTGTGGATTGCGACGGACAACGGATTGAACGCCTTCGATCGGGCCCGGAAGACCTTCCGCCGCAACCGGTTCGTTTTCGGTCAGACGGAAAGCCCGAGCGATAACCGGCTCAGCAGTCTTTGGGAAGGGCCCGCGGGCGAGCTCTGGATCTCGACGTACGGGGCGGGCTTTCTTCGCTTCGATCCCGTCTCGGGGGAGTACCGGCGCTTCGGGGAAGCCGACGGATTGGCCAATAACAACGTTTACGGGATCCTCGGCGACGCCCAAGGCCGGCTCTGGATGAGCACGAACAGCGGGATCTCTCGCTTTGATCCCGCCCGCGGCGAATTCGCGAATTTCGACGAAAGCGACGGGGTTCAAGGGCGGGAATTCAATACCGGCGCCTATTTCCTCGCCAAGGACGGGGAGATGTTCTTCGGCGGGATGAACGGGCTCAACGCCTTTTTTCCGGAGACGATCGCGAAAAACGACCATATCCCGCCTATCGTCCTGACCGATTTCAGGGTCAACAACGTCTCGGTCAATCCCATCCCCGCCGGCCGGGAGATCCGGCTTTCCTATCGGGACCACTTGCTGTCCTTCGATTTTGCCGCCTTGGATTACCAGGCGCCCGAGAAGAACCAATATGCCTACGCCCTCGAGAGCGTGAACCCGGAGTGGATGCGGATCGGAACCCGGAGGTCGGTCAATATCGATTTGAAGCCCGGCCGGTATCTCTTCCGGGTGAAGGGCTCCAACAACGACGGCGTCTGGAACGAGGAGGGGATCGGCGTCCGGATCGTCCTCCGGCCGCCGTTCCGGCAGACCTGGTGGTTCCGGGTTTTGCTCGGCCTGGGCTTGTTGGCTGCCTTCGGCCGGGTTCTCGCCTGGCCGCACAAGAAGCGGGCTTTGATCGCGATGAAAGAGGCCCGCGACGCCGCCGAAGCGTCCAATCGGGCGAAGAGCTTTTTCCTGGCCAATATGAGCCATGAGCTGCGGACGCCGCTCAATGCCATCATCGGCTACAGCGAAATGCTCCAGGAAGATGCGGGGGATGCGAAAGCCGAGGACACGGTCGAAGACTTGAAGAAAATCCAAGCGGCCGGGAAGCATCTCCTCTCCCTGATCAACGACATCCTGGACCTTTCGAAGGTCGAAGCCGGAAAAATGGAGCTTCATGTCGAGCCCTTCGAAATTCTACCATTGATCAGAGAGATGGAGGCCACGATCCGGCCGCTCGTCGAGAAGAACGCCAACACCCTCCGGGTGACGTGCCCGGAGGCGATCGGCCTCATGACCTCCGATTTCACCCGCGTCCGCCAGGTCCTCTTCAACCTCCTTTCGAATGCCTGTAAATTCACGGAGAAAGGGGTCATTTCCCTCGACGTCTCCCGCGGAAGCAAGGACGGCCGGGACCTGGTTCGCTTCGACGTCCGGGATACGGGCATCGGCCTGACTCCCGAACAAATGAAAAGGCTCTTCCAGGCGTTCTCCCAGGCGGATGCCTCGACCACGAAAAAGTACGGCGGCACGGGCCTCGGTCTGGCCATCAGCAGGAGGCTCTGCGAAATGATGGGCGGTTCGATCGCGGTCGAAAGCGAGCCGGGAAAAGGAAGCGCCTTCGCCGCCGTCCTCCCGGCGGAGGGACCGCCCCGGCCGGCGGCGGCGCCATGAGGTTCCCATGACAAATACCGATAATCATCCGGCTTCGGAACGTAGAAACAGCCGTTTCTTCATCGGCTTCGCCCGAAGGTCGTCCTATGCCGCGGCCGCGTGTCTTCACGGCCTGAACAGCGCCTTTCTGGCGGCGTTTTATGCCTATTTTTTCGCCGCCTCGATCCTGGAAATATCGGGGTACGCGCTTCGGGTCACAAGCCTGAGCCTGCTTATCGGCGTCCTCTTTTGGAGTTTCGTAAACTACGTCCATTTCGGGCTGTTCAGAAGCTGGGGTTTTCCCGGGTTCACCCGCAATATCCGTCGGATCAACTCTCTCTACCACGCCCATTATCCCTTCGGGCCTGCCGCTTCGATCACTTCCGAGGACCTCCTCGAGCTTCATGAGGACATCGATCGCTTTCCCCTTTATCTTATGAAGGTGACCGCCGTTTACACGGTCCTGACCGTGGCCGGCTTTCTTGTGGTCCACCAAATCGCCGTGAGGAAATTCTCGGACGTGCCCGTCCTTCTGGGCGCCGCGGCGATCGGGCTGATCATTCACGTCAGCTTTTCCTTTCTCATCGCCGAGCAGATCACTCAGCCCCTCCGGATCCGGATCATCGAGCTCCTCCACGAGCGCGAAGTCGATTTTCACGACCATCCGATTCTGAGCCTGCGGATCAAGGCCTCCTTTCTCCTCGTCCTGATGGTCATCAACATCGGCGTCCTGGCCGTTTTTTTCCGGTCGAGCCGCCCTTCGATCCTGAGCGCCGTGGTCTTCATCGCCGCCAGTACCGTGACCCACGGGCTGGTCATTTTCTTCTTTCTCCGGTCGATCAATATTTCGCTCGACCAGATCAACGAGGCGGCCTCGGAGCTCGCCTCCGGGAAAACCGGCCTCTTTTTCCCCGCGGTGACGGACCGGGAAATCGTCGAATTCTCGGCCCATTACAACGCCGCCGCCGTCGAGATCGCCGGCCTGCGGAAGGATCTCGAGCACCGGATCGAGCACCGGACGGCCGAGCTGGCCGCCGCCGTCCGCGAGGCCGAGGAAGCCCAGTCAGCCGCGGAGTCGGCCAACCGGGCCAAGAGCACCTTCTTGGCTAATATGAGCCATGAGCTTCGAACCCCCCTCAATGCGATCCTCGGCTACAGCGAGATTCTCATCGAGGAGGCGGGCGACATCGGCCATCCCGAGCTCCAAACCGACCTCCGGAAGATCCACGCCTCGGGAAAGCACCTCCTCAGCCTCATCAACGACATCCTGGATGTCTCCAAGATCGAAGCCGGGCGGATGGAGCTTTTTATCGAGACGTTCGACCTCGCTCCGCTCTTGTCCGACGTGGCCGAGACGGTGCGCCCGCTCGTGGAGCAGGGAGGCAACACGCTCCGGACCGATTTTCAAGCGCCCCTTGGTGCTCTCAAAGCCGACCCTGGCAAGATCCGCCAAATCCTCTTCAACCTGCTCGGCAACGCGGCCAAATTTACTGAACGGGGAACCATTTCCCTGGAATGCCGGCGGGAGACGGAGGCAGGCATAGACCGAATCGTTTTCCGGGTGGCCGATACGGGCATCGGCATGGCTCCCGACCAGGTGGCGAAGCTCTTCCAGCCTTTTGTCCAGGCTGACGCCTCCTCGACGCGCAAATACGGCGGATCCGGGCTCGGATTAGCGATCACCAAACATTTCTGTCGGATGATGGGCGGCGAGATCTCGGTCGAGAGCGAACCGGGGAAGGGCTCATCGTTCACCGTCCGGATGCCCGCGGACATGTCCGCGGCGGCGGCCCCGACTCAGGCGGCGGAAGCGCCGTCGCCGCGTCCAGCCGGCTCGAAACGGCGAGTTCTGGTGATCGACGACGAAGCTACAGCGCGGGGCGTCATCGCCCGAATGCTGGAGAAAGAGGATTTCGAGATCATCCTTGCGGCCGACGGTTCGGAAGGGCTGAGGCTCGCGAAAGAAGCGAAGCCGGACATCATCACCCTGGATGTCCTGATGCCGGGCTTGGACGGCTGGGCCGTTTTGAAGGCCCTGAAATCGGACCCGGCGACGGCCGACATCCCGGTCATCATGCTGACGATCGTCGATGATCGCCGCCTCGGAATGTCGCTTGGGGCGGCCGATTACTTGAGCAAGCCGATCGACCGGCGGCGTCTGCAGGCCATCCTCCGAAAATATCGCCGGGATGGAGCGGCTTGCCGGACCCTCGTCGTGGAAGACGACGCCGAGACCCGGGACCTCCTCCGCCGAACCATGGAAAAGGAAGGGTGGGCTGTCGACGAGGCCGAGAACGGACGGGTGGCCCTGGACCGCGTCGGGGAGAGGACCCCGAATCTCATCCTCTTGGATCTCCAGATGCCCCAGATGAGCGGGTTCGAATTCGTCGCCGCGCTTCGGAAGAACGAGGCCTGGCGCTCCATTCCGGTCATCGTCGTCACGGCCAAGGATCTCACGGCCGAAGACCGGGCCCGGCTCAGCGGCCAGGTGGAAACGATCCTCCAGAAAGGCCTATTCCGGCGGGAGGAATTGATCGACGAAGTCCGGCGGCTCGCGGCCGAGTGCCCCGCGCCGCGTTCCGCCCCGGACGCGTCCGTCGGGACCAATTAGGCCGTCAACGATCGGACCGCCTTGACAGCCGGACCACGCCCGCATAATCTGGGGGACAACGATATTGTCGAAAGGAATCGGCTATGACGATCTTCCGCCGTTTTTCGATAGCTCTCGCCGGCATTCTTTTGTTGGCCGCCTCGGTCTCATCCGGGCCGCCGCTACGTCCCGTCCAGACGCCTCCCGCATCCGCCCTCGAGATTCTGCATAACAAGATCGACGTCCGGGCCGAGTCCATCCAAGCCAAGGTCGTCGCTTGGCGCCGGGATATCCACCGGCATCCGGAACTCGGAAACCGCGAGACGCGGACGGCAGGACTTGTGGCCGATCATCTGCGGGCTCTCGGCCTCGAAGTCCGGACGGGCCTGGCCCGCACGGGAGTCGTCGGCATCCTGAAGGGCGGACGGCCGGGCCCGGTCGTCGCCCTTCGGGCCGATATGGACGCTCTGCCCGTCACAGAAGAAGTCGATGTCCCGTTCAAGTCGACCGTCCGGGCCGAATACAACGGCCGTGAGGTCGGAGTCATGCACGCCTGCGGCCACGACCTCCATACGGCGATGCTGATGGGCGCGGCCGACGTCCTGGCCTCTTTGCGGATGGATCTCCCGGGGACGGTGGTCCTCCTCTTCCAGCCCGCGGAGGAAGGGACGCCCGCGGGAGAGGAGGGAGGCGCGGAGAGAATGATCGCCGACGGCGCGCTCGATAACCCGAAGGTCGAGGCTGTCTTCGGCTTGCACGTCTTTCCGTTCGAATGGGGCAGCCTCAAAGTCCGGCCGGGCGGGATCATGGCCGGAGGTGATACGCTCCAGATCACGGTCCGCGGACGCCAGACCCACGCCGCTTTGCCTTGGGCCGGCGTGGACCCGATTGTCGTTGCGGCCCAGATCGTGATGGCTCTTCAGCCGGTCGTCAGCCGTCAGTCCGATTTGACGACCGCGCCCGCGGTCGTGACGATCGCGACGATCGAGGGCGGCAACCGAACGAACATCATTCCCGACGAGGTCCGGATGACGGGGACGATCCGGACCTTCGACCCGGAGATGCGGAAGGACATCCAGGCCCGCATCCGGCGGACCGCCGAGGGCATCGCCGCCGTGTCAGGAGCAACGGCGATCGTCCAAATCTCCGGAGGAAATCCCGTCACCTATAACGATCCCGCCTTGGCGGCGAGAATGGGGCCGTCCTTCAAGCGGGTAGCGTCGGACCTGTTCGACCCGAACGCGAAAGCCCTCACGACTTCGGAGGATTTCGCCTATTATCAGCAAAAAGTACCGGGCGTTTATTTTTTTCTCGGCGTCGCGGCCAAAGGAGCCGACCTCGGGTCCGTCGAAATGAATCATTCGCCGCGGTTTAATCCCGACGAAGGCCCGATGCTCGTCGGCGTCCGTGCTCTCGCTAGTCTCGCCGTCGATTTTCTTGCCGGAGCCGGGAAATAATCCCCGGCCCGGGCTATGCTATAATCGGGCCGTTCGATGCGCAACGCTCTTCTCGTCCTTGTCAATTTCTTCCTGTTGCTTCTGGCCATCCCCGTCCTTTTTATTTGCGTGCTCTTCGGGCTCAGGGATGCGTTCATTTCCTACGGAATCTGGATGATGCGGGTCGGCCGGGTCGTCCTCGGCATCGACGTCGAGGCCACCGGGCTCGACCGGCTCGACCCCAAAATCCCCTACGTTTTCATGTCCAACCATTTGAGCTTTCTGGACGGGCCGCTCCTGATGACCGTTCTCGACCGGCCGGCGCGGGTGGTCGTCAAGAGGTTCGTCTTCGGGATCCCCGTGTTGGGATTGGGCATGCGATTTTCGGGCTATGTGCCTTTGGACAAGGAAGGCGCCGGAGCGGGGAGGAAGAGCATCACCCTCGCGGCGCGCCTGATCAAGGAAAAAGGATACTCGTTTCTCATCTTTCCCGAGGGGACGCGGAGCTGGGACGGGAAAATCCAGCGTTTCCGGAGAGGAGGCTTCTTCCTGGCCCTCGAGGGCGGGGCGCCCATCGTTCCCGTGACGATCCGGGGAACGTACGAGCTGATGCCGCGCGACAAATGGCTCATCCGAAAAGGGCGCGTCCGCATCGCTTTTCATAAGCCGATCCCCGTGACCGGTTATACGCGGGAAACCATGGCCGAACTTATGGAAAAGGTGCGAAGTGAAATACGGGGACACATCACTTAATTCCGGGTCACATTGGAATGAACGAGATCTCGAAACGGGGAATCGCGCTCTGCATCGGGGAGGAGGGGGAATTAAGTGATGTGTCCCCGTATTTCCAGGTCTATCACTTTCTCCAATACCACGGGGACCGGATCATTTACGTCTACGGCGAGCTCGATCCGTGGTCATCGACGGGGATCCAACTGATCGGACGGACGGACGCCGTCAAGTTCGTCGTCAAGAACGGCTACCATGGATCGCGCGTCCGCGATTTCACGCCCGAGCAGAAAGACCTCTTCTATTCGACTTTGGAGCGATGGCTGGGCCTGACCCTGGCGCGACAATAGGTAGAATCATGCGACATCACCTGAAAGTTTTTCTCGGCCTTGCGATTTTTATCGGAATGTGCGGTCCGGCCGGCCTGGCCGCTGACGGGACGATGGCCCTCACGGTTTCGATGCCCCAGCCCGGAAATCACACCTTTCATGTCGTCTTTCGCTGCGACGGGCTGAAAGGCGAGATGCGGGATTTCAAGATGCCCGCTTGGATGCCGGGCTTCTATCGGATCATGGATTATCAAAAGTTCGTGACGAACTTCAGCGCAGAAGACGGCGCGGGCCGGGCCTTGCCTTGGGAAAAAGTCGCCAAGAACACTTGGCGGGTCGCATCCGGAAACGCGCCGACAGTCGTCGTCTCCTATGATGTCTTCGGAAACACGTCCTTTGTGGCCAACAATTTCCTGAACGAGCAGAGGGCATTTATCGCTCCGCCGGGCCTTTTTATGCATGTTGCGGACGACCTTCGGCACCCCGTGACCGTGACGTTCGAGCTTCCCCCGGTTTGGACCCGGATCGCGACCGGGCTCGATCCGGTCGCCGGACGGGCGAACACGTTCTCCGCGCCGGATTTCGACGTCTTGTACGATTGCCCGGTCCTGATGGGCAACCAAGAGCTCGAGCAATTCAAGGTCAAGGGCATTCCCCACAGGCTCGCGATCGAAAACGTGCCGGAGAACGTGGACCGGCGCAAAATGGCGGACGACCTGAAGCGCATGGTCGAAGCGGCAACGGGGCTGATGGACGACATCCCCTACAAGCATTACACCTTTCTTCTCATCGGCACGGGCAACGGCGGGATCGAGCACGCCAACTCCGCGGCCTGCGCGTTCAACGGCAAGAGCCTGACGGACGAAAAGGGCTATCGGGGCTGGCTCAGCTATATCTCCCACGAGTATTTCCATCATTTCAACGTCAAGCGCATCCGGCCGATCGCTCTGGGACCGTTCGATTACGACATCGAAAACCTGACCGAAATGCTCTGGGTATCCGAGGGCTTGTCCGTCTATTACGAGGATGTCGTCCTCGTTCGGGCCGGGCTCATGACGCCCGAGCAGTTTATCGAGAAAATCGCGAACGCCATGACCCGGTTCGAAAACGCCCCCGGACAGCGTTTCCAGTCCGCGACCGAATCGAGCTTGTATACCTGGGGTACGTCCGGTGTCGGCGGAGACCGGAACACGACCATCTCTTACTACGATAACGGGGCGATGTTGGGGACGATGCTCGATCTCGCCATCCGCAGCCAAAGCGGGAACAAAAAATCGCTCGACGACGTGATGCGGGCGGTGTACCGGACCTATGACCTCGGGAAAAAGCGCGGTTTTACGGACGAGGAATTCCGGGCGGAGTGCGAGCGCGCGGC
>Ga0315274_10006390_pt1 | contig 17156 bp, 15 predicted proteins | sample YL17G02_20_MG_FD_203700 | JGI IMG/M metagenome (GOLD analysis project Ga0315274, IMG submission 203700) | Sediment microbial communities from Yellowstone Lake, YNP, Wyoming, USA - YL17G02_20 | ecosystem: Environmental > Aquatic > Freshwater > Lake > Sediment | place: USA: Wyoming | collected...
TCAAGCTGACCTGGACGGACAACGCCACCAACGAGACTGGCTTCAAGATCGAGCGCAAGACCGGCGCGACGGGGACCTACGCCCAGATCGCAACCGTGGCCGCCAACATCGTCACCTACACCAACACGGGCCTGACGACCAAGATCACCTACTACTACCGGGTGCGCGCTTACAACGCCACGGGGAACTCCCCGTACTCCAACGAAGCGCACGCCACGACTCCGTAGCGCTGTGCGCCGTCGGAGGTGACGCGCCACCGGATGGCTGTCTATGTCGCGAGGGCGTTCGCGCTGCCGCTCTGACCCTCGCGACATAGCCGTTACACAACGCAGCGGAGCGGGCCGAATCCGGCCCGCTCCGCTCTCATCTGTCCTCAGACGTTTGCGCTCGCTCGGTCAGGCACCGACCGTCATCAGCGACGGAACCGCCGCATGCGAGGGCGCTTAGCCGCACGCTTCGCAGCTCCAGCCGCGCGCCGCTGCTGCACGCAAGCCCGACAGGCGCGTGGTGGCGGGTACCCCGCCCGGCCGTCGGACGCCTGCTCTGCAGTCGTGTAGACGAACGCCTGCCCACACGCCTCGCACACGAGCTCCAGATCGGGCATACTACCAGCGACGCCCGCCGCCGCCGCCACCGCCACCGCGACCGCCGCCTCCGCCGTAGCCGCCCCCTCGACCGCCGCCGCCGCCGCCACTCCGCTCGCCGCGAGGGCGAGCCTCATTGACGGTGATCGCGCGACCCTCGACCTCTCGGCCGTTCATCGCTGCGATCGCTTCGGCTGCCTTGTCCTCGGGGACGTCGACGAACCCGAACCCCTTGTCGCCGATCAGGCGCACTTCGATCGGGTTGTACGCCGCGAACAACTCCCGAAGCTTACTCTCTGTCACCGAGTAGCTCAGGTTACCAACATACAGACTCTTGGCCATCATGGCCTCCGTGTCCCTCGGCCTGGCTCCGAGGTGCTAGATTGATGCGTCCCGATAAAGCGCCGGCTTCCCGACCCCGTGCCAGGCCGCGGGCCGACTGCAAGCGACGCTTGTGATGCAGTTATCTGCGGCGACCCCGGCTCAGCGGTCGGCGCGCGCCGTGAAGGCGCGAGACCGACTTCGCCGGCACCGAGGGTGTTCGGGGCAGTTCGTGTTCGGTCAACCCGGCCACGCTCACCCGAGGAAGCTGTCTGCCGAGGGTGCGCTCAATGCCCGCGAGTGCGGACGCGTCCTCCCGGCTCGCCAGGGTCAGCGCATCGCCCGATGCCCCGGCTCGCGCCGTGCGGCCGATCCGGTTCAGGTAATCGGCCACCTGCGGCGGGATGTCATAGTTGACCACATGGGTGACCCCCTCCACGTGCAGGCCGCGCGCCGCCACATCGGTCGCCACCAGCACGCGCACCGACCGCTGCTTGAACCGGTGGAGCGCCTGCTCCCGCTCGCTCTGTGAGCGATCGCCGTGGATGCACGCCGTCTTCATTCTCTCGCGCTGAAGCCGCGTCGCCAGCATGTCGGCCCGGCGCCGCGTGCGGACGAAGACGACCACGCTCTCCATCGCCTCTTCCCGCAGCAGCTCCAGCAGCAGGTCCGTCTTGAGATCGGATCGCACCAGGTAGACAGACTGCGAGATCGTCGCGGGAGGGACCGAGGGCGAGCCCACTTCGACGTGCTCCGGATCGCGCAGGATCTCCTCGTAGGCGAGCTCCAGCAGCGCAATCGGCATGGTGGCGGAGAACAGCATCGACTGGCGTTCCCTGGGAAGGGCCGCCAGGATGCGGCGCAAGTCCGGGATGAAACCCATGTCCATCATCCGGTCCGCCTCATCCACCACCAGTATCTCGACCGCGTCGAGCCGGGCGACTTTGTGTCGATAGTGGTCCAGCAGCCGGCCCGGTGTGGCGACCACGATCTCGCAGCCGCCCTTGAGGGCCCGCCGCTGCTGCTCCATGCCGATGCCGCCGTAGACGGCAACCGTTCGCAACGCTGTGCCACGCGTCAGCGCCACCGACTGCTCTGTTGTCTGCGCCGCGATCTCGCGTGTCGGGCAGAGAATCAGCACCCGCGTATGGCCATTGCGGCCATCCTTGAGTCGCTGGATGATGGGAAGTAGGAAGGCGGCGGTCTTGCCGCTGCCTGTCTCGGCGGTGGCGATCAGATCGCCGCCGTCGAGCGCCAAAGGGATCACTTGCTGCTGAATGGGCGTCGGAATCTCGAAGCCCATTCGACGGGTGGCCCGAAGGAGTTCGGGGGTGAGACCAAACTGGGTGAAGATCGTTCTAACCTCGTATGCCAGAGGAAGCCATATCGCCACGGCGCCCTGCTAGCCGACGAGGTGACTTGCTCTCGATGTGCCCCTCAACCCCCACAAGTGGAAGAAGAGCCATCGCTAGCATACCACAATCCCGAGGGGACGTCAAACGCTGTTCCACGACAAAGAGATCCGTCTACGCGCAACGTCGGTCCTCACAAAAGCGATGTTCCCCGTGGAACATCGGTGCGGTATTGACCACGTACAACCTCAGATCCAAGGCCAGGCGGGTCTACGGGCCGATTCTCCTATTGAGTCTCGCATATAAGAGTTACAATGCACAGGCGCATTCTTGCCAGGTTCCGGGCGGCTTTTTCCGCTCTTGGCAATGTCACTATATTTTGCGAGCCTCAATAAGGACGATCTATAGAGTTTCCTGCATTATGGTTATGAGCAGCCATAATGCAGGAAACTCTACAGCGCACAGCGTGAGGCTCACACGGCAGATTCTCTTGCATTACGGTGAGGCGGAAGCGGAGCTTCCGCGAGGCGCGGGCGGTGGGCCTGCCCGCTGGCAGGAGCTTCGCTCCTGCCCAACCGTAATGCAAGAGAATCCGTAGCAAGAGCCAGACGGAGGTACATCGAATGAGCGCATGGTTGCTTCGCGCCCTCCAGCGAGCGCGTTTCCTGAGCCGCCCATCAGCTGCGCCATTTCCGAAGGAGCAGCATTTCCTGTGGAAGCGATGCCCTGTCGCGCCCCCTCCTTGTGCCCCCCGGCTCCCATCCGCGCAGCATGTTGGGCAGGAGCCCCTCGGCTCCGCTCAGGATAAACGTGCTCCCGCCCTACGGCAGCCGAAGGTGATACGAGCGGTGTCGATGAAGTATCCCTATCGGGACGGTGGTTGATGTTTCTCGGGGAATCCGACCACAAGCGACTTGGCGAGGACGAGGCGGTTCAGCCCGGCGCGCAGGTGAGCATGCCGATGATCACCCGGCGCCGCCTGTTGGGCTATCTCAGCGGGCTGCTCACCGGCGCGATCGCGGCCGCGCTCGGCATCCCGCTCGCTCGGTTCTACGTGGGCAACGCCTTCAAGCCGCGCCAGCCCCGCTGGTTGAAGCTCGCGCCGGCCGGCGACGTGCAGGCCGGCGAGCCGCGCCTGTTCACTGTCAGCTATGTCGACCAGGACGGATGGCGCGAAACCACCACTCGCCAGGAACTCTACGCCGTCACCCAGAACGGCCGGGATTACGTCATCTTCTCGAACGTCTGCACCCACCTCGGCTGTCCGATTCGCTGGGATGATGCCAAGCGAGCGTTTCTCTGCCCATGCCATGGCGGCATCTTCTCGATCGACGGCGGGGTGGTGCACGGCCCGCCTCCCAAGCCCCTGACGCGCGTGACCCACAAGGTGGAGGCCGGTGTTATCTACGTACAGGTCGCAGAAGCATAGGTAGGGGCGCACCGTTTACCCTGAGCACAGCCGAAGGGCTGTGCGCCCCTACGCGAGGCCATGTTCCGCAAACTGTTTCATTGGATTGACGAACAGACCGAACTCGTCACGCTCTTCCAGCGGTTCATGGAGGAGCCGCTGGCGCTCGGCGTCGGCTGGCCCCATGTCTTCGGCGCCATCGCGCTCTTCCTGTTCGTGATGCAGTTGGCGACCGGCATCCTGCTCACCGTCTATTATGTCCCCTCCCCTCAGGCCGCCTATCAGTCGACCGCCTACCTCAACTCGCAGATTCCACTCGGCCAGCTCGTCCGCAGCCTCCACCACTGGGGTGCGAGCGCCATGCTGATCGGCGTTCTCGTCCACATGCTCCAGACCTTCCTCTGGGGCGCGTACAAGCGGCCCCGCCAGATCATCTGGGTGATCGGCGTCTTCCTGCTGCTGGTCACGCTCGGCCTCAGCTTCACCGGCTACCTGCTCCCGTGGGATCAGAAGGCCTACTGGGCAACGGTTGTCGGGACGCGCATTGCCGGGACGGTGCCCGTGCTGGGTTTGTACATCACCACCATCATCCGCGGCGGCCCTAATGTCGGTGCGCTCACGCTCACCCGGTTCTTCGGGCTGCACGTGCTGATCTTCCCGGCGCTGCTCATCGGCCTGATCGTCTTCCACGTCTCGCAGGTACGCCGGCAGGGCATCACCGCGCCCTGGCGGCGAGTCGGCGGGGAAGCGGATGTCCCCCACCCGGGGCTGTTCTATCCCGACCAGGTCTTCCGAGACGCTGTCGCCGCGCTCATCCTGCTCGCGGTAGTGTTCGCCATCGCGCTGCGCGTCCCGGCCCCGCTCGAGACCATCGCCAATCCGTCGAGCACCGGGTACAAGCCGCGGCCGGAGTGGTACTTCCTTCCCAACTTTCAGTTGCTGACGTACATCCCCACGAAATGGGGGCAGTGGGGTGAGTTCGTGGGAGCGCTTGTCGTGCCGGCACTGGGTGTCGTGGCGCTCCTCCTCCTGCCCTATCTGGACCGCAATCCCGAGCGGCGGCCGCGGCGCCGGCCTTTCGTGTCGACGGCCGCGCTGCTCGCGCTCGGCTCTCTGCTCTACCTGGGCATCGCGGGCGCCCAGAGCGGGCCGAAGCCCGTGCAGCTTGCCGGCCTCCAGCAGCAAGGTCAGAAGGTCTTCCTCGACCTCCGCTGCGAGTCATGCCACGGCATCAACGGCGGCGGCGGCATGGAGGGCGTGGACCTCGCGCAGGGCGGGCCGCGGAGTCCGGAGATGGTCGCGGAGAAGCTCAGAACCCCAGCGAAGTCGAACCCGCGCTCGATCATGCCGCCGGTTCCGGCCAGCCTCACAAAGGAGGAGTTCGAGTCGCTGGTGGCATTCGTCTCTGCGATCGACAGCCGGTTCCAGATGCCAAGCGAGGTGGCAGGCCTCATCCCCAACAAGCCCCTTTCGCACTACGAGCAGAACTGGTTTGCCAATCACAGGTATGAGGTCCTCAAGGACCCGACCGTCTGCGAGCAGTGCCACAAGCCGACCTTCTGCCAGAGGTGCCATCGCAACCGCAAGCCCGATTCGCATCTCCACGACTGGTTGAAGTACCACTACGGGACCGCGAGGGAGCGGCCGGAGTATTGCCAGGTCTGCCACGAGCAGAGCTTCTGCAACAACTGCCATAGCACGGCCCTGCACACCGGCGATTGGATGCACCGCCACGCCGAGGTCGCGCGAACCGGCGAGCAGACCTGCCTGCAGTGTCACGATCGCAATGAGTGTACGACCTGCCACGGCGGCGGCAAACCTCTCAGTCACCAGCAGCCGGACTGGGAGCATAAGCATGGTTCCGCAGTAGGGCAAGCCCGCGGCTTGCCCTCCCCGGAGGCGAAGGCCAAGGAATGCGAGACCTGCCACACCGCGCAGTTCTGCACCGACTGTCATCAGGGGGCCAGGCCGAAATCGCATGACGCGAGCTGGATGTCCCGCCACGGGACCGCCGCCAAGCCCAAGCCGCAGGCCTGCGTCACCTGCCACCGCGCCAGCTTCTGCCAGGAGTGCCACGGCGGGCTGAATATGCCGCACCCCGCAGACTGGATCATCAGCCACAAGGACAAGGGGAGCTTCGCAGCGGGGTCGGTCTGCTATCGCTGCCACGACTACGCGAAGACCTGCGCGCAATGCCACGGCGAAGCGCCGCCTACCCCCGCGCAGTAGCGCGCAAGAGCGGTAGGCCTGCGTTCCGTTGATCCGCCCGACGGAGACAGATGACTCCTATCCGCGGCTGGTTCCTGGCGACGGCACTGTCCTCTCGCGGATGTACAGGGAGGGCTCGCAGAGCGGCGCACGCCAAGGGTATGCCAGTGAGAGGATCAGCAGGGCTTCTGGATATCGCTTGCCAAGCGCCAGGTAGTTGGCGGGCCTCGATTCCAGGCACTGCCGTCTGAGTCTGCGCCACGACTGTCGCGGGGGGTATAGGGTAGCATGCGACTCGCCGTGTTCAGACCTACGCGAGTACATCTCGGCCTCGGCTTCGGGTAGGTACTCCTCGGCCATAGTGCGTGAGAGGAGAGGCCACGTCCTTTCCAGGACTCCTCGCTGGCCGAGCAGGCACGCAAGTCTCACCAGCACTGGCAGCAGGTAGCTGGCATCGCCCGGCCGAGTTGTCTGGGGTCGGCTGGTTCGTGCACGGAGGCCGAGGAAGTGGAAGGGGATGTCAGCCAGGGGCTGATAGGGGTCGGGCAGCCCTGGTGCGCCAGGATAGCCATGAAGACCAACCACCCACTTGAGTGTCTCCACTAGGGCGTCTCTGGCAGTGTCGTGGAACCCGTACCTAATCAGAGCCAGCAACGTGACAACCAAAGTCCCCGCCTGTCGTTCAGAGATGATGTGTGTGAAGGACGAGTGGCCGCGCACGATCCTGTCCACCAGGCCGATCCCACTGTTCCCGGCGTCGCCCCGGTACTCTCCCAGGAACGCGTACAGGGAGAGCTTCGATGCCAGGCTGTGCACCCGTAACGGCAGGACAAAGATCTCCTCTGGGCCCGCGTGTTTGTCCGTCAGGTCGGCAAGCGCAGTGGGATCTGACTCGAAGTCTTCGTGCAGGCCCTGAAGGAGTCCGGCCAGCAGTGTTCGCAGTGCGTCGCAGTAGAAGCCTGCAACGCTCGACGTCATGTATCGGCGGACAATGGCTTCGTAGAAGACGACCATGCCAAGGACTGCACAGTCGACGGCGCTGTAGACATCGGCCTTGGAAGAGTACCGCTGGGATAGCTGAGCCACAGCAACAACGTAGCCAGCAAGGATCCTGCGCAGATCGCGACCGCTATGTCCCTGGGCTAGACCAAGATAGTCCTTGAGGAACGAGTAAAGGCCTTCCTCATCGGTCCCATAGTCCGAGGCGTGACTCCACACGCGAATGTGATCGACTGCCACCGATTCGCTCAGCACCTGAACCGAGAACAGCTGATCACGGAAGGCACTGATCAGAATCTCCCTATCCCAGATGGCCACGGCCCGCGTGCCTCTGGTGGACTGGTTCTGTTTCGTAATCGCATCTTGGACTGTCGGGTCCACCTGCCCGGTACAGACCAGTACAGGTCTGCTGGGTGCATCGGCTGGGTAGTTCGGGTGGCTGTATGGCACGTTTGCGAGTTCGTACAACTGGCGGTCTATTGAGTCTCGCATATAAGAGTTACAATGCACAGGCGCATTCTTGCCAGGTTCCGGGCGGCTTTTTCCGCTCTTGGCAATGTCACTATATTTTGCGAGCCTCAATAGGTCTGGCCAGTCTGCGCGCTTGATGTCGCCGGCTTTCAGTTGGAAGAGATAGAGGACCCTCTGTCGCGGATGCCACGCGACCACGTCCTTGCCGTACTCAATCGGACCATGGGTGGTTCTGGTACCGACCGGCACATATCCCTGAGCTCTGAGCAGCGACCGAAAGCAGACCTCGAACTGCCCTCGTTCTCTGAGACTAGTCAACCAGTTTGCGAGAACGCTCTCTAGCAACGTAGGCCCTTCGCTTCCTCTTCATGAGCGCGTCCCATCGACGGCGCTTCTCGGGATCCTCCATCCATTCCGACATGGCCTTCTCGAACTGCTCCTTCATCTCTGGGTTCATGAGCAGTGTCTGCCTCATCCGGCCGCTCTCGAAATCCACCTCGACCTTCTCAAGAGCGTCCATGAGCGCCTCAAACGCCGGACGGCCCGCGCCGCTCACGATATTGCCCGTCTGCGCCGTGATGCGGGTGACCAGATCGAGCAACATCCTGACCTGCTGGCTGGCCATCTCCTTTCCAGCCTGGACCAGCGCCTGGATAAGCTCGGGAATGCGCGTCTCTCGCACAGCTTCGCGTGAAAGCGACACCTTGGTCAGCACAGCCTGCATGTCAGCGCGTTGGGTTCCGTCCGGTGTGTGCTGCACCAGAACGCCCCCCTCCCTGACGGGGCGCGCGCTGATCTGTGAGAGAATCGGATCGGACTCGCGGCCGACGTGCACCAAGAACGCCGCCGACGCCTTCGCGCAGGCCGCCTCCAACTGGGGGAAGTGCTGCAACCCCAAGTGGGCGGGACGTGCGGCTCCCTTCGTTGCCTTCTCTGTGCGGCGTTGTGACACTTCTATGTCCTCACGGGTATCAATTCGCAGGCTACGACTGATCCCCTCCACTGATGTTCATCCGCGTCGGACGCATCTGGCACTGGGAAGAGTGAACGTGAGATCCCAGCGCTGGAGGGACGGCCACCCTACTCCCAGTGCCGCGGCGCAACGCTGCCGACTGCCGAATGGCAGCGCGAAAGAGCAGCAGACCCTCCGGCCTGCTGCTCTGCTGTCGACTCACTAGCGTCGGGCGCTGTTAGCTCGTCGCCTTCTTCACCACGAACACGTGGCTCCCGCCGGGCATGTGGCAGGCGCTGCAGGTCACCGTCTTCAGCACCTGCTCACCGTGCTGCGCACCCGTGAGCTTTCCCTGGTGACACTTCAGGCAGAGGTCGTTGATCGGACCGCGCAGCAGCCATTGGCTCGTGCCATGAGGATCGTGGCAGGTGGTGCACACGACCCCCGCGGCGAGATGCTTGCCGCCACCGAGGAGAAGCTGGTTGTACTGCGCGTTCTGCGTCCACGTCGCGCTATCGGTCGAGAGCGTGAAGAACTGATCCAGCTCGTCACCAGGGCGGAAGCCCGCGGGGAACGTGTACTTCCCGTCCTTGCTCGTGCCTTTCGAGTGGCACTGCCCGCAGACCATCGCCTGGTGCGCCGGATCGAGGCCGGTGAGGTTGACGATTGTCGCCTTCTTATCGGCGGACCCCGCATGGGTCGAGCCGGGACCGTGGCACATCTCGCATCCCACTCCCAGCTCCTTCCACGTCGCCGCCGCCGGGTCGTAGCCCGTCGTATGGCAGCCCAGGCAATCGCTCCGCGCATCGACCACGCCTTGCGGCCCCCAGGCCTTGTCCTTCACGGTCCATCGTCCAGGGAGGACACTCAGATTGGCGTCGAGGAAGGCCTGCTGGCGGCGTCCAACGCCCAGCACGTAGGAGGCTTTGTCCTGCGCGAACGGAGGGCTCTTGGAGAAGTCGGCCACGATCCGAACCCCCTCGCCGCCCTCGCCCGCCTTCCAGATGGCGTGCGCGTGGGCCGATGCGGCCCAACCCGAAACCTGTTGGGGGTGTGTCCCCTTATGGCAGGCGGTGCACAGCATCGAGCCGGCGTACTGCGCGCCGGCCGGCACGCCGGCGCGAGCGCGCGGTCCGACGCCCAACGCCAGCGCTATCCCACCGGCAATCGCGAGCGCCCTGAGCCTCCGTCTGGTCATGCCAATCCTCCCACCACGTGGCGGCCAATTCTCGCGCTCGTAATGTCCCAAACCCGCCCGCGGGTGTCAAGTGCGTTCGGCGGCCGACTGTATCTCCGAAGAACATTGTGCCTATTGGTGCCAATTATCTCATCCCGTCCGGCGGATGTCAACCAAGCATTTGCATGCAGCCGCCGGCCGCGCGCCGCTCAGGTCCGCGGCGGCTGAATGCCCAGCAGCGCGGACAGCACCGCAAAGAAGCCCTCGGGTATGTACCCGCCGATCACCAGCCCGATGAAGGCCGGTCGCAGTGCCCGGTAGCTGGGGAGCCCGCCGAAGCGCCGCACCGAGGTCGAGATCGCCCAACCGGCGAACGCGTTGAACCACACCAGGTAGTTCTGGGACCACGAGCTTGCAACGAGGAAGCCCACCGGGCTCACCGGCCACCACACGAACCGGCTGTGCATCGCGATCATCCCGAACATGGCGCCGGCGCCAACCGCCAGGGCGAGGCGCATCCAGTTGCTGGGCAGCTCGGGCATGCGCAGGGTGCCGTCCAGTTGCTCGAAGACGCCGCGGGCGGGTGCAGCCACAGGCCAGTCCGGCAGCGTCGCCGCCCCGTGCCGATAGGCGATCCAGAGCATCGTCGCGAACCCCACCACGAGCATCGTCACCACGGCGAGCAGACCGGCGAGAGTCAGACGCCTGGCACGCACGCGGCCGGCGTGCATCAGCTTGAGGCTGTTCATCGCCTGCGCCATCAGCACGATGCGCGGGTCGTAGAGGTACGCCGTCGACATGTAGTAGTAGACGGCCGATGACACGGGGCCGATCGGCCCGGCCCCGATCGTGTTGAACACGACCTGCGCCGGCGCCGTGCCCACATCGACATGGGTGAGGCCGGCCGCCGCGACGAGGCGCGAAACTCCGATCATGACGGTATAGAACAGTGCCATCAGCAGCGCAAAGGGCCACCACGCCATGCCGGATTGAAGTGCCCACCAGAGCATGAAGGCATTTGCGCCGATGAACCCGAGCAGCGCCCAGCGCCCGGCCAGCGCCGAGTAGGGGCCGGCTTCGTCATCCCCTCTTCCGATGATCCCCAGCGCCGCCGCGCGCAGGGCGTTCTTCGACTGGTAGAGGACCACCGCGCTGAGCGCGATGAAACCCCCCGCCTCCTCCATCGCGATGAACGACCCCGGGTCCACGGCGATGGTCGAGCTCCCGCCCGGCCCCACACCGAAGCTCGCCCAGACGAGCTGCTGCACACGATACAGCACGTAGAAAAACCAGATGCTGAGAGAGATCTCCCCCGGCATCAGACAGGCGATGCCGATCAGAGGGAAGATGACCGAGAGATGCACGCCGCTCTCGCCCGAGAGAACGTTCCAGGGGAGACTCATCCCCGAGAAGTACCTGCCGACATCCAGCTCCGTCAACGCCGGAGAGGGCACGTTCGGGAAGAGCGCGTGAAACCACCCAAGTGTTGCCAGCGCCCCGGGGATGCTGAACCCGATCCAGAAGATCCGATTGCGGAGCAGGCTCGTCCCGAGGGTGGGGCGCTCGGCCTCGCCGGTGATGGCGAGCGGGATCTCGACCAGCGGGAAGGCCAGCTTCTGCTTCTCGATCCAATCACGGCTGAGCAGGGAGGCGAGGCAGAACATCGCTGTCAGCAGCGCGAGATGGAACGACCCCCAGGCAATGAGCGGCCACCTCCAGGCGGCCCACGGCACGCCGACTCCCTCGGGCGCGCCCTCCCAGTACCACGTCGCGGCCTGCAGCGTGCTTACGCGGAACCAGACCGGGATGTACGGCCACATCCGGTGCTCCCAGTCGTTGGAGCCGGTCGCCATGTAGATCGGCCAGGTCGTCCCGCTGGTGACGAAGGGCACGAACCCCTTGTAAAGGTACTGCACCACCATGATGACCATGGCATAGGTGACGAAGAGCTCGACGCGGCTGAGGGCGCGCCCGGGCATCAGGCGCACGAGCAGCCCGTTCATCATGACCAGCGCGAAGAGCGTCACCACCCCCGTGATCGGTAGCGCGCTTCCCCCAGGGTCCCACGTGCGACTGACCGCACCGAGATACGGACAAGCGAAAGACAACACAGCGACTACGAGCGTGCCGAGGACGAGCGCCCTGACAGGAATCCCCAGCACCCTGGGCTCACCCTTATTGCTCTCGGAACTCGTCCTCGTGTCTCCCAGCAACAGCGCAACTCCTGCGGCACGCGCGCGGCGCGCCTCCCCTCAGGCGCGTCGCCCGCCTTTTACCGCGCCCGCTATGGTAGCACGGCACGCAGGCAGGAAACTGTAGGAGGCGCGCGATTTCCTGTAGAAGGCGGGCTCACTTCGAAGCTGTGACCTGGTCCCCACCCGTAGGAGCGACATTCTTGTCGCGACCCCGCTCGGGTGTGACCACCGGACTCGCTGCCCCCAACGTCCGCACATACCACACGACATACCATCGCTGCTCCCAGGGAACGGTTGAATCGAGGACGGGAGCATGCCCCGTTCCCGCGGTCATGGCGAAGGCCAGCTCACCATCGGACATCGCCCGCACCTTCGCGCTGGTAAGGTCGGTCGGCGTGGGCACGTAGCTGTTCCCCACCGCGCCATCGCCCCGGCCCCCGGCGCCGTGGCAGTGCACGCAGTACCAGCCATAGTAGATGCGCCCCAGCTCGCGCGCCCGCGGGCTGTCAGCGACCGGATTCGGGGCGCGGGCCGCATCCTGCCTGGTCGCCGGAGGCGCTGCGGCTCCGAAGGCCTCCAGGTGCGCGGGCATCTCCGGCATCTTCCGCTCGAAGGGTTTGATGGACGGCGTCGACTTCATCCGGGGGAAGCAGGAGAACGGCTGGCTGCTCACCCCGAAGGCGAGCACCGCGAACAGCGCGAGCGGCACCGCCTTCATCGCGGTTCCCCCTGTTGGGCAGGAGCTTGTTTACCCTGAGCGGAGCCGAAGGGCTCCTGCCACTTTGTCAGAGGTGGCGGCAGTTCCACCTGTTTGGGCGCCTGCGAAGGGGGCGGTGGCGGCTCGCTGCTCGCATAGGACTCGGCCGGGATGGCGCGAGCGGCCCCATACGACCACGCGCGCGGCCGGTCCCCGATGACGCGCCAGGCGATGAGGTTCCACGCCAGCACGCCCAGCACGATCAGCGTGACGATGACCACCCCTCGCCGGCCGCCAGTGCGCTCTGTAGGGGCACAGCATGCTGTGCCCCCACGCGGTCTGCTCGATGCCATTGGGTCATTCATCTCAGAACCCCACACCGCTCGCCCATGCTTCCCAGAGGTACCCGATCATCACACAGCCGACGATAACGAACACCAGAATCAGCACCGCCGGAATCGGCCGCCGGCCCACCTGGATGCCCGCGGGATACTGCTCCAGTTCCTCCTTCTTCGGCCGGGCGAAACTCGGGGCGAACGCCAGGTAGAGGGCGAGCGCCAGGCCCAGTCCTCCCAGCACCATCACCAGCAGCCACCGCACCCATATCACATTGAAGACCTGCATCAACCATCCTCACCCTGTAGGGCGGGGATGTCTCCGCATCCCCGCCGCTTCTTCAGGGCGGGGTCTCCCGACCCCGCCTCGTCTGCGGCGGTATCGGAGCCCGGCGACCACAGCGCCAGATGGCGAGCCCTCTCTTGGTCAGAGAACTGCCGGGTCCGGACCGCCCATACGAACAGCAGCGAAAAGATCGTCACCCCGAAGGCGGTGTACAAGAGCCACATCGTGAGCAGCCCCATCATCTCCCTCCCTTCTCCGCGGCCGGCGGACGATACGGCAGTGTCGGGTTGGGCGGAGTCACGTAGGAGGCGTCCAGCCCGACTGGCGGCACCCCGTAATCGGTGTACCCGACGAAGTTGCTGGCCACGTAGTTCGACAGGTCCCAGATCTTCGCCGACTCCAAGTCCTTCTTGAAGTAGGGCATGTCGGTGCCGGTGATCCCGTTCATCACCTGGTAGTAGAGCAGGCCGCCAACATACTTGCCCTCCGGCAGCCGGCCCTTCAGCGTCGTGAAGTCCAGCGGCGGGGGGTTCAGGTAGGGCGCGGCCGGCCCCTTCCCATCTCCAACCGGCCCGTGGCAGCCGATGCAGAAGACCTGATAGACCCGCTCTCCCCGTCCGAGGGTTGCCGCGTCCGCCGGATACGGGTTCGGCATGTTCAGCCACACCGGCGGCACCAGCGAATGGAGCCACGTGATGTTAGCATCCGTGCCTTCACGATAGGCGGCGACCGCCTTCTCCTTCCAGTACTTCTGCCGCTCCACCCGGTAGTCGGCATCCCTGCCTCCCAGGCTCTGGACGTAATCGGTGAGCAGCCCGATCTCGTCCCGGCCGAGGAACTCGAACCTCGGCATGAGAGAGAGCGGCCGCGTGAACCTCGGATTGATGAAGTGCGACAGGTGCCAATCATCGGGGTGCTCGCCGCCCTGCTGGGAGAGGTCGGGGCCGGTCCGCTCGGATCCCAGCAGATGCGGCTCCTGGGCCTGGTAGTCGCCGGACTCCGCGATCCTTTCCGCCCCCTCCGCCCAGTCCTGAGGACGCACGTACTGCGAATGGCAGTAGGTGCAGCCGTTGGCGATGAAGATCATCCGCCCCCTCTGCTCTCTCGCGGTCGGCTCTCGCCAGATCGCCGATGGCTTCTGCGGGATGGTGGCCGTCGGTATCGCCACCACCGCGAAGAAGGCCGCCCAGAACACCGCCATCGAACCGAAGATCAGCAGCGGAGGGGTCATTCTCATGTCGCGGCGCCCTCCTCGTGCCCCGAAAGAGATTGTAGGGGCACAGCATGCTGTGCCCCTACGAGAGGGCCGCGCGCCAATGTCATCACCACATTGTAGAGCCCGATGAATGCCGCCACCACAATGAGAATCCCGAACAACGCCCGCAGCCCCATGTACGGCGAGATCAGCGGCAGCGCCCGATAGACCGTCTCGCCATTCGCCCAGGCCGCTCCCTGGATCAGCCCGGCCGCGGTGAGCACACCGAAGAACCCGCCAATCCCCACCAGAAACAGCCAGAACTGCACGTTGGCCAGGCCCATGCGATACACCTGGCGGCCGGAGACCAGCGGCAGCACATACCAGAGCGCGCCGAGCGCGATGAACCCGGAGAACCCTGCCACCGCGATGTGGGCATGCCCGATCACCCAGTTGTTGAAGTGCGTGTAGGTCTGCACCGAGGGCAGAGACTGCATCGGCCCCTGAATGCACGTGATGAGATACCAGATCGATCCCGTGAACACGAACTTCCCTGGAACGCTGTGCAGGAAGTTGCCCAGGTTGTCTTTGGTCGTCAGCCACAGGTTGACCAGCACCGCCGCCACCGGGATCAGCATCCCGATGCTGTCAACGATGGAGACGGTCTTCAGCCAGGTCGGCACGGGGGCCTGGATCAGGTGGTGAGTGCCGATATGGGTGTAGAAAGCGAGCAGTGACCAGAAGCCGATGAGCGACAGCGTGTGGCTGTAGAGCGGCGCCTTCGCCACCCGCGGCATGATGTAGTAGGCCATCCCGAGCGCCAGTGGCGTGAGCAGCAGCCCGAAGATGTTGTGCCCGTAGAACCAGAGCCAGATCGCGTCGATCGTGCCGGTGAGCGCCCCGGTTCGCGGATGCCACATCACATTCCCGAGCGGGTAAATGAGCGCGGTCCAGAGCACCGCCCCGCAGATGTACCACACCGAGACATAGAGCAGCGGCTCCTCCCGCCGCATCACCGTCATCAGCAGCACATACAGTAGAAGGATCAGCGAGGCGAGCAGCAGCGCCTTCGCCGGGAACACCATCTCCGCGTACTCTCTCCCCTGGCTGAACCCCAGGGGCAGGGCGAATGTCCCGATCGCCAGCGCAAGGTTCCACAGCCACATCGCCAGGTTCGCCAGTGGCTCGGCGTAGAGCCGGGTGCGCAGCATCACCGGCGCGACGTACAGCCCGCCTCCCAGCAGCCCCAGACTGGTGAACCCGAACAGCATCAGGTTCGTGTGGGCCGGCCGCATCCGCCCGAACTCCAGGAAGGAGATGTTGCGGAAGACATCGGGCGCGAACAGATGGATGGCGCTCGCCATCCCCCACAGCGTGGCGATCACGAACCAAACGGCGGAGGAGATCAAGAACCTCCGCGACGCACTGTGCTCCTCACTGCTCAGCAGTCGCTGCCCCATTCTCGCCTTTCGCCTTTCGCCTTTCGACTTTCGACTCTCGACTTTCGCCTTCAATAATGACACACCGTGCAATCCACCGGTGCCTGTTTCCGCCGGTGGCAGTCGACACAGAACCCCATGTCTATCGTGTAGGCGGTGATGATCCGGTCCATCGCCTTCACATCCCCGTGACATTCGCTGCAATCCACTCCCTTCGCCAGGTGCATCTCGTGGTTGAAGTGCTCGTACTCCGGCAACTGGTACACCCGCACCCACGGGATCGGCTCGCCCCGATTGTAGTACCCGCGGAGCCGTTGTATTGGCTCGAAATCCTTGATGATGACATTGTGGCAGAGCAAACACTTCTCCACCTCCGGCATCCCCGCTACCGGGGATCGATCCGCACCGTTGTGACAGAACAGGCAGCTTATCTCCCGCACTCCGGCGTGGATGCGATGGCTGAACGGCAGCGGCTGCTCCGGCCCTACCGCGTACGGGTACGCGACGCGGTACGCGAGCCACCCGAGTACCACCATCCCGGCCAGCAGGCCGAAAGAGGCGCGTGACAGCACGCCCATTCGCCTCTTCGACTCTTCGACTCTTCGACTCTTCGACTCCGTCACTCCCACTTCTCTCGCTCCATCCGGAGCGCCAAATCCAACTCGCTCGTCGCCGGATACCGCGCCAGAAACCGCGTCGTCGTCAACACCAACACCCCGAGGAACCCCACGCCGACCAACACCGCAAGCAGCGGCGTACCGCTGTGCGCCTCCGCCTTCGGCGCAAGCGAAGGAACCACGAGCATGTAGCGCTCCAGCCACATGCTCGCGAGCACCAGCAGCGCGACTGCCATGAGAGTGGCGGGCTTCTCCTTCATCTCCCTCACCACCAGCAGCGCGAACACCCCGAGGTAGCAGGTGAAGATCAGCACCCAGGAGAGCGCTTGCCAGGGCTGGTGGTGGACCCGCAGGATCACCCAGCCAGTCTCGGGCGGCAGGTTCTCATACCAGATCGGCAGCGCCTGGCTGTAGAGGAAGTAGGTCATGAGCATGGCGAAGGCGAGCATCAGGTTCCCCAGGTTCCGAAGCTCCGTCGTCCCGATGCGCTCCTTCACCGGACGGGGACTGGCTGCGCATTCCCCTTCGGTGACAGATGCACTGATCGGTGCTTCTTCTTCGTCCCTGCCTGCGGACCCCGCCGGAAGCGCGAACGGGAATGCGTTGCCTGTCCCCGTCTTGCGAACAACCACCGCCACTATCACCAACCACGCCATCCCCAGGTACAGCCCCCCAAGGGCGAAGTACCATCCGAAGAGCGCGCTGTGCCAGGCCGGCGTGAGCGACATCACCAGATCGAACCCAAGCAGCGAGAATACCACCATATACACGAACAGCAGCGCCACCCCCAGCACCGATAGACGGCGGTTCACCCTCCGCTCTCTCTCCTGTAGGGCGGGTATCTCGCCGAGGCCTTTGCGAGGCGGATGCCCGCCGGCCGTTCGGCCGTCGTCTTGCGGGGCGGGCATGTCGCCGTTTGC
>Ga0315274_10006391_pt1 | contig 17152 bp, 13 predicted proteins | sample YL17G02_20_MG_FD_203700 | JGI IMG/M metagenome (GOLD analysis project Ga0315274, IMG submission 203700) | Sediment microbial communities from Yellowstone Lake, YNP, Wyoming, USA - YL17G02_20 | ecosystem: Environmental > Aquatic > Freshwater > Lake > Sediment | place: USA: Wyoming | collected...
GTGCTCCGATGGCTTTATCCCGGGATCAGCCAGGCCAGGCTCGAACAAGTGCATGCGCTCGTGCGCAAGACCGGCCATGTCACTGAATATGCCCTCCTGGCCGTGTTGATCTGGCGCGGTCTCCGGCAGCCGGACAAAGGCGATACCGCCCCGTTCCACTGGCGCGAGGCCGCTTGGGCGTTGTCGCTCGCCGTGGCCTACGCCGCGACGGATGAGGTGCATCAGGCGTTCGTGCGCGGCAGGTACGGATCGGTCGTAGATGTGGCGATTGATGCGGCCGGCGCGGGCGCCGGGCTGTTTCTGCTCTGGCTGGTGGGGTGCTGGCGCAAGCGATGGTGACGATCCATGAAGCAGCCACTGACGATTGTGGCCTTGATCTACGCCAGCGGGGTGCTGGCGGGTCAGTTTCTGCGTCTGCCGCTACCCTGGCTGTTCGGGGGCTCCGCCGGCCTTGTCATGCTGGCGCTGGCCATTCCCTCACGACGCGAACTCTGGCTGGGGCTTCTGCTGTTGTTGACCGGTTGGACGAATCTGGCCTGGCGCACGGCGATCATCTCACCTCATGACCTGCGGCGGTTGATCGGCGAGCGAGCCGAGTTGGTGACGCTGTACGGCACATTGGCCGAGACGCCGAGCCAGCGCGTCTTCGTGCGCGAGGAGAAGGAAACCTGGCACACGCTCGCGCCGGTGGAGGTCCAAGCCATTTGTCTGGGATCGAACCGCCAAGCCGCCGTCGGCCGAGTCCTGGCCAGTACGCCGGGTCTGCTTGCCACGAATCTCTATGCCGGCCAGGCGGTGGCGGTGACCGGGGTCTTGCGTCCCCCGCGGGAGCCCGTGGCAGAGGGACTGTTTGACTACCGCAAATACCTGGCCTGGCAGGGCATTTTTTACCAGCTCCAGACCGAAGGCGGCGCCGATTGGAGTTTGTTGGGGCCCCAGACAAGTCCGGCGACGCCCCCGCTCGCAGACGGCTTTCAAAACTGGGCCAAACGCATTCTGGCGCGCGGACTGCCGGTGGAAGACGAGGAACTGCGTTTGCTGTGGGCGATGACCCTGGGCTGGAAAACCGCTCTGACCGGCGAAGTGTCACAACCGTTCATGCAGTCCGGCACGATGCACATCTTCGCGATCAGCGGACTTCACATTGCGCTCATTGCGGGGATCCTGATGCAGGTGCTGCGCCTCGTCCAGGTGCCGCGCGGGGTGTGCGGTCTGGTCGTCATCCCGCTCATTTGGTTTTACACGATGGCGACGGGTTGGCAGTCCTCGGCGATCCGCTCGACCATCATGATGACGGTCGTCATCGCGGGCTGGGCCCTGGCGCGACCCGGGAATCTGCTGAACTCGCTGGCGGCTTCGGGTTTGATCATCCTCCTTTGGGATCCGCGGCAGCTCTTTCAAGCCAGTTTCCAGCTTTCGTTCTTTGTCGTGCTGAGTATCGCCCTGTGGATGCCGCCGTTTCAGCGGTGGTTCCAACGGGCGCTGCAGCCCGACCCGTTTTTGCCGGACGAGTTGCGGCCGCGCTGGAAACGCTGGCGGGACACGGTGATGCGCGGGCTGGCCGCCAGCCTGGCCACCTCCCTGGCCGCGTGGCTGGGCTCGCTGCCGTTGATCGCCTGCTATTTCCACCTCGTCACGCCGGTAAGCTTGCTGGCGAACCTGGTCATCGTCCCGCTCAGCAGCCTGGCCCTTATGTGTAACCTGGGCAGTTTGCTGTGCGGCGACTGGCTGCCAGGGTTGACGGAGTTGTTTAACCACAGCGCCTGGCTGTGGATGCACTGGATGGTGCGGTTATGCGACTGGTTCGTGACCCTGCCCGGGGCGTATTTCTATGTTCCAGCCCCGCCGGTCTGGGGTTTCCCGGCCTACTACCTCCTGCTGGCAGGCGCGCTGACCGGCTGGCTGCTGGCGCCTGGCCGCCGCCGCTGGGCCGCCTTGGCCATGTTGGTTCTTTGTGTCGCGGGGCTCACGCATTGGCTGAGTGAGCGTCGGGTGGTGCGGTTGGCGGTTCTCCCGCTGAGCGGTGGCCACGCGGTCTTCGTGGATCAACCGGCACGACGCAACGACTTGCTGGTGGATTGTGGCGATGAGCGGGCGGTGGAATTCGTGGTCAAACCCTTCCTGCGCGCCCAGGGCGTGAACCGCCTGGCGAACCTGGTATTGACCCACGGAGACATCCGACACGTTGGCGGCGCCGAGGTTGTTCGGCGGGAATTCCCGGTGGCCCAGGCGCAGGTCAGCTCCGCCCGGTTCCGGTCGGAGACCTATCGGCGCGTAGTGGCCGGTCTGGATCGTGCCCCTGGCATTCTGCGGCGCGTTGGCTCCGGCGATGAGCTTGCGGGCTGGCGCGTGCTCCACCCGCAGGCCGAAGACCGCTTCGCCCAGGCCGATGACTCGAGCGTGGTCCTCTCCGGCACAATTCACGGAATTCGCCTGCTCCTGCTTGGCGATCTGGGCCAACCCGCGCAGCGTTGTCTGCTCGACCGCTACCCTGATGTGCAGGCTGACATCGTGGTCAGTGGCCTTCCGCAGCAGGGCGAACCCCTGGTCGAGGCCCTGCTGGAACGACTCCAACCGAGCCTGATCATCCTCGGCACTTCAGGATACCCGGCGACCGCCCGCGGGACGACGCAACTCCGCGAACGCCTTGTCCGCCACAGGATCCCGTTGGTCTGCACGAGCGAGGCCGGGTCGGTGAGCCTGTGCTTGAGCCCGGGCGGATGGGAGGCGCGGACCGTTCGGGGGACGATTGTGAAGTCGTCCTTGAAGGGCCGCCCGCCCACGGTGCGCGGCGTGGGAGATTGGCCGACTCCGCGCGGCGACCACCCCGAGGGTTAGCGGAGCGCATCCCCGGTTCGCGCGACTGTGGCGTGTCGCGTCCGACTTTTTGGCTGGCCACTTGCCGCTGGAGCGTTATGCTCAACAGCAAGTCCACAACCTGGAACGAGCCATTATGGATATAACCTTCAGTTGCCCCAACTGTCATCAGCAGCTTGAGGTGGATTCTTCGGCGACCGGCAGCAAGATTCAATGTCCCGCGTGCGGACATCCGTTGGTGGTGCCGGAACCGGACATCACCATGCTCCACCACTTCAACCCGATGGCCACCTCGGCCGCCGCCAAAGAGGAGAAGCATTTCTCAGTCCCGGTGCACGACCATCCGACCGAAGTGCTGGTCAAGCAGGTCGCCAAACAGGAGGAGGTCAGCGGGACGGAGAGAAAGCTGAAGATCCGGGCGATCAAGCGGGTGGATTGCGTGGAAGTAGGCAAAGACCGCTTCGAAGAGGTCGTCAGCAGCTTCCTGAACCGGGTGGGCCAGGAGAACGTGATCAGCATCAACACCATCTACTACACCCACATCGACATGGCGACGCGCACGCTGCTGAGCGACTTCGGTGTGTTAATTGTTTACAAAGGCTAGAGCAAAAGCCATCCGGGCAGGATGAACGCGGACCAGTCCGGGCGGCGCGCATGGCGCGTGACAAGCGCCCGGCCGGTGAGTAGCTTCGGGGCCATGCGTGTTTGGCTCGGCGCGGCGTTATTCTGGCTGGTAGCGTTCACTCCTCTGGCAGCCCAGGTTCAACTTGGCAACGAGGTCCTGGCCGCGAACCAGTTCCGAGAGTTGACCGGGAAACGGGTCGGCCTCCTCACCAATCCCTCGGGCGTCAACCGCCGACTGGAATCCACGGTTGACGTCCTTCGGCGGGCCCCGGGCGTAAAACTGGCCGCTCTGTTCGGCGCCGAACACAGCCTTTATGGCGACGCCCCCGCCGGCGAGGAGGTCCGCGACTCCACGGACGCCCACACGGGTTTGCCGGTCTATTCGCTCTACGGTCCAGGGCCGACCCGCAAGCCCTCGCCCGCCACGCTCAAAGGCCTGGATGCGGTGGTTTACGACATCCAGGACACCGGGTGTCGCGCCTACACGTACATCAGCACGATGGGGCTGGCGATGGAGGCGTGCGGCGAGATGGGCGTCCAGTTCATCGTGCTGGACCGACCGAATCCACTCGGCGGCCTGCGGGTTGAGGGGCCACTGTGGAACTCGCGTTTCCGCTCGATGGTCGGCCAGTGGAACATCCCGTACGTTTATGGCATAACCTGCGGCGAACTGGCCCGGATGATCAACGGCGAAGGGTGGATCCAGACGCCGTGCAAGCTCACGGTCATCCCCATGAAAGGCTGGGAACGCGCTATGGTCTGGCGCGACACCGGCCTGCCTTGGGTGCCCACGTCGCCACGCGTGCCGCACGACCAGTCTCCCCTGTTTCAGGTGGCTACGGGCATGATCGGCGAGATCGGCGGTTTGAACATTGGCATGAACTATAGCCTTCCCTTCGAATGCCTGGCCGCGCCCTGGCTGGACGCATACCAATTCTGTCAGACCCTGAACAGTTACAATCTGGCCGGTGTGAAGTTTCAGCCGATCATCTACCGTCCGTTCACGGGCGCCAATCGAGTGGCCGGGGCTCAGATCTATTTCACCGATCCCAACCGCGCCCCGCTGGCGGCCATCAACTTTTGCGCCCTGGAAGCAGTCAGGAAGTTGACCCGACGCGACCTCTTCGCCGAGGCCCTCCAAGCCGGGCATAATTTTGCCATGTTTGACAAGGTCAACGCGACCGACGCCACGCGAAAGGACCTGCAGAATGGCCGCGGTGCCGCGAGCATCGTCCGATCGTGGAAAGCCGGTGAGGATGCCTTTCGCCTCAAACGCCAAAAGTACCTGCTCTATTGAACACGACCCGGCAACCCGGCCTGGCGAACAAGAGATGCGTCCCCGTGCCACGCCGCAACCGATTGCGTCCGGGACTCGGCACACGCCAACGAGCGTTTGCGCAGAGACGCCAGCCTGCGCCTGGGAAGCGCTCCGCCAGGCATCATGCCACTGCTAGCGATCAACCGCCTCACCGTTGACTTCGGCGTCGGCGCCAACCGGATCCGGGCAGTGGACGGTCTTTCCTTAACGATCGAGGCGGGCCAGACACTTTGCCTCGTCGGCGAAAGCGGCAGCGGCAAGACCGTCACCGCGCTTTCCATCGCGCGGTTGGTGCCAACGCCACCGGCCCGGTACGTCAGCGGAGAAATCCGGCTGGACGGTCAGGACGTTCTGCGACTGGGCCAGAGTGGACTGCGCCGGATTCGCGGCGGGGTGGTGAGTTATGTCTTCCAGGAACCGGGCGCCTCCCTTAACCCGGTCTTCCGTGTCGGTTCTCAGATCAAGGAGGCTCTCAAACTGCATCGCCCTGCCGACGCCACCGACGCGGAAGTCGTTCGTCTGCTCAAACTCGTGGGGATCCCTGCGCCCGAATCCCGGCGCAAGGATTACCCGCACCAGATGTCCGGGGGGATGCAGCAGCGCGTCATGATCGCCATGGCGATTGCCTCTCAACCCAGGCTGCTGGTCGCCGATGAACCGACTACCGCGCTGGACGTCACGATTCAAGCGCAGATCCTGGATCTGCTGCGTGAGCTGAAACAGCGCCTGGGCATGAGCATCCTGCTCATCACCCACAACCTCGGCATTGTCGGCGACCTCGGCGACCGCGTGGCGGTGATGTATGCCGGTCAGATCGTCGAGTCGGCCCCGGCAGGCGAGTTGTTGCGTCGTCCGCTCCACCCCTACACGCAAGCCTTGCTGCAATCGGTGCCCGGGCTGGCCACCAAGGCCCCCCGGCTCACCGCCATCCCCGGCAGCGTGCCGCTGCCTGGCAGTCTCCCCACCGGGTGCCGCTTTCACCCGCGATGCCCGATGGCTCAACCCGATTGCGCACAGAAAAGCCCGGAACTGCCTGAAGTGGAGCCCGGGCGTTGGGTGCGGTGTCCGTACTGGAACGTCATCCCACACGCCGCACCTCGCACTGCGCCCTGCGTCCCGTGAGCCTCCTTGAAGTCAGGAACCTCAGAGTCCATTTCCTGGTCGCACACCGCGTCTCTGACCGGCGGCGGGCCGTTGTGAAGGCGGTGGATGATGTGAGCTTCACGGTGGCGCCAGGCGAAACGCTGGGATTGGTCGGCGAAAGCGGGTGCGGCAAAACCACACTGGCAAGGGCCATCATCCGGTTGATCGAGCCGACTGCGGGTCAAGTGCTCTTTGGCGGCGAGGACCTTGGCCGGTTGAGCCAACGTGACCTGCGCCGTCGTCGTCGCCGGCTTCAGATGATCTTCCAGGATCCCTACAGTTCACTCGATCCCCGCATGACGGTCGAGCAAATCATCGGCGAAGCGCTGGACATCCACCGACTCGCCCGCCACGGCGATGCCCGGCGAAAACGGGTGGCGGACTTGTTGGATGCCGTGGGTCTGGCTGGCGAGCACTTGCGGCGCTATCCTCACGAATTCAGCGGCGGCCAGCGGCAGCGGCTGGGGATCGCGCGGGCCTTGGCCGTGGAGCCGGAGTTGATTGTGTGTGATGAGCCGGTCAGCGCCCTTGATGTGTCGGTGCAGGCGCAAATCATCAATCTCCTCCAGGATCTGCAGCAGACACACGGCATCGCCTACCTGTTCATCGCGCACGACCTGGCGGTAGTCGAACACCTCAGCCGCCGCGTCATGGTCATGTATCTGGGCAAACTGGTGGAACTGGCGGCGGCGAACGAGGTGATCCAGACCCCCAAACACCCCTACACCCGCGCCCTCATTTCCGCAGTGCCCGTCGTCGATCCCGACTCGAAACGCCAACGCATTATCCTGCCCGGCGATGTCCCGTCGCCGATCCAGCCGCCGAGCGGTTGTCCCTTCCACCCGCGTTGTCCCCTGGCCGAAGCCCGATGTCGCGTGGAACCTCCCGCGCTGCGCGAAGTCAGCCCTGGCCACTTTGCCGCCTGTCATTTGGCACAGTAACGTTTGCCCGCAGGTCATCAGCGGCGGTCCTTGGCCCGGCCGGGCATCAAGGCCACCAACCGTTCGATACCCGCGACGATCCTGGCTCGGTTGACCTCGGCCGGGACATTGTGCTCACCGTCGATCTCAACCAGCCACTTCGGCGGATTGGCGACCGCGAAATTGCGCTCGGCATGGCGAAAAGAAACCAACCCATCGCTGCGACTGTGCAGAATCAGCACGGGGGCTCTGACCTGCGGTAGTTTCCTGCGCGTGTCATATCTGATGGTGCTCAGCGTCCGCACCGGCAGCCAGGGGAGGAGCTCGGCGCCGATCTCCGGGATGCTGGTGAACGTACTCTGGAGGATGAGTCCACCCACGGGCTCGCGCAGGGCAAGCTCGGTCCCGATGGCGCCGCCCAGCGACTCCCCATAGACCACCAGGTTCGGCGGCATGAAGCCGCGTTGCCGCAGCCAGCCGTGCGCCGCCTGCGCATCCAGGTAAGTGCCTTCCTCGCCGGGCTTGCCCGCACTGCGGCCATACCCGCGGTAATCGAATGCAAAGACGTTCGCACCGGTCTCCAGGAGCACCGCGTAAAGACCCAGCCGATGGCTGATGTTCCCGGCATTGCCGTGACAGACCAGGATGACCACCCGGTCGCAAGGCGAGTTCGTGTTTGCCGGAAAGAACCAACCGCTGAGCCGAGTGCCATCCGCGGCCGCGAACGACACGTCTTCCCACGGCTGCCCCAGCGCGCTGCCGTCCGCCGCCCAGGCACCGTAAGGGTGATAGACCTGATGTTGTTCGAACCAGCGTAACACAAGATAAAGCGCGGCCAGCAGGAGGAACAGCTCGCCGGCAATCTTCACTCGTCTCCCCCGCGCCAAGTCGCCCATCACCGAGCATGACACCAGACGATCAAGATCACTTGCGAGCCCCATGTCGAATCTAAAAAGCGAGTGCCCACGCCATTGGGTTTGTCCGTCCCGGAGAAGCAACGATATCCGGAAACGTTATCATGGCAGCGGCGCAAGCAGTCGTCAGCTCCCCCTGGCGAGGTCGTCGGCGTCGCTGTCGTGGTGGATCGCTCAAAAGGGGCAACCGTTGCCTCACGGTGAGCCGCAGGCCGTCGTTCCTCGATCAGGACTATCCGGCCGACAATCGCCCGGACGCCCGCATTGCCAGCCCGCCGAAGTGTGCTAGTCTGGCGGCGTTATGGCGTTTGATTCCTTCCGCGCATTTGTCCGGGAACTGGAGCAATCAGGCGAGTTGATCCGCATTCCCCAGCCCGTCGCCACCGAACTGGAGATCACCGTGCTCGCCGACCGCCAGATGAAGTCGCCCGCCGGCGGCAAAGCCCTGCTCATCGAACAGCCTAGCGTCAACGGCCAGGTGTCGCCCTTCCCCGTCGCCATCAACACGCTCGGCTCCTGGAAACGCATGGCCCGGAGCTTGGGCGCGAATGCCGTGGACGAAGTCGCCGCCGAACTGGGCTCGCTGGTGAACGCCAAACCACCCACCGGCTTCGGCGACGCGCTCAAGCTGCTCCGCAACGCTTTCGACCTCCGCCATGCCAAGCCGAAACTGGTCAAGGACGGCCCGTGTAAAGAAGTCATTCACAAGTTCGACGCGCCACCCACCCGCACCGAACCGTGGCCGCCCGCGCCGCGCCTCGCAGACACAGAGATGGGAACGGGGATGCCATCAGCGCTCTCCGCGTCTTCTCCTCCCACCCTCCTCACCCTGCCCATCCTCAAATGCTGGCCCCTGGATGCCGGCCGTTTCCTCACGCTGCCCTGCGTGGTCACCAAAGACCCCGACACCGGCGAGCGCAACGTCGGCCTGTACCGGATGCAGGTCTTCGACGAGCACACCACCGGCCTGCACTGGCAGGTCCAGAAAGTCGGCGCGCGCCACGGACGGCGCTACTACCAAAACGGCACGCGTATGCCGGTCGCCGTATTCCTCGGCGGCGACCCCGTGTTCACCTTCTGTGCCGCCGCGCCGCTGCCGGACGGTTTCGACGAGTTTCTCCTCGCCGGTTACCTGCGCAAGCGATCGGTCGAGCTTGTCAAATGCGAGACCCACGACCTGGAAGTCCCCGCCGACGCCGACTTCGTCCTGGAAGGTTACGTCGATCCCAAGGAGCCGATGCGCGCTGAAGGTCCGTTCGGCGATCACACCGGCTTCTACACCCTGCCCGAGCCGTATCCCGTCTTCCACATCACCGCCATTACCCATCGGAAGGCAGCGATCTACCCGGCGACGATTGTGGGGCTGCCGCCCATGGAAGATTTCTATCTTGGGGGAGCCTCCGTGAAGCTCTTCCTTCCCATACTCAAAATGACCTTTCCGGAAATGGTGGACCTCGCGTTCCCGGCAGAGGGCGTCTTCCACAACCTGGTCTTTGTGAGCATCCGGAAGACCTACCCGCTCCAGGCCTACAAAATCATGCACGGCCTCTGGGGCATGGGCCAGATGATGTTCACCAAGTACCTCGTGGTGGTGGACGACGACGTGGACGTGCATAACACCAGCGAGGTGCTGTTTCGTCTGTGCGCCAATACCGACCCGCAGCGCGACTGCCTCTTCACCAAAGGCCCCGCCGATGTCCTCGACCACGCCACCAGCGAAATGGCCATCGGCAGCAAACTCGGCATTGACGCGACCAGGAAGTTGCCCGGCGAAGGCTTCAAACGAGCCTGGCCGCCCCTCATCAAAATGGACGAAGCGATCAAGGCGAAGGTGGCGAAACTCTTCCACCCGTAGCCGCCGAAAACCAGCGGGCGGGTCCGATAGTCCGTGCAGGCGGCGGACGGTCTCGAGATAGACGCCGGTGCGCTTGTCGCCGGGCTGAGGCGAACGCGAAACCATGCAGGCAGTTCGGATTCATGTCAGGCATGGTGAACGCCGCGGCCGGGTGGCACAGGTCGTCGCCCATCCGAGCTGCGGACGCACAGTTTGACTCTGCTCACTTGCAGGTGAATTCACAACCGCGCTCAAGCGCGCCGAGAATCCCGCGCAAGCGGTCCTGATTCAACTGCAATGGAAACCTCGTTACCCCAAACTTGCTGGGGGAGAGTCCACGAGTTCCCAGTCCCCAACGGCTCATCGCGCCACGCATGACGATCCGCAAGATGACCGAAGCCCACCAGGGGACTCTCCCGATGCACCCAGGCCCTTTGGCACACTTCGCAAAGTGTGCCGTAGCTCGACAACCAGGCTTCCCAGCCGCCCGGACCTCACTTCCGGGCCCATTCACCCTGCCTGACGACGATTCACTGGCCGCGAGCCCTTGCACTGCATTACGGCCGAGTCGTCACTGGCCGAGAGGATTCTCCAACGGCTTCCGAGCGCGGCTGTGCGCACAGCACGAGCCGGAGTGCTTTCGACCAGGCGGCGCGCTGCGACTGGTCCCGCGGGCACAGCCGCTCTGCTTTAGTGGCGCCTCTGCCGCGCTCCGCCCTTTGCGGACGTTGGAGATGCGAACCTCGCCACACCTCAGACTGAGCAAGTGTCACCTCTTTATCTCGTGAACACTCCCGTCGGCCAAGGCGACCATTTCCTGGCCATCCCGCAAACGCGCTCGCATCAGGATGTCCTGTGGACGGCTCGGATCGACAGTCAGTGACACCGTCGCCTCCATGCCCTTGAAGCCGCTCACGTCGGCTGGGCGCAGCAAGCCCCGCCTGATCAATTCCTCCAAGGTCACTGACGGCGGAACTGCCACACCCTTCGTCTTCAGGTCATGGGCATAGGTCTGCGCAGCCGCCAAAACCCTGACGGCGTCCACGTGGCCCGGTCGGCGATCAAAGCATGCGATGTAAACGAGGCTCAGGATTGTCATTACGGCCGCCCCCACCACCACAGCTATTAGTATGCGCTTCATATCACTCAATAGACACCGCCGACTGCCAAATTGTGTGAACAAGCTGGATGCGGACGCTGGCTAACAGAAAAAGAAGTCACCGATGCCGGGTCAACCGCGTCCGATCCTGCAAGTGGAACGCTCGACCTATTCATCTGGCTTCACCAACCCGGCCAGCTTGCCTCGCACAGTAACGATCGGCCTGTCTGATCAGTCGGTCTTGCCGTTTCGCTGGGCTTCCTTGCGTTCAACGGATTCGGGATGGTCGTCCAGGTTCCAGGAGAGATAGACGTGGCGCAGTTCATGGCCGAAGCCGAACTCTCGAAAGAAAGCGAGCGCGTCAGCGTTGTCTTCATCGGTATCCACCAGCATCATGCGCGCGTCGCGTGCGATGAAGCGGCTGGTCAGTTGGTTCAGCAACCGGGTCGCGATGCCATACCGTTTGAACTCCGGATCGATCCCCAGCCACTCCAGCCAGCCGTAGCGCCAGGCGCTACGCGGCTTCTCCATCACGCGGCCCAGGGCAAAACCAACGATCCGGTCGCCGGCTTCGGCCACCAGACAGGTGTCTTCGTCCGAGCCAAACAATTGCACCACTTCGTCTTCGTCCCAGGAACGGTAGAGCGTGGGCAGTTTCTCAGCCGTAAACAGTCTTTGTCCCAGGGCGAACACCGTGGGCAGGTCCTTCAACTGCATCTCGCGGATCTCAACGCTCGGAGGCGAAGACTTGGTTCGTTTGCGGGTGCGTCTCGGTTTCTCACTCACGGGAAATACTCAAAGCAAAGCATCAGGGGTCATCGTGGAAAACGAGACGCTCACAACGTCCCGCCACGCCGGCGGCGATCGCAAAGCCACCCGCCAGAGACAACGACCCGGTGAGAATCGTCGCCGCTGTCGCAGGTCAGCTCGAATGCGGTTTCCGCAGCCATGTGAAAAAAAGGCGGCTAAGCTTCTCACCGTCGAAGGCAGCGCGCCAGCGAAATGTGCGCCACCCTGGGCAGGGGGGTGCAGGAAAGGCAGTGGTCGCCTTCGAGGCGGCGAGACCGCGCCCGGAAACGACAAACCGGAGGGTGCCGACCCTGGCCCCGACGGGACCGGTTTTTCCTCGTCTTTGCGGTAACATCTGCTATGCAACCTGCTCAACATGAATAACCCGATATCCCGCCCCCTAAGTCATCACGGCCGACTTCTTGCGCTCCTGGTCATGTCGGTGAGTCTGGTTCCCCTCCAGGCCCAGTTCGGATCCCGCGCCGGCGGGGTGGGTGGCCCGCCCCGCGGCCCGCGCCTGGGCGGTGCCACGGCCAGATTGTTCGGTGATAACTCTGCCTTCTCCGCCACGCTGGAGATGCAAACCAAGGAGCCTGGCACCGGGGAGACCATCACCATGCCCGGCCAGCTCGCCTTCGTCGCGGGCAACTCGCGCTTTGCGATGGACCTGACAAAGATGAAAGGCGGCCCGACGCGCCCGGAGGCCGCCGTCCAAATGAAAGCTATGGGCCTGGACACTATAGTGAAGATCTCGCGCTCGGACAAGCAGGTCAGCTACCTGGTCTATCCAGGCCTCCAGGCTTACGTCGAGAACCCCCTGCCGGAATCGGAAGCCGTGGCTCCGGCCAGTGACTACAAGGTCCAAACCACCGAGTTGGGCAAGGAGACTCTGGACGGCCACCCCTGTGTCAAACACAAAGCCGTCGTTACGGACAGCAACGGCGCGAAGCATGAATCCACTGTCTGGAACGCCACCGACTTGAAGAATTTCCCCATCAAGATCGAGCAGACGGAGAACGGGCAGGCGATCACGATGCGGTTCACGGACATCACCCTCTCAAAACCGGAAGAGAGCATTTTCGATCCGCCAGCCGGCTTCGCGCGCTATGACAACATGCAGTCGATGATGCAGCAGGTCATGATGAAGCGGTTCGGCGGCGGCCCGGCCCGGCCCTCGCGCGACAAGTGACCATGACGGCCGCGACCGGGTTTGATTCGTGCTCAACCACCACGCGCTTCGGCGATGCCGCCCAGTTCTGCCAGATTCTCGGCGTCGATCTTCGGTACAAACATGGCGGCGGCTTGCTCCACCAGCCACTGCCACTCCTTCGCGCTTTGGTATTCCCAGCGGGCTCGCGCCACGCGCAGACCCTCGGCAATTTCCTCCGCCAACAAGTACCCATGCTGAAATCCGCGCTGCCGAGGCTCGCCTTCGGTATGCAAGTAAGTCCAGCCGGCGCGTTCGAATCGCCTCGCCTTGGACAGCCACGCTTGCTGTTCGGGCGCGAGTGACGATCGGGAATCGCCGAGACAAGAAAGGGCGCACAGACACGACAGTGCTGTCCAGAGACGGAATCGAGCCGGGCACATGGGACTCGACAGTACCACAAGAACCTGTGCCGGGGCAACAGCGGCGTAGCGTCTAAAAATGACACAGCGACCCTCGGGAAACGCCGTGACGCGGACTGGTTTGAGAACGCCTTCGCCCTGGCCGACGCGTCGTCCACCCTCGTCACGTCCCTCCCTGGCGCTTGCCTCCCGTCAGCGGAGCGGTCGGTTCGTCTGCCGCTCGCCGCGCGCTTTCGACCACGCCGGAAGCGAGCGACGGCCTCTTCACATTTTGTGTAGCAATTGCTACACAAAATGTGTTATGATGCCTCATACACAACAGCTCGAAGTCCGAAGACCTCCTCGCGTTGCTGCTCTCGGGACTCGAAGTCCTTTTGCACCCCAGTCCCTCCAACGTCCTTCGCTTCTTCGATCCCTGGGACAGTCCGGATCGCTTGCGCCGCCAGCTATGGCTGCTCGAACGGTCCAAACTGGTGGAGAAAAAGGGGCGTGGTCCTGCCAGCAGCATTCACCTGACGCCAAGCCTGCGCTGCTGCGCCGGTGGTTGGCAGCCGAACGGCAGACCTGGCTGGCGGCGGTCTCGCTCGATCCATTTCTGCCCGAAGCGCTGTTGCCGGCTGATTACTTGGGTCGCCAAGCCTGGGCCAAGCGTGAGACGACGTTCGCCGAACTGCGGCGAAGACAGCCTGGTTAGATTTCACAATTTATGTAGCAATTGCTACGGGAAATGTGAAATCCCCCACGGATTTTGGCGCTCGGTTCGAGTTGAGGCGCGGATTGAGCCGGAGAGGCTACCGGTTCTACCGGTGGGTCTTTCTCGGCTGCTGCCGCTTCATCCGCTTTTTCATCTGCTTCTGCCGCTGCTTCTGTGTTTTCTTCAGAGCTTTGGCCCGCTGCACCTGGGCTGACTTCCGGCTGGCGGGAGCCGCTTCAGCCAAAGGCAGACCAATGGACAGGGTAAATGCCGCCAGCACCAGCACCAATAGAAGTCTCCGCATTCTCATGATCTGATTGTCTCAGTGGTTGGCCACGACTGAATTGTCAAAGCTTTCTGCACATAGGACGGCAGCATCTTCCCTCCGGTTGCACGTTTCCGCCCGAGCCGGCCGGCCCGGCACAAGTCCGCGGTTGCTGTCATTGCCCGCTGCTAAAACAGCGTTCTGGCCTTCGCCAGCGCCTCATCAAGCTTGCTCACGTCTTTTCCCCCGCCGCGGGCGTTGTCGGGTTTGCCGCCGCCTTTGCCGCCGACGATGGGTGCGATCTGCTGGATAAGCTTGCCGGCGTGGACCCGGGCGGTGAATTCGGACGAAACGGAGGCCACGAGCGCCACAGCACCGTTGGCCACGCCACCAAGGACCACGACGCCTTTGAACTGGCCTTTCAACTCATTGACCATCGCTTGGAGCGTGTCGCCGTCGGCAGTGCCGAGGTTCTCGATGATAGCGGGGGTGCCATTGATGGTCTTGGCTTTGGCCACGAGACCGCGCGCGGCTTCAGCGGCCTGCTTCAGAGCAAGGGTCTTCAGTTGTTTTTCCAGTGTCTTCTGCTGTTCGAGCAGGTGGTCGATCTTCTTCTCCAGTTCCGGCACGGGCGAACTCACCTTGTCGGCGACCATCTTCAACAGAGCGGTCTCTTCGTACGCTTGGCGGCAGGCTTCGAGGCCGGCGATCGCTTCGATGCGGCGCACGCCGGCGGCGATAGCGTTTTCCGCCACGATGCGGAACAGGCCGATCTCGCCCGTCGCGCGACAGTGAGTGCCGCCGCAAAGCTCCATCGAGTAGCCGTCGAACTGCTTCGATTGGCCGCCGATCTGCACCACGCGCACGATGTCGGCGTACTTTTCGCCGAAGAACTGCCTGATACTCGGATGCTTTTTCACCTCCGCGTAAGGGACTTCCGTCCAGCTCACCCCGGCGTTTTCGAGGATCCGCTCGTTGACGAGTTCTTCGACTTTCCGAATCTGGTCCGGGGACAGCGGGGCGCTGTTGAAGTCGAAGGTCAGCTTGTCGGGGCCAACGAAAGAACCTTTCTGTGCGACGTCGCGGCTGACGATCTCGTGCAACGCCCAGTGGAGCAAATGCGTGACGGTGTGGTGGCGCTGGATGGCGCGGCGACGGCCAGCGTCCACCGTGAGAAGGACCTCGGAGCCGACGGGCGGGAGGTCTTCGGGGGGATTGCCGATAGCCAATGAGTCAATAGCCGAGGGCGAACCGCCAATGAGGTGCAACCAGGTGTTGCCACTCTTCTGGGTGTTGACGACGCGCCAGCGCAGCGGCGAACTGGCGTTCGCCGGTGATTGTCCGTGAGCGGACGGAGTCGGCGGCGGACGCCAGTCCGCCGCTACGAACAGTACGCCGGTGTCGCCGACCTGGCCGCCCATCTCGGCGTAGCAGGCGCTGGTGTCGAGGATGACGGCAGTCTGGTCCTTGAGGCTGACGACTTCGAGCACTTTGGCGGGCGTCTCGAGCTTGTCGTAGCCAACGAAGGTCGTGGGCGTCTGCGTCTCGATCTGGGAAACCTCAATGACTTCTTTCTTCTGGGCGGCACGGGCGCGCGCGCGTTGGCGCTCCATCAGTTGTTCAAAGCGGGCGGTGTCGACAGTCCAACCTCGTTCGCGCGCCATCAACTCAGTGAGGTCGAGAGGAAAACCGTAGGTATCGTAGAGCAAGAACGCCGCCTCGCCGCAAATGCACGTTCCGAGAAACATCAAGTTCGAAATTGCGGTTTGGAGCCCGGCCAAGTTGTCATCTGCCGTCAGCTTCAAGCTGTTGCGATCGTCTGCCAACATGATTGGTTGCGAAGCCAACTCGGCCACGAAATCCCTTACGTTTGAGGCCGACGATGAGAGAAGACGAAAATCCTCCGGCAACCCATCCACGAGCGAGCCAAGACCTTGCTCAAAACAGAACACCTTACTGCTTATTTCCTCTGTCAGCGTTTCCAACTCGCGACGCGACGCCTGCCAGGAACTGCCGCTTTCTTGGCTTTCTGGAAAGCTCTGGCTTAGCTTGTAAGCACTGGCGCCCACTTCCGATGCTAGTTGATCGAGGTCGCTGTGTGCCTGAACTAACTCATTGAAGACGCGCAATCCGCTATCCAGCGTCTTATTAAACGCCTCTTCCTCCACGCGGATGACTTCCCGGACGTGGTTTTTCTTGGTCCGGATTTCGGGGAAGACATCGCCCATGGTGGCGGCCAGCACCTCCACGAGTTTGAAGAAGAACGGTTCGTGGAAGCCGAGGGTACGGCCGTAGCGCACGGCGCGGCGCAGGATGCGGCGCAGGACGTAGTTGCGGTCGGTGTTACCGGGTTGGATGCCGTTGGCAATGGCGAAGCTCAGCGTGCGGATGTGGTCGGCGATGACACGGAAAGCCACATCGATCGCGATTTGAGATTTAAGATTCGAGATTTGAGATTGGCTGGTGGGCAGCGTAGAGCCGTAGTTACTTCCGCTCATCTGCTCCAGCTTGTCGAAGATCGGGCGGAAGATGTCGGTCTCGTAGTTCGAGATGATGCGGTTGAAATCCGTGAAGCCTTTCGTGTTTTGGATGATGCCGGTCACGCGTTCAAAGCCCATGCCGGTATCGACGCTTTTGGCCGGCAGCGGCGAGAACGTGCCGTCCGGGTTGGCGTTGAACTGCATGAAGACCAGGTTCCAGATCTCGATGCACTGAGCGCTGCCATGGTTGACCAGCGCGCCCTTGGTGTCGCCGTTGGGCGTCAGGTCCACGTGGAGTTCGGAGCACGGGCCGCAGGGGCCGGTGTCGCCCATCATCCAGAAGTTGTCTTGCTTGCCGCCGGTGCAGATGTGGACCTGCGGATCGAGTCCGGCGGCGGTGAAGAGTCGGGTCCAGTGGTCGTAGGCTTCCTGGTCGAACTCACTGGGTTCGCCGGGGCCGGGTTTATAGACGGTGGCGTAGAGCCGGTTGCTGGGGAACCTCCAGACTTGGGCGACAAGTTCCCAGGCCCACTCGATGGCTTCCTTTTTGAAGTAATCGCCGAAGGACCAGTTGCCGAGCATCTCGAAGAAGGTGTGGTGGTAGGTATCGAGGCCGACGTCTTCGAGGTCATTGTGTTTCCCGCCGGCGCGGATGCACTTCTGGGTATCGGCGGCGCGGGTGTCCA
>Ga0315274_10006392_pt1 | contig 17151 bp, 9 predicted proteins | sample YL17G02_20_MG_FD_203700 | JGI IMG/M metagenome (GOLD analysis project Ga0315274, IMG submission 203700) | Sediment microbial communities from Yellowstone Lake, YNP, Wyoming, USA - YL17G02_20 | ecosystem: Environmental > Aquatic > Freshwater > Lake > Sediment | place: USA: Wyoming | collected...
ACGTGCAGAAGCGGACGGTGTAGACCGTCCAGGGGCGGGCGTCGGCCTGCAAGGACAGGGAGCGCATCGGGCGCGCGCGGTCTCGGGCGCCGACGCGGCGAGCGTCGGGGGGGGCGCCCCCCGCCCCCCCCGCCCCCGCCCCGCCCCCCCCCCGCCCGGGGGGGCGCGCGCGCGCGCGCGCGCGCGCGCCTGGGGAGGAGAGTGCGCTCTTTCTCTGTGAGAGAGGAGGGGGAAAGGAGGGGGGGGGGGTGAGAGAAGGGCGAGAGAGCCTGCCTAGGGATCGTGCAGGGGGGGCAGCGGGGGTGGAGTGGTGTGGTGGGTGTGCGCTCGTTGGGCGTGATGTGGGAGGTTGATTTCTATTTTTCGCTCGCCTCGCCCTTTGCCTCATTCCCCCCCTGTCGGAGAAAAACGCTGCGCGCCGGCCTTTCTCCCCTGGCTGGGCGCGCCCGTCCGCGTCGCCCACCACCCACCCACCCGTCCTTGCCCCTTTCGCCTGGGACTTGGCTGCGCCTGGCTGGTGGCGTCACGGCCAATTTGGCACCGGATCGGTGAGGTGAGGAGAAAACAAAATAAAGACAGCATGGGGGAGGGGGCAGCGCCAAAAAAAAAAAAAAAAAAAAAAAGTGCGGGCGCTCTCCTCCGGCGAGTGCTCCCCTGGGGGCTCACTCCCGCCCCTCCCTGACCTTCCAAATCAAATAGGCCGACCCCCTGCACGCCTAGTTGCGAACCAAAAAAAAGAAACATGTGGGCCGCCCTCTCGGCCTGGGCGTTCGGCGAGGAAGGGGACGCAGGCGGCGCGCGGGACAACCCCGCGGACGCCGGCACATCCCTCCCCCCGACCGCGCTGGCGTCCAGCGCGCCGCCCTCCCCGGCCTCCCCGCCTCCCCGACGGGCCTGCATGCCGGGGCCGGTCAAGGCGATGGGAAATGAGGAGGAGTGCGGGGGCGAGGAGGGGGAGGCAGGGAGGGCCGGCCACCCCACTGCCGCCCCCCGCCCCTCCTCCCCCCGCCCGGCCCCACTGCCGCTCGCCGCCGCCTCCCTTCCGGCCGCTTCCTCCCCCACCGCCTCCGACGCCTCCTCCAGCGGCGGCCTCCGCCACGCCCCCGGCACGCCGCCCTCTGTCGACGCGACGTCCCCGCGCTCCTCCTCCCGGGGCGGCACGGCGACGGGCGAGGAAGAGGGTGGGGGCGGGAGCAGTAGCGAGGAGGGCTCTGTGGGCGGAGGGTCGCCCCCCGCCGAGGCAGACGCGCCCCAACGCTCTCCCTTGCCGCCCTTGGACGCCTCGCCGCCCTCGCCGGGTGCGGCGGGGGCGACCCTCGTCGCCGCGGCTGCCAAGCTGGGGCTGGGAGAGGGGACGGGGCCGGTCGCGCCGCCCACGCCGGAGCAGCAGCCGGCTGCGGCCGCGGGCGGGGTGGCAAGGCGCGGCGCGCCGGGCGCCGCCGCCGCCGCCGCGCCCTCGGCGGCCGCGCCGCCCGCGCCGACCGGCCTCCTGGCCCCGCCCGCGCCATGCCTGCCGGGCTCGGAGCCCCTCAGCGGCGGCGCGGCGGGAGGGGCGGCGACCCCCCCGCTGACGCCGCCGCCCCCACCCCCGCTCGCCGCCCCGCTCCTCGCCCGGGCCGCGAGCGGGGGCGGGGGCTTGCCGCCCCTGCCGCCCCCGCACGCCGGTGACGCCGCCCACCTGTCTCCCGGCCTCCGCCGGGCCAGCGCGGACGGCGGTACCGGGGCGTGCGCTCCCCCGCGCCCGCCCCCCGGCGCCCTCCGCCGCCCGGCCTCCCATTCCTGCCTGCGCCGCCCCTCCGCCGACGGCGCCCTCTCCCCGACCGCCCGCCGCGCCTCCCAGGGCAACCTGGAGGGCGGCACCGACGGCGGTGGCGGCGGCGGCGCCTGCGACCACCGCATCCCCAACGCGCGTTTCGTCAAGGTGGTGCGCTTTGCGGAGGGCGTCGTCGACGCCAGCGCGCCGCTCGACGAGCGCTTTGCGGTGGAAGGCCACACGGACGGCCGCCTGGTGTGGGCGGCCGAACCCCCCGGTGGCGCCCGCGTCGGGGGTGGCAGCCTGTTCTTCAAGTGCGCCCCCGCGGCCGACGCCTGGGCGGCCGCCGCGGCGGGGGCGGCCCGGGACGCGGCCGCGCGGGCCGAGGCGGCCGCCTGCGAATCGCACGACATGCTGTCCTGCGACACTGCGGCCGCCGCGCCCGCCTCCTTCTCCTCGACGGCCTCCCTGCCCCCGCCCATCCCGGGCATGGGCGGCGCCAGCGGCGGGCCAGGCAGTGTAGCGCCCGCCCTGGAGGCGGGCGGCGGCGGCGGCGGCTCCCACGGGCGGCTGCAGGGCTCGTCGCGGTGCGGGTCGCACGGGTCGCTCTCCTCCCTCTCCTCCTCCGCCGCCGCCTCCCTCCCGCCGCCGCCGCCGCTGACCGACGACAACGGCCACTTCCTGCACGTCCCCCGCGTCTACGGCGACTTCACCATGGCCACGCACGTCCGCTTCGCCCTGGGCACGGCGGGCGACCAGGCCGGCCTGATGGTGGTCATCAACCCGGGGTGCTGGCTGAAGGTGGGCGTGGAGGCGGACCCCGGGTGCGGCCCGGGCGCGCCGCCCCGCCTGTTTGCGGTGGTCGTCAACGGTGGCGCGGCGGACCGGTCGTCGGCCGCCTTCCCCGGGCGCGCCAACGAGGTCGCCCTGCGCATCCGGCGGGGCGGCGGGTGTTACTGGTGCGAGGCCCGCCCGCCCGGCGCGCGCGCGTGGGAGCAGTTGAGGCGCCTGTGCCTGGTCGACGACGCGGACGGTGGCCCGGCGGCGGCCGGCCTGTACGCGGCGGCGCCCGGGGGCGCGGGCGCGTCCGCGGAGTTTGGGGGCCTGGTCATCCGGGCGGGCGCGGGCGCGGGCGGGGCGGGCGGCGGCGCGGGCGGCGGGGCGAGCGTGGGCGGGGGGGGCTCGTTCCCCTCTTTGGTCTCCCTCTCCTCCGCCGCCGCCGCCCCGCCGCCGCCGCCGCCGCCGCCACCGCCGCCGCCAGCGAGTGCGGCACCCATTGTCCGGCCGAGCACGGCGCCCTGAGAGAGAGAGAGAGGGAGAGAAGAGAGTTATTTCGTTTTGGGTGTGCGTGTCTTTCGGCCTGCGCGCCGGGTGCGCCGGGTACGCTTTAGGGTGTGAAGTTTTCGTCGTCGATTTCTGTCCATTTTTCACTTTTCACTTTTCCTTTTCCTCCGCGCCCCCGCCGCCGCGCCCACAATCAGCGAGAGAGACGCACACACGTCCACATTCACCATTAGCCCCATGCCACCTGCACCCCCTGCCCCAGCACCCATGGGCGGCGGCATCCCGGACCTCGTGTTCCGGTGAGGAGAGAGAGAGAAGGAAGAGAGAGAAGAGAGAGGAGGGTGGAAGGCGAAAAGGTTTTTTTTTTTTTTTTTTTTTCTCAACCTCTCTTGTCTCTCCCCTCTACCCACAACACAGCCACGCCTTTGCCGGCCCCGACCCCACCATCCCCACCTGCCTAGCCTGCACCGCCGGCCCTGAGCCCGCCCCCATCCTCGCGACGGGGGCCGGGCTGGTGGTGTGCGGGGGCGGCGGCGGGCGGCAGCGCCTCCTGCGCCCGCCGCCCGGTGGCGGGGGCCTCACCGCGGCCGCCCTCTCCCCCTCCCGCGCGCACGCCGCGCTGGCGGAGCGCGGGCCGCCCGGCAAGGGCGGGGCCCCTTCATCTGCTCCCCCGCTCATCGCGGTCTTCGACGTCGCGTCGGGGCGGCGCCGCAAGGCCCTCGCCTGGCCGGTGGGGGCGGCGGGCGCGGGCGGGGGCGGCCAGGTCGCCTCCCTCGCCTTCTCCCACGACGGCCGCCTCTTGGCGGCCCAGGGCTCCGGCCCCGCCCACCCGCTCGCCATCTGGGCCTGGGAACGCGCGCACTTGGAGGCCTGGTGCGCGTCCGCGCCGGGGCTGGGCGGGGGCGGGGGAGAGGGCGGCGCGCTTTCCATCGCGTTCGCCCCGCCCCCCGCCCTCCAGGCAGCCGCCGCCGCGTCCTCCCCCGCCGCCGCCGAGCCGCCGCCCTTCCTGCTGACGCTGATCACTCCGACCGGCGTGCGCCTGGTCCGCCCCGACGGCGCGGGCGGCCTGCGCCCCGCGTCCGGGGTGCTGCCGGCGCGGGCAGGGGCGGTGTGCAGCAGCGGAGGGGGCGGGGGCGGGGGCGGCCGCACGCTTCCGTGCCCGTCCGTCTCCGCCGCGGCCTGGCTGCCCGGCGGCGCGCTGGCCGTCGGCACGTCCGGTGGAGAAGTGCACCTCTTCACGGTGGGTGGGGTGGACGACGCCCAAGCCCACACGCTGCTAGGCGGGGCGTGCGCGGCGACGCCGGGCGCCGCCGCCCCCGCAACGCGCGGGGTGTGGGCCGCCCCGCCCCTCCTCGCCCCGCCGGCCCCGCCGGCCTTGCCCCTCCCGCCGCTGGCGCCCGCCGCGCCCATCACCTGTCTGCTGCCTCTGAGCCGGGGACTGGCGGCGGGGCGGGCGGACGGGAGCGTGAGCGTGTGGGAGGGCGAGGGCGGTGGCGGCACGGGGGGAGGGGGGGGGGCGGCGGCGCTCGTGGCTCACCTCCTCCCGCCCGCCCGCCCGCCCGGGTGCGGCCCGCCACCGTCCGCCCCAGCCGACGCGTCGCCGCCGCCCTGCGTCGCCCTGGCCACCCCGCCCGATGAGGGCGTCCTCTTCGTGGCGGCGGGCGACGGGTGCGTCTTCTCCGTGGCCCCGCCGGCCGCGGGGTGGCGGGGGGGCGGCGGCAGGGGGGGCGGGAGCGGCGGCACCGGCGCAGCGCGCGCGGCGGCGGGGCCCGGCGCCGCCCCGCCCCCGCCCCCGCCCCCGCCGCCGCCGCCGCCGCCGCCCCCAACGCGCCTGCGCCTGGCCCTCCCCCCGCCGCACGCGGCCCCCGTCGTCTCCGCCTCCTTCGCCTCCGCCCGCCCTTACCTCGCCACCGCGGGCGCAGACGGGTCGCTCCGCGTGTGGGAGGTCGGCAGCGGCGGCGGCGGCGGCGGCGGCGGCGGCGGCGGCGGCGGCGGCGGCGGCGGCGGCGGCGGGGCGGCGGCAGCACTGGTGGCGGCGGGGTGGGCGCCGGGCGCCGACCCGGGCGGCGCGGCGCTCTCGCCCGACGGCCTCACGCTGGCGGCGGCCTCGGCCGACGGGCTGGCCCTGTTTGCGGTGTGCGCGGGCGGGCTGGCCCCCCTGCCAGGCCCCGTGCTGCGGGCGGGCCGGGCGGGCGGGTGCAGGGCGCCCGCGTTTTCGCCGGCCGCGGCCGCCAGCGGCCCGCCCCTCCTCGCCGCGGGCGGCCCGGCAGGGGTCGACCTGTTTGCCGCCCCGCCCGCCGCCCCCGCCGCCCTCGGCACGCTCCGAGGCGGCCACGCCGGCCGCGTGCGGAGCGTGGCCTGGGGCAGCGGTGGGTGTCGCCTGTGGAGCGTGGGCGGGGATGGCGGGGTGGGCGGGTGGGAGGTGGCGCCACCGCGCGCGCGCGGCGCCGCCCACCCGCCCGCGGTGGGCGGCACGCGGCCCCCTGCCACCACCACCGCCGCCGCCGCCCTTCTGTTTGCGTCCCGCCCGCCCGAACGGGGCGTCGCCGTGCTCGGGGCGGCCCCGAGCCCTGCCGACCCGGACACCGTCTTTGTCGTCCGGTCCGACGGGTGGGTGCAGGCCCTGGCGGTGGCGGGCAGCGCGGCGGAGGGAGGGGGAGGAGGCGGGGCGGCCGCCGCCCTCTGCCCGACCGGGGGCGTGCCGTCGGTGGCCGCGACCACGCTGGCCGCCCCGCCCCACGCCCGCCTCCTCCTGGCCGGCACGGCCACCGGCCTCCTCCGCGCCCACGCCCTCCCCTTGCCGCCGCTAGGAGGGGCGCCGTCGCCCTGCGCGGGCGAGGTGCGGGCGTGCGCGGGCGGGGTGGGCGCGCTGGCGGCGGACGCGCGGGGCGCGGCCGTGGCCGTGGGCGGGGCGGACGGGTCGCTCTTCCTCTTCTCCCTCGCCGGCGCGGACGCCGCCGCCGCGGCGGCCGGCCACCCCGCCCGCGCCCCAACCCCCGGCATACTTGTCCCCATAGAAGCCCTCCTGGCGGCAGCCGACGCGGCGGCGGTCCTGGGCAGCGCGGCGGACGAGGCGGCGGCGGAGGGGGCGGTGGCTGCCGCGGCCGCACGCGCGGCGGCCCGGTCGGCGGTGGAGGCTGCGGCAGCGGCGGCGGCGGCGGACGCCAAGGCTGCGGCCGAAATATTTGCTGCTGAGCGGCGGGCGGCCGGGGAACGGGAGGCAGCGTTGCGGGCCGAGGCGGGCGCGGCCGGGGAGCGGGCGGCGGCTGCACTGGCGGCCCGGGACGCTGCCGCGGCGGCGGCCGTCTTCGCCGCCCGAGTGGACGCCGCGGACGCGGCTGCGGCAGTGGCTGAGCAGCTGGCCGCTGCCCAGGCCCGGTCGGACGCCGCACGGGCGGACGCGGAGGCGACAGTGAGCGCGGTCGTGGCGTCGGCGGCCAGGGAGGTTGAAAACGCGGCCGCGGCCGCGGCGGCCGCTGTGCGTGCTGCAGACGCCAGGGCGGCCGCCGCCCTCACCCGCCTCGCCGCCACCGAAGCCGACGCGGACGCCGAGGCGGACGCGGCGGCTGCCCAGGCCGCAGGAGCGCTGGCCGCCGAGCGGCGCGCCTACCTCCGCGCCCGGGCGGAGGCGGAGGAGGCGCGGCGGGCGGGCGCGGCCGCGGCTGGCAAAGCCGCTGCTGCCGGGGCAGAGGCCGAGCGGCGGGCGGCCGGTGAGGCGGCCGCGGCCGCGGCCGCGACCGGGGCGCGGGCGGAGGTGGCACACCTGGCTGCTGCCTTGGCTGCGTCCAAAGCGGAGGCCGAGTCCGCGCGCAAGGCCGCCAAGACGGCCTCGACCCGCGCCACGGCGGCCGAGGAGGCGGCGGCCGTGTCGGGCGCGGCCGCCCGGGCGGCGGCCGGGCGGGTGGGGGCGGCCGAGGAGGCGGGCCGGGCGGCGGGGAAGGCGGCGGCGGACGCGGCAGCCCGGTCGGCTGTGGTCGCGGCCCGCCCGGCCTCGCCGCCACCGCCGCGGCGCCGGCCGGTGCTTGTGGTGGGGGCGGCGACGCAGACGGAAGAGGAGGAGGAGGGGGAGGTGGGGGCGGGCCCGCCCGCTGGAGAGGGACAACAAGAGGTTGGGGGGGGCGGGGGGGCCTCAACCCCGCGCGCCCACCGCGCCCTGGCCGCCCTGGCCCGGGCCCTGGATCGGGAGCGAAAGGCGGCAAAAGCGGGGGCGCGGGCGGCCCTGGCGGAGCGGCGGGCGGTGTTGCGGGCGGCGGGTGGGGGCGTGAAATGAAACGAAAAAAATTGAACATTCTTTCTGTCTTTTTTTTGTTTTTTTTCAACCTCCCCTCACCCTCCTCCTCGCCTGGCCTCCGCCGCCGCCGCCGCCGTCCCGACCGCGCTCCAGGCCGCGCACCGGGCGCGCAGGGCTGCTTTGGCAGCGCCCACGGCGGCAGCCTCGGCGGCGGCCGCAACGGCGGCGGGGTCGGTGGCGGGGGCGGCCGCGGCCGCGGCCAGCGCCGCGGCCAGCGCCACCGCCCCTTCATCCCCGCCCCCGCCGCCGCCCGCCCCGCCAGCGGGCGGCGGCGGGGTCAGGTAGCCGGGCGCCGCCGCCAGGTCGGCGGCCCCCCCCGCGATGGGCAGGGCGTGGGCCTCCGTGTTGAAGACCCAGGCGGCCAGGGGGAGGGGCTCGCCCGCCCAGGCAGCAGGGCCGCTGCCCCCCGCCCCCCCCCCCGCCGCGCGCGCGTTGTTTTCGCCGCCGCCGGGCCCGCCCCCGCCCGCCTCCCCGTCATCGAACAGCAGCAGCAGGTACTTCAGAGTCTCGGCCAGCCAAAACGAGTCCATCGTGTCCCGGTGCGTGGGCGGGAGGTGGAGGACAGAGTCCAGGGCCGCAAAGGAGCGCCCGCCGCCGCCCCCCGGCCTCTCGACGGCCGCGTGCCGGGCAAAGGCGCGGAAGAGCGCCCACCCCATCTCCCGGTAGGCCGGGTCCCGCGTCACCCGCCACAGGATGAACATGGACTCCACGGCCTCCGGGCGCAGCAGGTTGTGGGCGTCCAGGGGCTTGACCGTGAACGCGCCGCCCCCGATGTCCGGGGTGTGCGCTTTCGGAAACGGGTGCGCGGCGGTGCCGGCCTGCTGCTGCGGGCCGCCCCCGCCCCCGCCGCCGCCGCCCCCGCCGCCGCGTTCCGCGGCCGCGTCGGCCAGTGAGACCGCATTGCCGGCCAGGGCGGCGTCCGCGGCCGCGGACGCGGACGCGAGCGCCGCGTCCCGGGCGGACAGCGGGCGCTCCCGGTCCTCGCCCGCCCCCTCCGCTTTGGATCCGGATTCAAAAACGACAGGCGGCGGCGGCGGCGGCGGGACGCCGCCGAGCGGGGTGCGCCCGCCCCCGTCCCCGCCCCCGCCCCGCTCAGTGAAGTGAACGATCTCGGGGGCCAGCCCGGCGGGCGTGCGCCGGTACAGGGCATAGCACGTCGCCATCAGGTCGCGGGCCAGGTCGGTGTCGGGCGCGTCGGGCGGGGCGCCGCGCGGGAGGGACGGCACCGGGCGGCGGGTGTCGAGGCCGTGGAACGCGCCGAGCGCGAGCAGCCCCGGCAGGAAGCAGACGAGGTGGTCCATCTTGGGGACCACCCGCCCCGCATGCAGTTCCGCGACGTACAGCAGCCCCTGCGCGGCCTGCGCGGGGCTCAGGCCCTCCGCCGCCGCGGCGGCCGGGTCGGAGGGCGCGGACCGGAAGAGGAGGTGGGCCCGGACGGACTGCATGGCCGCGACGTACGCGTCGCGCATCCACGCGTCCTCCGACCCGTCCCCCTTCTTGCCGCGCACGACCCACGCCTTGAGCAGGTACTCGAAGTAGGAGTCCCCGCGCGCGCCTAGGGTGACGACGGACGAGGTCGGGGCGGCGGTGAGGGGGTCCAGGAACATGGGGGGCAGGTGGGGCGGGGTGGGGGCGGAGCGGTCAGAGGGGCCGGCGCCGGCCGTGCCCGCGGCCGCCGCGCGCGCCGCCACCCGCCTCAGGGCCGCCACCGCCGCCCGCCCGGGCGCCACCTCTCCCGTCGCCCTCGCCAGGAAGTCGAACTCGACCGCCAGCGTCGTCGCCTCCGCCAGGGAGGAGTGCGGGGTCCAGGCGGGCGGGGAGGCGTCGAGGGTGGACGGGTTGACGTCCGAGAGGGGGGCCCCCCCGCCCGCGTGCAGGCCCAGCAGGTTGGCGCCCGCGTACGGGGGCGCCCCGCCGGGGGCGGCGTCCGCGTGCCCACCCCAGGCGGCGGCCAGCTGGGCGGCCGTGACGGTCAGGGAGCCGTTGCCGGCGGGGGCCAGGCCGGGGGAGAGGCGGAGGCCCAGGTCGGCCGCGCGGGCGAGGAAGAGCGCGTCGGCCGGCGCCGCCGCCCCCCCGCCCCCGCCCCCGCCCGCCCGGGCCGACAGCAGCGCTGGCTCCACCACCGCCGCGGACAGCAGCCCCCCCACCACCCGGATGGTCGTCTCGAACAGGCTCATCGTCCGGTCGGGCGCCGTGTCCAGGGCGGCCCCCACCCAGGCCTTGGCCTCCGCGAACGCGGGCGCCGCCCGCGCGAGCAGGAGCGTGTCGAGGCCGTCGACGAGCGTGAGGCCGAGCCCCACCCAGTCGTGGCCGCCCCCGGACAGCGGCCTCAGCTCATCCCGCCCCCACGCGCCGGCCTTGTAGGACGCCCACGTGTCCCGCACGGCCTCCGCGATGGCGGCGTGGCGGGACGAGGGGGTGGTGAGGCAGGAGAGGGGGTCGGCGGCGGGGTCGGCGCAGGCGGAGCGGCCGACGCAGACGCCGCCCCGGCGGCAGGCGAGCGACTCGTCGACCGCCTCGGGCACCGCCTCGGGCGCCACTGTTTTGCCTTGTCCCGCCGCGCCGCCCGCCAGCGGGGGCGCCCGGTCATGGTCGGCCAGGGTGAAAGGGTCGGCCGCGGCCGCGGCGGCGGCCAGGGCGGCGGCCCGGGAGGGGTGGTGGCTGCCCCGAGCGGTCGCCGCCGTTAGGGCCTGCGTGTGCGCCGGCCCGCCGTCCGCGGCGACGGCGGCCGCGGCGGCCACGTCCAGGGCCGCGGAGGCGGCGGTCAGGGCGGCGGCGGCGGCGGTGGCGGCGGCGGCGGCGGGCCGGGCGGGGGACGGCAGGGAGGCAAACGGGTGGAGCGCATCAGTCGCCGGGGAGGAGGAAAGCCGGACCCCCGCCAGCGCCGCCCCCCCCAGCAGGAGCGCCGCCAGGACGAGGCCGATGGCACAGGGCGTGGGGCCCCCGCCACCCCGGCCGGCGCCGAGGGCGCGGGCCAGGCCGGAGAGGGCGGACTGCTGATGTGATGGGATGATGTGAGAAGGGCCCCCAGCCAGGGTGAAAAAAAAAACAGGGCAAGGTTGGAAACAAAAAAAAAGGCGCGCGGCGCGCGGGGAGAGCGCCTCCTCTCCTCTCTCTCGCTCTCACCTCCCGTGGCTTGTCACCCTTGCTATACGGGCTGCGCCGGTAGCCCGACTCCAGGGCGTCCTCGCCCGGGTCGACGGCCGGGCCTGTGAAAAGGGAGGAGAGGAGAGAGGCGTGTGAATTGATGAGAGCAGAGCGTTGAAAGGGCAAGGCGAGACACCTGCGGCGCGTCCTCCCTGGCTCTCTCTCCCTCATACCTGTGCGCCCGCCGTACATGCACGGCAGCTCTGTGCGTGTGGCGTGCGAGGAGGAGAGAGAGGAGAGAGGGCCCCTCGCGCCGCACAGAAAAAAATGGGAGAGAGTGCTTCTCTCGGGGAGCAGAACTGGGCCCAGGGGCTACGGCTGCGCGCTCTTTCACCTTTCCGTTCATTCTTTTCATTTCTCCGGCGTGTGCGGGGAGGAGAGAGGAGGTGGGGAGCCGCACCACACACCAATGCCACCCCCACACCGCACCCCCATCCTCCTCGGCCACGCCCCCACCCAGACCGCCAAGGCCGAGGCCGCGGACGCGCCCCTGCACGCGGCTGCCGGGGCGGGCGATGCAGGCAGCTTGGCCGCGGTGCTCGACGCGCTCTCCTTGGCTTCGCCCTCCTCGCTGACCGGCGCCCTGGATGCGTGGGATGCGATGGGTGCGACGGCGCTGCACGTCGCGGCCGCAGGCGAGTGGAAAAGAGAGAGAGAGAGAGGCGGCACGCACTGAAATACACACGTTCGCTTTCTCAGCCCCATCATATTTCGTCCGCCCACCATCCCCCCCTTTCGTTTTCTCGCCCTCTCCGCCTTCTCTAGCCGGCCACGCCCACATAGTCGCCACCCTGCTCACCGCCGGCGCCTCCCCATCCCCCACCGCCGACGACGGCCGCACCCCGCTCCACGCGGCGGCAGGAGCAGGGGCGACGGCCGCGGTGGAGGCGCTCTTGGCGGGCGGGGCCGCCCACTCGCCGGCCTGCACCGCCGGGCGCACGCCCCTTCACGCGGCTGCACGGGCGGGGGGGAGGGGGGTGGGCGCGCTGCGGGCGCTGCTGGCTGCAGGCGCGGACCCGGCCGCGGTCGATGGGTGGGGGCGCACGGCCCTCCACGAGGGAGCGGGGGCCGGGTGCGGTGAGAGCGCCGCGGCCCTGCTTGCCGCCCTGGCTCCCGCCACCTCACCCTCCGCCGCGCTGGCGGCCCCAGACTGGAGTGGGGCGAGCCCTTTACACGCTGCCGTCGCCTGCAGCGCGCCGGGCGGGGCGGAGGCGGTGGTGGGCGCGGTGCGCGGGGCGGCGGCGGCGGCAGGGGAGAGCGCGTCTTCTCTGCTGGCGCCCGCCCTCGCGGCCGTGGACGCGCAGGGGGCCACACCGCTGGCTTCGGCCGCCCGGGCGGGGTCGTCGGGCGCTGTCATCGCGTTGCTGGGCGCGGGGGCTTCCCCAGGCGCAGGCGCGCTGCTGGCCGGCGCGGCCGGGGGGGCGCCGGGGGTGGTACGCGCGCTGCTGGACGCCGGCGCCGCCCGGGCGGCGGGCACGGAGGGCCGGGCGGCCGCCCTGGCCGCGGCCCGGGCCCGCGGCGGACGCGGAGGGGCCAGCGCGGGGGACCGGGAGGCGCTGGGGCTGGTGGAGGCGGGGGTGGCGGCCGCGGAGAGGGAGTGAGCAGGGCGGCGCGTGAGAGAGAGATGAGACGGAGTTTTCGTTTTAGAGCCTTTTCCTAGTCAACTAGCCTCCACTCCCGACTTGCCGCGCTGCCAGGGGGCGCCCAATGGCCAGCAGGGCCGATCGCACGGCGGCGGCGGCCTCCGCGTCCGCGGCGGCGGCGGCCGCGGGCGCGGCGGCGGCGGAACCATAACACACCGCCTCGCCCCGCCCCGCCTCCGCCACCGCCAGCGCCCGGGCCGCCGCGTCTGCCGCCGCCCGGAATTCAGACCTGTCAATGCGGCCGGCCGCCAGGACAGGGGCCAGGGCGGCGGCCGCCCGGGCGGCGGCCCGGGAGGCGAAGGAGGCGGAAGGGGGGCGGGGGGGAGGGGGGTAGGGACCGCCCGCCCGCGGCAGCGTTTGTGGGAGGGCTCTGAAGGAGGGCGGGGAGAGAGCAGGCGGCGCAGTCCCCGCCCAGGGCCGCCGCGCGGCCGGTGGGGGCAGGGACACGCCGGCCGCGGCCAGGCGGTCCCTCAGGGGCGGCGGCGACCGCCCGCGCGCGAGGTGGGCGGACGAGGAAAAAGGAAAAGGGCGCCCGCCCCCGCTCCCAACCCCGCCGCCGCTGCCGCCCCCGCCCGCGTGCGCGGCCGCGTGGGCCAGGTCCGCCCGGGCGTAGGAGGACCAGCCCGCCTCGCCCGGGCCCGGGGCGCGCGGGGGTGGGGGTGGAGAGGGCGGCCGCGGGCGGGGGGCCGGGCCGGCCGGGCGGGGGGGGAACTCTCCCACGCGGCGCACGCGCCGCCGGCGCTGCTGCAGCGCCTGCTGCGCCGCCGCACCCGCCCGGGCCGCGTCCGCGTCCGCCCACAGCCGCCGCTCCGCCTCCTCGCGGGGTGATGGGCGGGCGGGCGCCGCGACCCCGCCACCGCCGCCGTCGCTGGAGGAAATGCGGCGGGGGCGGGGGCGGCCGGCCACCACCACCTGCGCGGCCCAGTGCCGGGACAGGGCGGCCGCCCGCCGGGCCGCCTCCTGCCCCACCGCCCCGCGCCCCATGGCCGCCGCCCGGGCCTCCATGCCTGCCAGCATGCGCGCAGTCTGGGAGGCGGCAGCGGTGGAGGCGGCCATGGCGCGGAGGGCGGCCGAGGGCGGGGGCGGGCCGGCCGAGCGGGTGTGGTGGCGGGCGGAGGCGTGGGCGCGCGCGCTAGTGGGGCGGCCGCCGCCGCTGCCGCCACCCGCCTCGTCAGCGGCCCAGTCGTCGTCGTCATCGGCCAGGGAAGAGCGGCGCCCTCCGCCCCTCCTATGGGCAGCCGCGGCGGCCGCGGGCCGGCCCACCCGCCCCGGGAACGCGGCCGCCCCGCCAGCCAGCTCCCCCGCGCACGGCGCGCAGAACCAGTCTCCCGCCGGGATGGCCCGGCCGTGGCCGGTGCAGTAGGTGTGGTAGGCCTGGTCACAGCCTAGGAGAGGGAAAGAAGGGGGGGAAAGAGAAGGGAGGCGTAAACAGGTGGTTTTGAGAGAGGGTTTTGAGCGTGTGGGATAGGGGACAAAAAACTCTTCTTCCTTCTTCTCACGCCCTCACCGTCGCACAGCAGCAGCAGGTCCTCGTCGTGCCCCTCCCCGCATACCGCGCAGATGACGGTGTCCAGCCAGGCGACGGCAGCGGGGTCGGCTTCTAAGTCGGAACGCTGGAAGGGAAATAATAGAAGGGAGAAAAATGAGAAAGTGGCCACCCGGCCGCGCTCGCGTGTGCGTTTGATCAAACCATATGCGCACCCTCCCTACTCTCCTTCCTCCTTACCTGGTTCCGTTCCGGCACGGCCTCCACGCTGACCACCGTTCCCGTGTGCACGCCCCCCTTCCCAACCCACCGGTCAGGCGGAGGCGGAGGAGGAGGAGGAGGGGTACCATCGTCGGCAGAGCGCGGGCGCTTCTCACCAACAACTGCAACAGCGGACGGAGAGGTCGTCGGCCCCGCCTCCCTCCCTGCCTCTCGATCCAGCCGCACCCGGGTAAGCAGCGCAAATCGGGCCTTGCAAAAAGGGCACCGGGACTCGACGGCCGCCCACCGGGAGATGCAGGAGAAACAGAAACTGACAAATGAAAAATGAGGTTTTGTGAGGCACGAACGAGAGAGCGGTTTTTTTACCGTCGGCGCGCCCAATTCTGCTCCCTCCTCTCACCTGTGGTCACAGCTATCCAGCACGCCCGCCTCCTCCACCTCGTCCGCCAGGCAGATGCCGCACGTGAAGGCAGAGGCGTCGAGCGCGGAGGGCGGGCGGAGTCGGGGCGAGCGCGGCGAGGCAGGCGGGCCGGCGCCGGCGCCGGCGCCGGCGCTGCAGCCAGGGGAGTGCGTGTGAGCCGGGACGGCCTCGGGCGCGCGGGGCGAGGAGGGCGTGGGGTCGCACATGGTGGGGGTGGGGTGTGTGTGTGTGTGTGTGTGCGTGCGTGCCCCAGCACAGGCGCTCTCTGCCGCGCGGCCGAGGTTCAACGCAACACGCGCGCCGCAAAACAAGAATGGAGCGTAAAGGATTGGAGAGAAAGCCGCACCTCCAGCCCCATCATTTCTTCATTCTCGCCCGTAGCCGGTAGGGAGAGCGACACGCTCTAAATCTAGCCCCCACGCTCTAAATCTAGCCCCGCCATGCTGCACCTCAGCCTCACCTCGCTCCCGACCCGGTGCGCCGCGGTCCGCCGCGGCGGCGGCGCGAGACAACACCGCCCCCTCCCCACCCGCACGCATGTCTCACTCCCAGTCGCTGCCACTCCCTCCCACAAAAACGACCAGCCCGCGCTCGCCGCGGCGCCCGACGCCGACGCCGACCTGCCCGGTCACACGTCCTCCACCCCCATGGTGGACGTGGACGGCACAGTACTGGTGGTGGAGGAGGGCGCGGCCGCGGCCCGCGCGGCCTCGGCCGCCGCTGCCGCCTTTTCAGCGCTCTGTGCCGAGCTGGCCGCGCGCGGTGGGGGACCAGGTGAGAGATATGGGACAAGCAGGAGGGATGAGAGCGAGCATTGGACTGCCTAGTCGGGCATGAAGGAGAAGGAGGGCAAGGTGGGGCGGCGGCAGGCATCTATCTCAAAACCTAGCCTTGGCCTTTTTCCCGTTCACCCCCCTCAGACCCCCCGCCTCTCACCGTCGTCGACACCCCGGGCGGCGGCCGCGGCCTCATCGCCACGCGGGACGTCTCCCCCGGCGCCCTGCTCCTCGCTGTCCCTCTGTCGACCTGCCTGGTGGACGAGGGAGACGGCGACGACGCGCTCGTGGCAGCGGAAGCAGCAGGGCGCGGCCCCCCACCACCACTAGACGAGCCCGGCGCCCCGCCCGGGTCCGGCGCCGCGGCCGCCCGCGTCCCCGTCCCCTGGTCCGCCCGCCTGGGCATGGCTCTCCTGGAGGTGCGGGCGGGCACGGAGGAGCAAGGCGCGGGGGAGGAGCGGGGCGGCGGCGGCGGCCCCCCCGCCGCCTGGTTCTCCCTCCTGCCCAGGCGCGTGGACCTGCCGACCACCACCTTCACGCCCGACGAGCTGTCCGCCGCCTGCCTGCCGCCGGGCCAGGCCGACGCCGCCCGCCGGGTGGCCCGCTCCCTGCGCGCCGCGGCGGAGGGGCCGCTGCTGGACCGGTTGAAGGCGGCGGGCGCGGCGAGAGGGGACCCGGCCGGGCTGCTGCTGTGGGCGGCGGGCGCCGCTCAGTCCCGCGCGTTCGTCGACGGCCGGCTCCGCCTCGTCGCGCCCGGCATCGACCTGGCCAACCACGACGGGGAAGCGCCGACCGCGGCGGTGCGGGTGGTGCACTCGCCCGGGGCGGTCCAGGGGCGGGCGGCGGCCGAAGAGGTCGCCCCTCCCGAGGAGGTTGAAAAGGAAATCACGTCGCGCCCGTCGCGCGTTGAGCTGTTCGCCGGGCCGGCCGGGTTGCGGGCAGGCGGCCCCGTGACCATCTCCTACGGCCCCCACACCCTGGAGAGCCTGTTCATGGTGTACGGATTCGTCCCCGCCAGCGTGGTCGAGGAGGGCGGCGGCAGGCGCGGAGGCGGGAAGGAAGGGCGGGGGGAGGCGGGCGGGCGGGTGGGCGCCACCACCACCGCCCCTCCCTCTCCGGCCTCCGCCCCTCCCTCCCTCCGCCTCGCCGTCCCGCCCACGTCCTCCACCGCCCTCTTCTCCAGCCCGTTCGACGCGGTGGCGGCCGCGGAGGCGATAGCGGAGGCGACCCTGGGGGAGGGGGCGACCAAGGCGTCGGGGTGCGGCTCCCTGTCCGACCGCGCCTCTGCCCTCGCCGCCGCCGCCCCCGCCGGCCTGTGGGCGGCGCTGGACGTCTTCCCCGTCGGCCTGTCCCCGTCCGCGTCCGCCCTGGCGGCCGCGGCCGCGGCGCAGGTGGGGCGGGCGTTTGAGGCGAGGGGTGAGAAAGCGCCCAGCGGCGGGGACGTCGTCCTCTCCCGGATCGCGGCCCTGCTGGCCGCCTTTGCCGCGGACGCGGGCGGGGGGGTGTCGGCGCCCTCGGACGCGGCCCTGCTGGCGGCGGGCGAGGCGGGGACGCACCCGTTGAATGCGCGGGTGTTGGTGGCCGTGCGCTTGCGGGCGGGGCGGGTCGCAATTTTGCAGGCGGCCGCGGGGGCGCTGTTGAGGGAGGGTGGGGGGTAGGGTGGTGGGGAGGCCATTTTCAGAGGAGTGTGCGTGTGTGTGTGAGTGTGTTTGCGTGTGCGAGGGTGTGGAGAGCGTGAGTAGAGAGAGAGAGGGGCGTGGGCGCGGTAGGCTGAGTGGCGCGCATGATGCATGCATGATGTGGGAGAGTGGAAGTTTGAAAAGGCGTGTGTTTGCGTGTTGTTCCTCCCCTCACCACTCCCTCTCCTTTTTTGTCTCCGCTGCCAAACAGGTGCGTGCGCTGGGAGCGCCCCGCCCGGCACTCTCTAAACCTCCGATATACTATCCTGGATCTGACAAGGCGCGGTGTGCCAGCGAAGGGCGAGGGGGGTGCTGCGTCGGAAGTAGAAGCGCAAAAGGCGGAGGTTCCCCCCCCGGATTGTTCGGGGCCGCCGGCCGACGGGCACGCCCTCTGGACACCAGCCGCACCGCACCGCCCGCACCGCCCGCCCCGCCAGTGCTGAGCGCGG
>Ga0315274_10006394_pt1 | contig 17151 bp, 13 predicted proteins | sample YL17G02_20_MG_FD_203700 | JGI IMG/M metagenome (GOLD analysis project Ga0315274, IMG submission 203700) | Sediment microbial communities from Yellowstone Lake, YNP, Wyoming, USA - YL17G02_20 | ecosystem: Environmental > Aquatic > Freshwater > Lake > Sediment | place: USA: Wyoming | collected...
GCCGTTCTCCTCGTCATCGAGCGCCGTCAGGGGCTTCTCAGGAGGCTTGCGTACACGCCCATAGACCGGCTCGGCGTCGTGCTCGGCAAGTGGGGCGGAAAGCTCGCCCTCGGAATCGTTCAGATCACGTTTGCGATGATCTCCGGAACGATTCTCTTCAAAATGCACTGGGGGTCGAATCTTCTCATGGTTCTCGTGGTCATGCTGACCTACACCGGGCTCATGGCATCGGTCGGGTTGCTCCTCGGGAGTCTAGCGCGTACAGAGGGGCAAGCCGCCGCAATCGGCGTCATCTCGTCCAACGTCCTGGCCGCCCTCGGCGGGTGCTGGTGGCCGATAGAGGTGACCCCCGGGTGGATGCAGAAGCTCCAGCTCTTCCTCCCCACGGGGTGGGCGATGGACGCTCTCCACAAGCTCGTGAGTTTCGAAGCCTCCCCGGCAGCTGCGCTTCCGCACGTTGTGGTGATGGGGGTCGGTGCTTTCACCATCCTTGTCCTTTCGACGCGCGTGTTCCGCTTCGACTGACGGCTCGCCGGGCGGTCTTGTGCCCCCTGCGGTTTGCATCGCGCCCATCCGGCCGCCGTCGGAATGGAATTGTTTTTGCTCTACCCCGGCTAATATCTTCCAGGCAGGGGTTCAAACGGGACGCACGGGAACACCCTCGGCCCGAGACGACGTAGAAAACGCGGCCCGATTATCTGATACGTCACTTTAAGAGAAGAATGAAACTGCCTATAATAATATCAGTTGCAGTCATCGTCTCCATGGCCGTTCCACTGGGGTTTGCGGACGCGCCGGGTGAAAAAAACGCTCCGCTCGACACGGCCGTCACGCAAGACCTGAGCGAGGCCGAAGCGTCGCAGGTCCTCGAATTCGTGTTTCGAGGGCGCCCCAACCGAGCCCTCGCCATCCTCGACTCCCTCGAAACTCGCTCCGGGCAAGGGCCGCTTTTTCTCCTCATGCGGGCGCGGTGTCACCAGGAATTCGTGCCGATGGACGACGCGAACAAGAACAGCGCGCGGGAAATCTCGCGTGCTTCGCTCGACGACCTCGACCGGTGCATCACCGTTTGCACCCGACGTATCGATACGGAATCTGCGGACACGAAGCTCTACTTCTACAGAGGCTGGGCGTGGATGGCCAAAGCACACGTCCGCTCGATGACGCGCGATTTATACACGGCTGGCAAAGAGGCGAAAAAGGGCAAGAAGGACCTCGAGCGTTACCTCGAGATCCACCCCGGCGACCCGACGGCGACGGGGATGTTGGGAGCTTTTCTCTATTTTGCGGATACGATCCCGGGAGCGTTCAAGCTGATTTCAAGGATCCTGTTGCTTCCCACAGGCGATCGGGACAAGGGTCTCGAGTACCTCGAGACAGCGGAGCGGAGCCACGGACTTCTCGAGACGGATTGGAAACTCATCCTCTACAACGTCTATTTCTACTTCGAAGGCCGTTTCGAAGAAAGTCTGGCGGGACTCCAGAAGATGAGCGAGCTCTACCCCGAGTACGCCCGAACGGCGATACCGCTTGCCGTCTCCAGACCGTTCGCTCCTCGTCTCGCGATGCGCAACGACGAACTCGTCGAAGCGACCATCGACCGCATTTACCGCGCGCCAAACCGCGAAGTCGACTGGAACGCGCTCTATCTCGTCCAGCTCTTCCGGGCGTACGGCGACCGTTACTGCAACCACTCGCGCACGACGCTCTCAAGGCTGCGGAGCATCATCCACGAGTCGCCCAGACACCCCGATTGGGTGGAAGCGTCAGCCCGTCTGGAACTCGGACGGCTCTATGCGTCGCAGCGCAGGCGCGATGAAGCCGTCGCGATGTTCGAATCGGTTGCCGGGGGTTACTCCTTCGACTATCTCCGGAACGAAGCAAAGAAACTCCTCGAGGATGTCGGAAGGTTCGACTCCATCTTCGACGGGCCTCCACCGCCCAACATGGACCCGTGGGTCACAGCCTTGTACCGGACCGCTTCCGACTCCCTTCCGGCGATCCGATCGAAGTTTGCGGAGTTGGCCCCGATATCGGTCGCGGCCGCGTTCTACACCGGCGAGTGCGATCTCCTGTCGGGCGACTTCGAGCAGGCGCTCAAGGAATTCGACCGGGTGATTTCGGTCGTCGCACCCGCATGGGACCACGCCTACCAGATGATCGCGTCGACACGAATCGCCGAGATCTACGCGGCGCGTGGTTTCTACAAAACAGCGGCTCGCTACGAGGGGATTGCGATGAGCTATTACCACAACGAGTATCTCGTCGACTGGGTTGTGGAAGGCCGTAAGAGATACTTCGAACGGCTCGGTGAGGGGAAGGAAACCGGTCCCCCAACGCTCCTCTCAGCCTCGACCCCGGCCGAGCACACCGGTCCGCGCGGCGCCCCGCATGCGGATACGAGCGGTCAGAACGACTAGTCCCCCACCACTTTGATCCAGCGCCCCTGCTCCACGGAGTCGTTGAGCTGAAGTCCGTTCAGAATCGCCCCTTCGTCCAACATCTCCTGTTTCATCCCCAGCGTTTTCAAGACGGACGCCAGGTCTCCGCTCTTCGGCGCCTTCTTGATGTGGAGCTTCAGCGGCTTCTTGTCGAGGACCGACCGGTCCCGCACCTCCTCGAAACCGCCCATGACGTTGGAAAACGCTGCAGAGTAGCTGGAGAAAACGCCCGCCTCCGAATACCCGTGGAAGGCGTACACGCTCGTGTCCTTTTTTATGAAGCAGGAGAGGATACCGATCTCGCCCGTTTCAGTTCGACCCGTACTGCTTACCTCCACAGCGGGGAACCCGTGGATGGTTCTGGCCCGCCGGTTCTGGACGGTGAGCTCGTTCTTCGTGACAAAGGTCTCCGCCGCTTTCTCCGGCGAGTCCCCTTCGGCGAGCCTCATTTGGACGAGCGCTTTTTTGTCGGGGCTGACGATCATGACCGTGCTTGCGGAATTGACGACCTGCCAGTCCTTGGCTATTGGGAATTGAAAGCGGAGGGACGGATGGTAGAACATCTGCCCCTCGGTGTAACCCTGTCTGGGATCGTCCCCGTAAACAATCCCGTCGATCCGCTTGAGATAATCGGTGTGGTCCTTGCCCAGCGGTCGGTATGCGATCTTCTGCTGCCACTCCTTGGCCAGCTGGTGGACCCGATTCTCCCTGTCGCCGGGATCGGGGTGGGTCGACATGAATGAGGGAAGACTCTGCCCGCTCTTCTCGCCCATCCTCTGGAGGGTTCCAAAGAACCCGGCCATCTCGTTCGCATCGTATCCGAGCTTAGTCGAGTATTCGACACCGAGCAGGTCCGACTCGGACTCCTGGCTGCGGCTGTACTTGAGAAGCATGAGCTGGAGCCCAAACCCCGCGACCTCGGCGTACTGCCGGAACGTCTCCGACACCAACGATCCCAACCCCAACCCCAGTCCCGCGAGCTGCTGTCTCGACATCTGCTCGGCGCTGTGACGCGCCACCACGTGACCGATCTCGTGTCCGACAACGCCGGCAAGCTGGTCTTCCGAGTTGAAGTGTGCGAGAATGCCCCGTGTGACGTACACGTACCCTCCGGGAAGGGCGAACGCATTGACGACCGGGCTATCCAGAACTCGAAACGTATAGGTGATGTCCGTGCGCTGCGATTTGGCGGCAAGCGCCTGCCCGATCCCACTCACGTACTGGGAAAGTGCCGCGTCGTCGTATACCCCGTATTCCTCGATGATCTGCGGGTCGGCCTCCTTGCCCATTTGGACTTCCTGAGACTCGCTGACCAGCGAGAACGTCTTCTTTCCGGTGACATAGTCCGTAGTACACGACATCGCTGCGAGCGCGGTGAGAAACACCACAATCGTTGCTCGTCCGGTCCAGTGCTTCAGCCTGTCCATACGACCGCTCCTTGTTCGGTTCCCCCGTGGACACGTACGACGGAGGGATCCACCGACGCCCCGCGCCCCGGAGAGCCGCCGGTCTCCTTCCAGCCTCGCCTACAGCTTCTTGGAGTGTTTGGCCAGGTAATGAGCCACGCCGTCGGATGTCGCTTTCATCCCTTCGTCACCCGGTTTCCACCCGGCGGGACACACTTCTCCGTACTGCTCGCTGAACTGCAACGCATCGACCATGCGCAGCATCTCGTCGACGTTCCGCCCGAGCGCAAGGTCGTTGACGACCTGATGGTGAACGACGCCTTTCTGGTCGATGAGAAAAGAGGCCCGCATCGCGACGCCGGCCGCGGGGTGCTCGATCCCGTACGCCTGGGCGATCTGGTGTTTGACGTCCGCCACCATCGTGAACCGAATGGGACCAATCCCACCCTTCTCCACCGGCGTGCTCCGCCAGGCATGGTGGGTGAAGTGCGAATCGATCGACACACCGATCACTTCGACCCCGCGTTTCTTGAACTCTTCGATGCGGTGGTCGTGGGCCAGGATTTCCGTCGGGCACACGAACGTGTAATCGAGCGGCCAGAAAAAGAGAACGACGTACTTCCCTTTCAGGTCGGAGAGCCTGAAGTCGTCCTTCATTGTTCCATCCGGCAACACGGCGTGCTCGCAGAAATCAGGCGCCTGTTTGGCAACCAAAACGCTCATTATGTTCTCCTTTCGTCGTTTGTGCGAACTGTCGAGGATCTACATCGTCCAAAGACGCAACAAGACCCCGCAAGGTCTCGTCGCTCGTTAGAACCTGCCCCGTGCGGGACCGGCTCCGATCTGTTTCGCACTCGCTCGGATCAATCGTGATCTTCGTACTTGAACGACACTCTGAGCTTTGCGCGGTATTGTTCCACTTTTCCGTCGACGATCTGCAGATCGAGCTGAACGACCTCGGCGATGCGCAGGCCGCGGATCGTCTTCGAGGCCCTTTCTACCGCCGCTGCGGCGGCTTTCTCCCACGATTCCGTGCTTGTCCCAATGAGCTCGATGACCTTGTAAACGCTTTCTCCCATCTCTCCTCCTTTACCCCCGGCGACGGGGACGAACATATACCTCAACGCCGACCGTCTTCACTCGAGAACGTGACGCGCCCGTCACGCCACCCGAGAGAGCAAAAACTACCACACCCTCGACATCGGGATCAACCCCTTGTGTCTCGACATTAGCCTTCCCGCACCGGCCTGCCACAAATTGAAAGCCGCTGATTCGAACTGGTGTGCAATCGGAAACGGCACGTGACCCCCGGGAACCGAAGGCGGGATCACTCGATCCGCTTGATGATGTGCCAGCCATAAGGGCTCTCTTGCTCATCGTACGCCGCCATACCCACCTCTCCCACCCTGAGGGCGAAACCCACGTTGCCGAACGCGGGGATCATCCCCCCTCTCGAATAGACTTGTTTGGACAGGTCCGCGGCGACACCGAAATTCGCCATCTTGTAAATCCCAGGATGCGAATCATCCGTGTGTTCCCTCACCAGTGCGTCGAAGTCCGCCCCCGACCTAGCCCTCTCGAGAATCTCTTCGGCGAGCTTCTGCGCTTCTTCTTTGGTCCGCGTGATGGGCTTACCCGGCACAGAGCCCTCGAAACCGATGAGGACATGCTGGACCGTGATAACCTCGGGGTCTTTCCCTTTTTGCATGGCTCCTCCCCCATCGGACCCCTTGTCCGACGTGCATCCCACCAGCACGACCACCGCGGCAAGGCTCGCGAGAAACCGCATCCTGTGCGGCATGTTTTCACTCCTTTGCTATGCGGCCTCGATCTTCTTCGAGGCACGTGCCAGCCAAACAGATTTCCGAATGCGAGCGAAGTCCAACGGAAGATACACCACGGCGAACGATAAATCAAATACTCCGTCGGCGAAGAGTCGTCCGTCCACCACAGGGCCGTCCCCGCAACCGCCCCACACTTCCACCCCTCCGAGTTCGGCGCCGCCTCAGCGCCGACCAACCGCCTGCCGACCCGGATCAGAAGCCAAACGGCCGCCCGTGCGAATCGGGCGGCCGTCATTTCATTTTGAGCTGTCGAGTGAAGAGAAGAGGGGCTACACGCTCGTTGGGGCTTCGACGTCCAGGAGAGCTTTCGGGGCTTTCGCGTTGCCGGAGGGCGGGCTCGCTTTGGAGTCACAAGCCGCGTCCCGCGGGAACTCGAACTCCCCCACGCTGACTTTGAGCCGCTCGAGGACAACGCCGAGCTCTTCGATTTGGTCGTTCATCTCGTCGCCAGACCCCCGGATCAACGCGCGTTGCAGATTACTCAACACGGCGTTGGCGTTCTTTTGATTCTGTTCGATCGTACGGATCTTTTCCCGAAGGGCCTCGACCATTTCGTTCACGGACCCAACCTGTTCGTGGAGGTAATCGTTTTTGCGAATCCTCACGTGGACGGCAAGATTGCCGTCGCCGATTTTCTTCAGCTCGCCGCGAATCCGTTCGAGGGGACCCGCGATTCTGTGCGAGAAGATGATGGTGTGGGTCACGAGCAGGGCCACGAGCACAAACACCGCCGGCCACAGACGCGTGTGGAGTGTGATGAACTCGTGAGCTGCGTCTTGTACAACGGGAGAACTGCGCGCGTCGGAGTCCAGCACGATCATTAACGGCACGAAAAGAACGCCGGTAAACACCAGAACCACGGCGGCGATATAGACAAGGGTGTTTACCAACAATCGGTACTGGAAACGATGAACGATATATTTTCTCGCGTAGTTCTTGATTTTCATGAGGGCCTCCCTCAGCCCGATCGTCTCAACGGCCGTTCTGGGTGACGTCACGCCGCACGCGCGCCGGCTCCGCGCAGGCGCCCTCGGGTTTGTTCGCAAGTTCCGAGCCAGTTGGAAACCGTCCCGACATCCCAGAGCGGAACACCTCCTTCGCGGCACGGGCCTCCCGTGGACCTCGCCCCAATCCGTTGCCTCGCAAAATAGTGGTTTCGGGGCACGGCCGTTTCACGCGGACGCCTCGCAGCTCTTCCACGGGTGACTGCGGGTTGCACGGCGCCGCAGAACAATACAACGCAGCCACGCGGTCCCAACCGTCGGCCGCTTTGCTAATCACTTGGTGTTAAATACGATAGAATGGAGTCCATGTGGCCGTGCCCTGGCATGATTCTTCCACACCGCAAGGCATGAGTCCCGCCACGTCGGCCGCGGCCGGCTGGACCGTCGGCGCCCGTACAAGGGGAAAAGGCCAGCCGACGGTGGCGCGGCGGCGAAGCGATCCGAAGACACGTTGGACAGAAGGCTCAACCGGGCAGGACACAACATGAAGCGAATCTTCAAACACTCCGAGGGATTCACGATGATCGAGCTCGCGATCGTCATCATGATCATCGGCATCCTCGCCGTGATCATCATCCCGAACTATCTGAAGTTCGCCAGACGCGCGAAAGACGTAGTGGTGACGGAGAATATTCACGTCATACAGATCGGGATGGAAGCGTTCTCGGTCGAACGTCTCGGTGTCTATCCTCAGCCCCCGGACGAACCCGCTTTGCTCCTGCTGCTTCCCAACGGAGCCTATCCCCGAAACCCGTTCACAAACAACCCCACGGCAGTCGGTTGGAACGCCGACCCGGCTGCGCCCGGCGAAATCGGTCTTTTCAATCTGCCGGGCGGGGGCTACATGATCAAAGGATACGGGGCTCAAGGGTTTCTTCTACCGCCGGTCGTCGCCGGAGACTGATCGCGCACTCACCGGTCCACTCGCCCCTGCTTTCGGCCGACCGCCAGTCCTCGAAGTCCGGAGAGAAATCCCGTCAAGGCGTCTTCTCGTACGCCAGGGTTGCCTTGTGGAGCGTGTTTCCTTCGCCGTCTACCACTTCCACGGTCCACGCGCCCGCCCATTCGGGGATGAGAGTCTTGCTCGAATACACCCGCCATTTCGCACCGCCGATTTGGAACGACACGTCCGCTTTCGTCTCGCCGTTGTACACCCAGCGGTGAATGATGGTTTTCCCCTCCATCCCGACGATCTCAGTAAAGAAGAACACCTTGCCCACGTCGGTCTTGAGGGCGGCGATTTCGTCCGCCGGTTCACGCTCGACGACTCCCGTGGTGAAAACAGCCCTCTTCACGTGCTGGGACGGCGTCCCCGGCGACGCCGCTTTGAGCGAGTCGCTGGAAACGCTTCCCGGCTCTTGCGGACCCGCCCACGCCAGACCCGCCGTCGCGACGATCGCCAACGCGATCAAAAGGAATCTGAACACTGAACCACTCCTTTCTCGGAAACGCCCGGTGATCACAGTCTTTCTGACACCCTCGGTGATCACAGTCTTTCGTTACGCCTCACAGAGTATATACCGGGGGCCAATATCGGTGAAGCGAAAAGGCGGGCGGCATGAATTCGACATGACGAGCGTGTGTTCGCCGGCTTAAGGGCAATCACGTACGGGAACCCGGTTTCCGCAGGAAAAGCTTCTTTCCCGTTTGCACGGGCCACGCGAACGCCATCGACAGGGCTTCGAGGCGGGCCCGCGAAACTACGAGCATTCCGCACAGAATCAACGCCGCCCCTACAATCGACAACGAATTGGGAACCTCGTGGAAGAACAGGAGTCCCCACGCGGCCGCGAAGATCACCTGGACATAGCTCATCGATGTCGCCCGGCCCGCCCGTTCGCGGTGGAGTCCCTTGGTGAGAAACAACTGCCCGATCTGCGTGACGACGCCGACGCTCACAAGCAGGAGCCACTCGAGGGGAGTTGGCCACAACGCGTCCGTCATCATGAACGGGACAGCGGCCGGCGTCGCCACAAGCGGAAAATAGAAAACAACCACAAGAGGGTCATCCGTCTCGCGGAGCCCCCGGACCGTGGTGTACGCGACGGACGAAAGAATCGCCGCAGCGAGAGCCACGACGACCGCGAGGATGTCGAGGCTGCGGGCTCCTTCTCCAAAAAGAAAAGACGGCTGGGCGACGAACGTCACCCCCGCCAGACACAGGGGAAGCCCCACAAGTTCCCTCCGCCCCAACCGTTCGCCGAGAAACGCGGCGGCGAGAAGCGCGGTGAACACCGGGTTTGTAAAATGGATCACCGTGACGTCGGCGAGGGGGAGTCTGGTGACCGCATAGAAAAAGCAAAAAAGCGCCCCGAACCCCGCCAGACCCCGGAGCACCAAAAGGGATTTTCGGTTGCCCCAGACCGGGATTCCCGCCGCCCGGACCATCACGTACGAAATGACGAGCGTTACCGCGCTCCGCACGAAGACGATCTCGGCCGTGGGAACCCGTCTCCCCAGGACCTTGACCATCAAGCTCATCAGACTGAAACAGAAGGCGGTCACCACCATATAGTGGAGCCCGCTGGGTGTTCTTTTGCTTCCTGTCACGTTGTCACCGTTCGGGAGGGATGGCTCTTCGTTTTCAGATGCTCTAAGGACACTCGCCGTCTACGTTTCGGAATGGCGCAGGAGCGTTCTGTATTTGTGCCCCGGCCGCTCGAACACACCCCTCGAATCTGCAGCTCAAACACCAGCCCCGCCCGGACGCGTCATGGGCAAACCTTCAGCACCTTGGCGCCCCGGATCTTCCGCTCCTTCAGCTCGATCAGCGCCTGGTTCGCGTCTTCCAACCGGTACTCCTGCACCTCGGGTTTGATGGGAATCTCCGCGGCCAGTTCCAGGAACTCGATGACGTCACGTCTTTCCACGTTCGCGACACTCTTGATTTCTTTTTCGAGCCACAGGTGCCGGGAATAATCGAGACCAAGAAGACAGCTCTTGTCGACATCCTCTTTTCGTATCGCGTTGATCACGAGGCGCCCGCCCGCAGAGAGGTTGCCGAGCGCGTCCACAACGGGTTTCCACACGGGCGTCGTATCGATGATGCAATCGAGTTTCTCCGGCGATTCGTCGGCGGTATCCCCCACCCACGCGGCACCGAGTGTACGGGCGAATTCGCGTTCCTTCGCGCTTCGCGCGAAGACGAACACGCTCGAACGGGGATACCGGTGTCTTGCGAGTTTGAGGACCAGGTGTCCCGAGGCCCCAAAACCCGTCAGCCCGAGATTCTGTCCATCCTTCATACCGGCGAGTTTGAGTGCTCGGTACCCAACGGCACCCGCGCAGAGAAGGGGAGCCGCCTCCACATCCGTGAACACCTTTGGAACCGGGTGAGCAAACGCTTCCGGAACGGTCATCCACTCGGCGTATCCGCCGTCGGCGTCGCGTCCCGTCGCCTTGAACTGGGGGCAGAGATTCTCGCGGCCTTCACGGCAGAACTTGCACGTACCGCACGCCGAATAGATCCATGCGACACCCACGCGGTCACCCGTCTTGAAGCGGCTCGTTCCGCGTGTGGTTTTGTCGACGACACCCACGACCTGGTGTCCCAGCACGACGGGAAACCGTGGAGGCGGTGTTCGTCCTTCGATCTCATCGAGTTCGGTGTGGCAGACGCCGCACACCGATACCCTGACGAGAATCTCGCCGTTTGCGGGGGTTGGAGTGGGAATGTCGCGCAACCCGAGCGGTGTTTTGTCGTGTTCGAGATCGCACGTCCGCCGAAGTACCATCGCTTTCATGGGGAGACTGTATCACACCATGGGTCGCTAGTGGAATCCTGCGGATGATCGTCTTCCCCCCGGAGGCGAAGGAAGAATGACGTGACGAATCGCGCAACGTGTCGGTGTGTCTACCGTCGGAGGGTGGAGACTCGTCGCGGGACCTCGGCTCAGGGGCGAGTTCAAGGACACTTGCCCGGCAACTCTGCCGTATGACCGCCAGACCACACTCGCCTATCCATGCGGTCTTCGCCAAGCAACGCGTTGAATTCGTGGCACTCCTTCCCACACAGCCGAGCATTGTTCTTGTTGGAAAGATTGCTCACGAGTGTGAGCATGGGTTTTCGCCTGCCCCACCAAGCGCGCCCAAAGCGGCGTATGACCCCCGGCAGCGAATAGAAGTCACTGTTGCAAGACACCATCTCTCGCACGATATCCGTTCGGGACAGATGCTTGTAACGTCCCACTGGGATAGTGAGTGTATAGTACTTCCAGTCTTCCGGGAACGCGTTGGCAGCGATGCGGCCTTCCGATTCCATTTTCTCCCACAGGCGGGTGCCGGGTAGCGGCGTGAGAATGTGGACATTGAGGAGGTCCAAACCATAACGCTTCCCCGTATCGGCGATCTGCCGCCCGATGCCCGGCTCGTCAACGTCCAAACCTATGATGAACGCACCGGCCACTACGATGCCGTGCCGCTGAATCCGCGCGACACAGGTTTTCAAGTCGCGGCCCTTCCCTATGTTGAACTTCTTGTGAACCTCGACCAACCCTTCCACACTCGCCGTCTCGAAACCAACGAAGACCCCGGCACATCCGGCCTTGGCTGCGAGTCGGAGGAGTTCTTCGTCATCCCCCATGTTGATCGTCGCCTGCGCAATCCACTTCTTGCCGAGGTTCGCCCGGATCATGGCTCTGAACAGATCCTTGGCGCCAGCGATGTGGTCCTCACGCGTGCCGATGAGGTTGTCGTCCACGATGAGGAGACTCTTCTCCCGTATCAATCTGAGTTCCTGCACCACGCTCTCGACCGGGCGCCGCCGGTACAACCTTCCGTTGAACGCGCTGACGCTGCAGAAACTGCAATCGAGTGGGCAACCCCGTGCGGTCTGGATCGATCCAAAATGATAGCCGGTCGGCAGCAGATCATGCCGGGCGAACGGAATCCTCTCGGCTTCCACGCGGGTGCCTTCGTAAGTCCGCTTCAGGACGCCGTGCTCGACGTCCTCCAATACTTGGGCCCAGGCGCTCTCCGCTTCACCCACCACCACAGCATCCACCCGCTCCGACGCCTCCGCCGAGCACATGGTCGCATGGATGCCGCCCATTACCACCGGGATGCCACGGGCACGGAACGCGGCCGCCACTTCGTATGCACGAGGCGTCTGTGACGTGAAGGCCGTGATCCCCACCAGGTCCGGGCGTGGCATGTCGGTGTAGTGCGGCACACCGAGATTCTCGTCAACCACGGTGATGTCCCACCCGGGCGGAGTGAGTCCGGCCACAACCAGGAGGCCGAGCGGTTTCCAGACTCGGTACTTGTTCCAACGGTTTTCTGTGACCTTGGTCCAGCTCACCAAGGGATTGGACGGGTTTATCAAGCACAGGCGCATATGTAACCCTACCGGAAACTGTAATTGACGGTGAACGGAGCTTTCCTGCAACGCAATTGCTTTGGTATGCTAGCGCACGTCTTAGAGGTTTGTAAAGACTTTTTCCACAGAACGTTGCATCGGGCCTCCCGAGGTCGGGGAGACGTGGCCCAGGGTAGCAAAAGCATCTTCAACCGCCCCTGGCTAGCCCATGTAAAAAAAAGCCATCGCGGAATGTTGTTGCCTAAAGTCCGGTTTTCGACTATGTTCCGCCGAACGGTACTAGACACCTCACATAAACCTTCCGACGATTTCCTGCGTCACTTCTCGGCATTCCGACTTGTTTTGAGTGCAATATCGAGACTTCGCCGCCGTAGATCTCGGGCAATCAAGACAGGAACGTATGCATACTGACCTTTTCGAGCGTCTCTTTTTGAACAAACACATTCTCCGCGCCTTGTCAGAAGAAGGCTATCAGAACCCCACCGACATCCAGCAGATGGCCATCCCAGAGGTGCTTGCCGGAAAAGACCTCTTGGCGACCGCGCAGACAGGCACCGGAAAGACAGCGGCGTTCGCCCTGCCGATGCTCCAGCTGCTCCACGAACGGCCCCCGCGCGGGTCCGGGGGTATACGCGCGTTGATTTTGACCCCCACGCGCGAACTCGCGCAGCAGATCGCGGCGAGCTTCGACAGCTACGGTCGCCATCTTCCGCTGCGCACGGCCGTAGTCCTTGGCGGAGTGCCTGCGGGTCCCCAAATCAAAGCACTCCGACAGGCGCCCGACATTCTTGTTGCGACGCCGGGACGCCTGCTCGACCTGATGAACCAGGGGTACGTTCGTCTCGGCCGTATCGAGATGCTCGTGATCGATGAGGCGGATCGAATGCTCGATCTGGGGTTTGTCCGCGATGTGCGCAAGATCGTGTCGGAACTTCCCACATCTCGGCAGACGATGTTCTTTTCGGCCACGCTGACAGCGGAAATCGCGCAGCTCGCTTCCGACATGCTGAGACACCCCATACACGTCGCAGTGACTCCCCCTGCCTCGGTCTCCGGAAACATCACGCAAAAGGTTCTTTTCGTCGAACGCGGTCAAAAACCGGCGCTTCTTACACACATACTGAAAGACGCCGACATGGGGAGAACCCTGGTCTTCACTCGTACGAAGCACGGGGCCGACCGCGTGATGCGGCAGCTTGCCAGCCAGGGTATCTCCGCCGGGTCGATCCATTCGAACAAGAGCCAAGGCGCTCGCCAGCGCGCGCTCTCGGCGTTCAATCGCGGCATGATCAAGGTCCTCGTGGCCACCGACATCGTGGCGCGGGGAATCGATGTCGATGGAATCTCGCATGTCATCAATTACGAGCTGCCAAACGATCCCGAAAGCTACGTCCACCGAATCGGCCGGACCGCTCGCGCCGGGGCAGCCGGCACTGCGCTGTCCTTTTGCGACTTCCAAGAGGTCGCGATGCTCCGAGCGATCGAGAAGTTGACCAAGTGCCCGCTCACCACAGTCGACGATCACCCCTTTCACTCCCCCACGATCGGCACGCTACATCCAGGGACGTCGGTATCGGGTAGCCCGCTCACCCGTCGAAGATCAAGGCCGAAAAGCCGCATGTTCAAGCGGGGCCCGCGGCGGCGGCCGAACTGATCGGACCCACCCGCAGAGATTGCTCAAACGAGGCTCTGTCAGCGCTGCTTGAAAAGACAGATTGAGTATGAATTGGCGTCCCCAAGGGGATTCGAACCCCTGTTGCCGCCGTGAAAGGGCGGTGTCCTAGGCCGGCCTAGACGATGGGGACGCTCGAAGTTGGTTGGCAAGCCGTCTACAAATAGCACCCCAAGCCCCGCAAGTCAAACACTTTCGGCCCGTCAACGTCGAGGGGCGTACCCCGGGGACGTTCACGCGTCGAACGGCAGCTCGAGTTGGCCTTTCCCGTCGGGTTTTGCCCGCGCTCTTCGCCGACCAAAGAGTGCGGTGAGGTTTTTCGAGAGATCCGCCCGGCCGACTTCACCCGAGTCAAAGGCTCCCGCGTCGATGAGACGTCGAATGTCGTCGCGGCCGATGTGCTTTGTCCCCACTTTTCGTGCGAACTGCTCGAGCGATTCGAACTCGCCTTTCGCCCTCACCTTCACGATCCGCTCCGCCATCTCCACACCCAACCCCGGCACGGCGCACAACCCGACCCGTATCTTGCCGTTCTCGACACTGAATTCGACGTCGCTCCGGTTGACATCGACTTCCAGAACCATTTCCCGTTCCCGAAGCGGCGCTAGATACTTGGCGAGCTTCCCCTCGTTCTCGGCGTTCGAATTGAGCAACGCCGCGTAAAACGATGCCTCGTGACGTGTCTTCAAGAAAAAGAGCTTGTAGACGAGAAGCGCGTCGGCGAACACGCGCTTGCGGCTGATCGCTGTCTTCGAATGGTAGAGCAGACGCTCGAACCACTGGTTCGCCGTCTCCAGCGACACATTCCTCTCGGCCGTACCCATCATGAACCGAGTTCGAACCGTGGCAAGAACCCCCGGCGAGGGAGAGCGCAGATCGTGGACCATCTTCCACGCTTCGAGCGGCGGCTTTCCCGCGAGCACGCAGATGATGTCGCGGAGCTGTTCCTGGTAGAGGATATGTCCGCGGGTAACCGCGAGAATGGGCGCGATCTCCTCACTCCCCGGAACGGGTTCCACGCTTTCAGAAAGGAAGGCGCTGAACCGCTGGGCGAGGGACTGATCTCCGTCACGAAGCCGCATCAGCGCGAGAAAATTGACAAGATCATCGATGGAGCGCAGCTCGAAATACTCCCGTTGCTGGAGCGTTGCCGGTCCTTCGAAGAGGAAAATCCCCGTCGTATCGCCGCTCTGGATCCCGTCCCACACCTCGCGGTCGTCCAGCGGGAACCTCTCCCAACCGTAGTCGGCGATCTTCGCTTTGCGAAGCTCCCTGTCGGAACGCACCGCGACGCTCAACGCGCTGAGCGACGTGATGTCCACACGGTAGATGTGCGCGACGGGAAAATTGTCGCGTCCGGCCTGGACGAACAGATCCCCCGTTTCCGAATCGATCGAATGCCCCAGAAAATCGGTGAGCGGAATGGCAGACAACGCGAGACTCCTTCTCGAACGCACCACTCCCAGCGGCAGCTCTTCGAGAAGAGCCGCCCGCGTGAGCAGATCCCTCACGGCGACCGATTGCCTATAGAGCCGTCCGGCGTTCCGATCGAGTTCGTACAGTTTTCCGATCGATACCCCCGGGTGACGCGCTACGATCTTGTGGATTTCCTCGAGCTCCCCTTCGGATGCGTCCACAACGGATGCCGCCATACGCACGGCTTTGGCCGGCGTCACACGCTCGATCGCCGGCAGGTAGGCCACCTCGCCCACGCCGAACATGGCGACAAGCTCGTGTGCCGCGTTTGCCCGCGTTTCCCCGGTGAGCTGCAGCTCGAACTCCCCTGCCTCCCTCGCACGCGAATCGAAGAAAGGGTGAAAACCGGAATCGTATCGGTATGGGTCGAAGGACGTGATTCCCAGCAGATGGGCGCAAAGCGACTGGAGACCAAGACCCGTCGCGGGACCGAGCTCGACGCCCGCTTCGCGGAGACGCGAGAGAACGCGGTGGAAAAGGAGAAGAGTGGGACCGAACCCTTCGGACAGAGCCTGGTCGACTTCTTCTTCGAGAATCGCCCGGTACCGCAGAGTGTCGGCGTTGGAGAGCTTCCCGTTCCGTTGGCGAGAGACACGCATGCACCGTTCGATGATCTCTCCGCGTGAGACCACGTCCTGCGAGAACCTCTCGCCCCCCGCCCCCTCCCTGTCGATCTCGTCCAGAAGATCCCCGGGGATCATCTCGTCGACACGGGCTGTGTTGTCGTATGCCGACTCGTAGAACGGTCGCAACTGGCTGACCTCGACCGGAGATCTCATACTCCAGTCGGCCACGCGCTGATCGGCGCGGAAGAAACCCCTTTCTTCCGCCGGGTGGCGGATGCCGCGAATCGTCCCGTAGAAATCGCGCATTCCTTTCTCCACATACCGTACCTCGTGGGTGAGGAGCGACGCCGTGCGGGTCTTCTCGGCCAGCGCGAGAAGCTTGCCCGCGAGGGTCCTTTCTTCCTTCGCACCGTGGTCCTGAATCTCGATGAAGAGACGATCTCTGAACACTTCCTTGAAAACGCCGGCGACCCGGCGCGCGTTTTCTTCGTCCCCCTGGAGAAGCAGCTTGTTTATTTCGCTGTCGGCCGCACCTATGAACGCAACGACGTCCGCGGAGTTTACGCTGAGCATCTCGATGCCCGGCGCCACCCCGGTTTCGGCGGAAAGGCTCGCCAGCGCAGCGATGTGACGGAGCCCCTTCCGGGACGTAGCCAGGAGACCGAGCGCAAACCGCTCCTCGCCCGGACGGCCGACGGGGCTATGGTCGACGATGACACCGTAGATCGGTTTAATCCCGTACTTCTTGGCGGCGAGATGGAACTCGATGAAACCGTACGTCCCTTGCGTATCGGTGATCGCCACGCTCGAGTAGCCCAGCTGTTTGGCGTGCGCGCAGACCTCCGCCGGCGTGTTGAGTCCGATACCCAGACTGTAGGAGGAGTAGACTTTGAGATGTGTAAACTTGGGGGTGTCCGTCTTGATCGACCCGTCGGTGAAAGGCTGCATTTCCAGTTTCTCTTCTTCCGCCACGGCCTCTGTAAAGGGAATATACCACATCGGCCCCTTTGCGTCGAACGGGGAGAATCGCGGTGGGGCTCCCCGAGCACATGGAATTGCGCAAAGCCCCGCGGAGGGGTGAGACGGGGCTGAGGCCCGGTGGGCGCGGGGACCGTGAGGGGCTACCCGCCCCCCCACAACGAACAGGACCCCCCGGTGTTCCGGGAGGTCCTGTTTGTTTGCCCGTGCAGGAACCGGATGCATGAATCCGTTAGCTCCGGTCTTCGCGTATTTCCCGCACGATCATTCTTCGTAGAGCTGTTTGATCGCACCCCAGCTCTTGCCTTCGACTGGGACCGTCGGTGTGCAGCACTCGGCGTCGGCGAAGAAAATGAGCTGTCCCGGCCAGTCCGGAAACGCATCCAACAGATCGTACCAACCCGTTCCGTAGTCGTTCCAGTTCAGGCACAACCCGGCAGGCCCCGC
>Ga0315274_10006395_pt1 | contig 17150 bp, 18 predicted proteins | sample YL17G02_20_MG_FD_203700 | JGI IMG/M metagenome (GOLD analysis project Ga0315274, IMG submission 203700) | Sediment microbial communities from Yellowstone Lake, YNP, Wyoming, USA - YL17G02_20 | ecosystem: Environmental > Aquatic > Freshwater > Lake > Sediment | place: USA: Wyoming | collected...
AGATGGATCATATCTTTGGAGAGTTCTTCGGTCGAACCCCGTCCAGCATGGCCGCGACGGAGGCGATGTGGAGCCCGCTGGTGGACATCCATGAAACCAAGGACAGTTTCCTGCTCATGGCCGAACTGCCCGGCGTCAAGCAGGAGGATGTCGAGGTCTCGGTCGAGGGTGACACGCTGACCCTGAAGGGTGAGCGCAAGCGCGAGACCGAAGTCAAGGAGGACCAGTATCACCGCATCGAGCGGAGCTATGGCCGCTTCGAGCGGAGCATCCTGCTGCCCTCGGTGGTGGATCCCAATCGGGTGAAGGCCACGTACCGGGACGGCGTGCTGGAGGTCCAGCTTCCGAAGAAGGAAGAGGCGAAGCCGAAGGAGATCAAGGTCGAAGTGGCCTAACCTCCCATGCCTTGACCGGAGGAAGCTGTTTGCATATGGGGAAGGAGGTTCGCCTCCTTCCCCTTTCTGTTCCGAATGCCTCGCGCGTCTCTGGCTTGATGGGTGAGCTTGTTGGTGAAAACGAAACGAATGGGGATGAACTGCGCGGCCTTGCCCCGGCCTTCCGCTGGCACGCGCTCCACCGCGTGAAGACAGGCGGAGAGGGTGAATCCGTCCGCCACCAGGTGGGAGGGCGAGTTTCCCCGCGAGCCGTGACTTGTAATTTCGAGAGGACGAGCGGGCTCTAGGTCCCGATTCCCTTGGGCCGACGTTGTAGCCTCATCAAGAGACCCGCTCTCTTTATTTTCGTATTTTGGATCATCAGGAGAAGCACCCATCAGGATTCTTGGCTCGCGGGGACGCCCGTCCTCCCAGCATGGACAGTGAAGTTCGACGCCTGTGGCCAGTCGCCACTTGGCCGCCTTGAGGTTCACCGGCGTAGGATGTCACTTTCCTCCCCTGGGCGACGGGAGGCATGTGTTTTCGCGTTTTGGACACGAATTTCACCAACTGGTACGAAGTGCTCAGAGTTTGTGAAAGAATCGCATTTCGGTCAAAGGGCCGGTTGTAACCTATTGATTCCATTGAGCCGCTATCGGCCTATTGCGACGATTGGGGGATTTTTTCACAGGCTCTCAGCAATCCTCCCGAAACGAAAACCAACATGTTGGTCGGAAATGAAACTCCCAACCACGGCAACATGGGAGGGACGCCGTCCCCGCCGTCCCCAATATCCCGGACATCGAGGAAGATACACCCCGTAGCCCCTCCTCCGGCGATAGCAGAAGAATTCCTGGCAAAAGATCCTTCTCATCTCGTTCACCCTCACCCGCCTCACGTATCACCATCACCTTCCTATCGCGTGATTGAAACGGCAAAAATGGAGGGCGCCAAGATTTCGGTCAAAGGCTTTGCCTGGCAGGATGATGGGAGGGGCCGCAGGAGGACATTCACAATGAATGCAACAAAGCTACCGGCCGGCGCGAGAGGCGGGATTCACAATCCGCAAAGGGAGGCCGAATCGTCGGAAGTGCCGGTCGTTCAGTGTGTAGAGGATGGTGACCTGGTTGTCCAAGGCTGTGTGCGCCAGGAAAAGGTCGTACACCTGCGGGCCACTGAGCCAGCGAAGCCTTGCAAGCGAGGCCAAGGCTTCGGGGAACGTACTGGCCTTGGGCGCGATCACCGGAAATAGCGCTAGGTGTTTCCGGATCTCTGCAAGAACCTTTCGATGGGGAACGGCCAGCCGGGTCAAAACGGAGAAAAATTCCCACACGCTCTGTTGGGCGATGCACGCCCGAAGCGTTCCCGCTCGAGCCTGTGTCCAGAGCGAAAGACACAGATCGGCATGGTCCAGCGTGGTCGTTGAGGCCCGGAGGAGGATCCCCGTGTCGAACAGAACGATCCCGGCTCCGTTCACGGGCACTTCCACTTGTACGCCAGGCTAGTGAGGTCAGTACCTCGCGGAAAGCGTGGGGCGAACCGCTCCAGGGTAAGATCAGGAGGCGGCTCGATCCAACGGTTTTGGGCCAGGAGATCCTCAAGTCGCCTGAAGGAGAGCCGTCCGGCGGGTGGGGGAACGAGGCTGATGCGGGGCTGGGAGCCTTCCCGGGCTTCGAGGGCGGATCTGACCTCGATCGGGTCGAAGCGGAGCAACTTCTTCCCAATGCGGATGGAAGGAATCAGTCCACGTCGTGCCAGGCGGTACAATGTCTGGGGGTTGAGCCTAAGGGCTCGGGCCAGTTCCGGAGCCGTGACGAGCTGGGGACCTTCAGCTCCGGTTTGCGAAGTCTTGATCCGGGTCACCGCTGTTTCCATGAGAGGCCTCGGATTCTCTTGGGTTTATGCGTCTTCTAGAGGATTCTAGGATACTCTTATGTCACGCACTCGTCAATGGAAATGAGGCGTTCCGGCTCACGGAGATGGCCCTCAGCCCGCTGCCACCTCGCCCCCGCCGTCGCCGTCGGTGGACCGAAGGAATCCGCGATGAACTCGATCGGACTCCGTTGTGCTTCCGGTGAAGCGCTTGACCCGCGATTGCTCCGCCCGGCGTGAGTGAGGTTTCTTCCTCATGTCCTACTCCTCTTTCGATATCGCCTCGTTTCGCTAGGCGACGGAAGACTTGCGCAACCGGCCACGAGGATCAACGAGCACCCTCGCGGCCCGGGCGACATGCTGTTCGACCGACCTGCTCCAGATGCTCCCTGAGGTGCCACTTGGCGGTCTCGGCGTTGGCCGGGTCGCGCCATTTCACTTGACTGAGCCGGGAGACCGCGTTGCACAGGTGTGGGACGTCGAGGTTCCCGTTTGCGTCGTGATGGGGGAGGTGCCGCACCGTCTTCCCATCTGGCGAGGTCTCGATCGCGGCGAAGGCGGAATCCGGAAGCTGCCGGATATACTGCCGGCTCCACGTCGCGGCATCCGCGGAAGAACCGGCCAGCACGAGTAGGCCAAGCAGGATCCCAAACACCCAGCGGTCCCGCATCGCTCCTCCTCTCTCTCGAGCACGCGTCATCAACTCTGCCTTCCGGGCAGATGGCGCCCCCGGGATACGTCCGGCAGATCAGCGAGGGCATCCCCGGCGCGAAGCGCGAGGCATGGCGACCCGCAACACCGGGCGCACGAGAACATCGATCAGTGGATACGGCTTGACGGCATCCCCGCTTCGTGCACCGCTCGCCAACAATTGAAGTCGTCCACCCGGCAATGCAAGCACTTAGCTCCGAATGGGTGTCCGGTACTTTTTTCAGATCACGGCCAGAACACGGTGGTAGCGGTCCGAGCCGTAGACGTCCACCCGCACGGTCTTCCCGCCGATCAGGTGGTCGAGGTTGTCCCGCGCCTCCTCGCCGTAGGGCTGGCCGGGTTTGTTGCCATGGGGGATCTCCAGGGCGTCGATGCCCGGAAGCCGGATGCGGAGCTTGGGGCCGTTGGCGGAGATGGCCGTGACGGTGTCGCCGTCGGCGACGCGCTGGACGGTGGAGACAAGAGAGCGCGGCGAGGCAGAGAAGGCAGGAACAGCGAGAGCGAGGCAAGCCAGCGCACTCAGCCAGTGCAAGAGCCTGCGTTTGATGAACACGGTGCCCTCCCCCGTGCCCGTCTTCGCTTAATGTCAAAGCACATACCATGAGCAGTGTCTGAGCGCAAGGGGAGATCGCGGCGAGGGGATCTCCGGGCATCCGGGGAATTCTCCCTCCGGCACCGAAATGCAGGGGGGGCGCGGCGGGGGGGCATGCCTGAATCCTCTCCCCGGGGCATCGGACCCTTCGGCGTCAGGGCGATGGAACGCGAAGCAATCCCACTCACCCTCACGGGATTTCTGTTGACTCTCTGGGCCGGCTTCGATAGCGTCTCCGGTGAGGATCTCCCCAATCGGGCCCTGCCCGGCAGCCGCAGAACTATGTCTCGAAGTGCGAGTCAGGGGAGCGGCGGGTGGACGTGGTCGAGTTGTCGGAGTTCGCGCGGCTCTATCGAAAGGAGTTGTCCTCTTTCGTGAAATGATGTGGCGATAGCCCCCAAAGGAGGTGCGGCCATGCCGGCGGCTTACGCCCACGCGGTGATCACTGATCGCGCGCTCGGCCAGTATCGGGACGCGCCTGAAGTCGATCCCCCGTTCAAGGCCGCTGCCCTCCGGGCCTCCCATTTCACCCGCCTCGGCTGCATCAGCCCCGACTACCCCTACCTCGACCTCCTCCAGTTTGGCCAGGCGTTCTGGGCAGATCATATGCACTACGATCACACGGGCGATCTGGTCCAGACGATGGCACGACGGTTGATGGAACTGAAGGGGCAGGGAATGGAGCCGCCTGAATTCGCAATCCCGTTTGCCTGGACCCTCGGGTACATCTCCCACGTCACGGCCGATCTGGTCGTCCACCCCATCGTGCGGAGTATCGTCGGGGACTACGCCAGCAACAAGGATGAGCATCGCCGCTGCGAGATGATCCAGGACGTGTATATCTACCACCGCGTCCGCGGGGGCGCGGAGATCCGCCAGAGCTATCTCCTAGAGACGCTCACGAGCTGCTCCGATCCCGCCGCCCCGAACCGCATCCACCCAACCCTAGCCGCCTTCTGGGGTGAGGCGTTCCGCCAGCACTTCGCCAGCGAGTACGCGACGAACCCGCCCGACATCGACAAGTGGCACATCAGCTACAGGGAATTCCTCGGGGCTGCGGGACGACCGCTCTTCCTCGGCCGGCTCGACGCCGCGCACAAGTTCACCTACAAACTGACAACGGAGATTACGCCCGAGGAGCGGCAGCGCTTCCTGGAGGCCCTGCCTCTACCGGGAGGTAGCTCCGGGACCTATGACGCGCTCTTCGACAAGGCGGTCGGAGACGTGCTCGGCCAGTGGGTAGCATTGACGCGAGGCCTCGGCTCCGGGACCCTGGGACCGTTCCTGGCCGGGACGCCGAACTGCAACCTGGACACGGGCGAGGTCGGCGCATCGCCCCAACTGAGGTATTGGGCATGACCCGGTACAGGCTGCTCGTTGTCGTCCTCGTAATCGCCGCTCTCTCCGGGGCGTGTGCTGCCCCGCGCCAGTTCTCCGAGGTGCCGAGGCCCGAAGGGGCCGAGATCGAGGAGTGCTTGATCGACTTCTCCCAAAAGATGGCCGCGGAGCCTCCGGCAAGCTTGTCGGGATTGGATGCGGAGAAGTTCTTCGCCCTGCTTGCACCGTACGCCAACCAGAGTTGCCTCCGGAGGGTCAGAGCCTACCCCGTCCTGGTCCTCCAGACTGGTACAAGCTACGTGCTGACCGTGTGCGACAAGCAGCGCCAGTGGGTGCTCTTCGAGGACGATGGAGCGACGCTCGACAAAGTCGACCATGCCTTTGTCCGCGACGGCGTTGAGGTCAAGTGTCCGCTCCGCTGATCTCTTGTGCTGCAAGGCTCTTCTGAAGGCACAGACGTAGTCTTGGAGTGCGGGTCGGGAAAGCGAGTTCGCCTTCCTGTGCGGGAAGGCGGTGAGCCGCTGAGGACACTACGCGATGGAGGTGCTCGACCTAGCGTTTGCGCCGCTGAAATGGCTTGGCAGTTTCTGGACTCACCAGACCCACATTCGACTCGTTAGGCCGCCGGTTATCCAGGAATCGAAACCGCCTGCCCTACCGGTTCACGACGCTGGTAAGGGGGGACATAGGTGCAAAAACAACTTGCGAGATGCGCCGCCGGTGATCAGTGAAATCCCCTTCTGTGCATCAGACCCTCTCAGGCGGCCGGCGTGCGCCACGCGTGGGAGCCTGCTCCGGGAGGAGCGGTGGGGGGACCGGGCTTGGGCCCGGCGTTCTGGAATTGCGAAAAGGTGCTTTAGAGCCTACGTCCCCCATTTCTAAACTCATTTCCTCCAGATCGAGCCTCCGACCATCCGGTGCACTCGTATCAGCCCACCAGCAGCTCTAGCGGTTCCGGCTCCAGGTGTTCCTCCGCACGGAGGAGCTGAGCCTGCATCTCCTGTCGGAGTTGCTGGAGGGATGATGTTGCGCTCTCTGCGATGAGCGCGAGGGCGAGAATCCCGAGCGGGACATCGCGCACGGGGGCGCCCAGCGCAGCGTCCAGTGGCTCCGAGCTGGGAGTCTCCTCCCACCCCTCTAGGCGTCGGAGCACATCTCGGGCGTGCTGCAAGCGTCGCACGACGGGCCTCATCGGGGAATCCCTGTCCCCTGCCCTTTGATCCTCCCCGACGTCCACGTCCGTATCGGCTTGCCAGCCCGCCCTTGAGCCCACGAGCTCTTGGAAGGCTTTCAAATGCTCAGGGACCTCAGCGAGGGGCAGATTCCAAACCTCCCTCCCCAGGAGAGCCGCCACCTGACCCGGGAGGGTGTGGAGCAATCTCCGCACGGCGGGAGGAAGCGGGAGCGCGCGCTGCGACTCGCCTACACCGGTTTCAGGTTCCTCCAGGGACCCCCCGAGTTCCTCACTGATTTCCTCCAGGGAGGCCCGGTGCTCCTCCTCCCAGTCCACCACGGCGTTTAGGAGGTCCCGCAGGTTCGTGGCGGCGCCCGCCATTTGGCCGTCTGTCCGGGCGGTACTGAAGGCTTTCTCCCACAACCGACCTGCCCAGAACACCTCGAGTATCAGCACACCGATGGTAATCCAGCTGAGGTACATCGCGCCTGAACCTCCCTACCCGATGAGAGGGCCTGCTAGGCTCAGTAAGAGGGGACGTAGGTGCAAAAACAACTTGCGAGATGCGCCGCCGGTGATCAGTGGATCCCTTTCTGTGCATCAGACTCTCTCAGGCGGCCGGCGCGCGCCACGCGTGGGAGCCTGCTCCGGGAAGAGCGGTCGGGGGACCGGGCTTGGGCCCGGCGTTCTGGAATTGCCAAAAGGTGCTTTAGAACCTACGTCCCCCATTTCGGATCTTAGATAGTCGAACGGCATGGGTGTGCCGGACATCAGGCAGAGAAAACTGCTTCCGCTGCTTCCTGACTTCGTCCCCCTCTTCGCCGCGTCCGGGTCATTCGGCTTACCCGACATCACTGTGAAGCGGTAGCCGCCGCCCTCTATCACCGGCTCGACGTAGGCCTCCTTGCCCGCCTTAGTGGAGAGCATAAAGGTGGAGGCGAGCGGCACGTCTACCTGCGCGAAGGCCGGGTTCGGGCTCTTCACCGTGCGCGCCCAGAGCCAGGCGATCACGGTGAGCTTCCGGCCCACCAGCGGCTTCAGAGCCTGCCGCTCCTTGGTCATCTCCGTTGTGACCTCGACCTTGGGGTACAGATGCCCGATGCGCTTCTCCGCCTCGTCACGCATCCACTTGCCGTAGTAGCGCACGTCCTCGGCCAAGCCTTGCGCGCCCCGCCAAACTTTGTGAGCGGTGGTTGTTTGCTTCCGCGATTCAGGATTGACCGGCGCCCGCCCGGCAAACCTCGGCGGGATCTCGATCATCGCCTTGTTGATCAGCACAGCCACTGGGTTCAGGTCGCTCGCGTAGGCCTCCAGCCCCAGTCGCTGCGCCTCCAGCGGCAGCGCCCCGCCACCCGCGAAGGGGTCGTGGAAAGCGGGTAGCTTGTTTCGGTCAAACAGCTCCTTCGCGCGCGGATGGTCGGCGTTCTCGGCGCAGGCTCGCCGCCAGCTTTCCCAGATCTCGGCCCGTGCCTGCTCCAGCACTGTCTCGTTGGTGGTGTTCTCCCACTGCACCAGGTCCTCGATGATCCGGAAGAGCCGCTGCCGCTGCTTCTCTTGCACCTTCTCGGTCGGAAACAGATCCGGATGTGCCGACGGGTCGTCCACCATCTGCGCAAAGATCACCGCCCGCGCCGCCGCCAGCGGCCGCCGCGCCCACCACAGGTGCAGCGTCGACGGATGTCCGTGCCGGATCGACTTTTCCCGCGCACTGGCCTTGTTGATCGCCTCCAGCGGCAGGGCTACCTCGATTAACTTCTTGTTTTGAACCATGGCATGTCCGCAAGTGATTTTAGGACGGCCGCGATTGCCGGGTCCGCTTCCGCTTCGCCTGCGCAAATGTTCGCGTTGTGGGCAACGATCTGCGCCTGCTCTGTGGCCGACACCGTCAGCTCGCGGAACAGCCCCGTCACGATCAACTCCAGGTCCTGTAATCCGTCCAGCAAGTCTTGCTGGATTGTCTGATACATGGGCTTGGCTGCCGTCTGGGCCGCCGGCTGAACGTGTCCAAGGATTCGCCGTTTCACACCCGCGCCGCTCTCGCCCTTGGCCGCGTCATAGGCATACTGCATCATGCTCTTGGCCGTGGCGGGCATCTTTGCGGCCAATTCGCTGCGACGGTCCCGGACGGTATTTCCCACTCTTTCTTGCGCTCCGTTCGCAAGAAAGGCCACCTTGTCCTCGAACCAAGCTAGCTGGCTGACCATCCCGTCATCGCGCTTATGGAGCAGCAATTCGACGACGAGAGACGCCGACTTACAGAAATTCTTGCCTTCGGACTTCACATGCAGCACGAAGTCATTGACCACCCGCCCCAAATCGTCGGTAAAGTACTTTTCCCACGATACCGGGAGCTGGTCGAGCAGCGGCGTAGCCAGGTCCTCGTTAAAATCGTAGGACCGTCCCGTCGTGGGACTCCGGAAGCAGCCATCGCGCTGAATCGTCGCTTTCAGCGTCGCCCAGTGGATGGCCGCCCACGAGTCGGTCGTCTGCGAAACACCTTGAATGCTTCGTGCAAGAAGCGGTTCAAGCGCTTGGTGAAACTGCTGCCGGTGGGTTTGGAGCTGGTCATTCGCTCGGTCCTGGACGGCTTTGATGGAGGTGCGGAAGGCGTCAAGCTCCGTTTGGAGACGGCGGGTAGCTTCGTCGACTCCGGGCCGAACCTCTTGGGCGCGTGCTTGAAAAAAAATGCGATCTCATCGCGCAATTGCTTGAGGAGCAGCGCGGCCGTCTTGGCATTCGGCAAGACGCCGGCATCCCGTCCAATGTCCCGAAGGTGCTCGTGCACCTCCGGAATCCCCGTCTCCTTGACATCGGTCAGCCCGTAATCCCTTCGGAGCCGCCCAATGCCCTTGAGTCTCATGTAGCCACTGGCGGAGGTCGCGTGGACGCGCACGTGCCGCGCCATGTCCAGCATCCGTTTGGCGGTCGGATCGTCCTCGTGCCCCGCCGTTAGCTCCCGGACCATCTGCTCCAACTGCCGTCGCGCTGTCCTGGCCGTCTGGACTCGGTATCGCTCGATCAACTCCCCCATGCTGCAGTCGTCGGGCAGGCCGAACTGCTCCGCTAGATTCGTGTCAATCACGTCGGCTTTGGTTCCAACAAGCGAGAGGGCATGGTAGTTCCCAGCCAGCACGAGATTTAGAAGGACCTTTTCTTCACGAAGCACGCGCTGGATGTCCTCCATCAAACCTCGGTTCATATCGAAGACTAACCAAACAAAGGCGGACTTTCGCAGGAATCCACGCGTGACGTCGACCCGCGCCTCGTTAGGGTCGTTCAGCCCCGGGAGGTCGACGAGTTCGATCCCCCCCGAGAGGCATTCGTACGGGCCCGAGAGCTCGACCTGCTTGATCAGTGGCCACAACGGGCTGTCCTCGCGGACGAGCTTCCGCAAATATGCCAGCATTTCCTTCGGCTCGGCGAACGTCTCCGTCCGGCGGGAGCCGGTTTCGAACACCGCCTGCACATCCGGCGGGACCGGCGTCGAGAGCAACGCTTCGGGGTCGACCCTATCCCCCGGTGCGAGCTGGTAGACCGCCGCCGCTCGCTTGCGTGCTGCGTCCTGGAATCGCTTCGATTCGCCCTTCTCCGCGCCCTCCTCATCCGTCTCGTCCGGCTGCATCGCCGTGACGATGGTTTCTAGATCCTTGCGCCACTCGTCCGGGGTCACGAACTGCACTCGGAGCATGTACCTCGGCCCGGGGGCGTATCGCACGGCTGTGACGAATGCCGTGCAGGGCGCCATCACGCTGACCGGGAGCATCGTGTGGCCCAGGATCGCATTAAGGAACGTTGATTTCCCTGCACCGGTCGTCCCGACCAGTGCGATTCGGACCTGCGCGGGCCCCTTCAGGGTCGCCTGGATCTCGGCCAGTTGCTTCCGCCACTGGGCTACCTGCGCGGGGTGGGAGCGCCCGGCCAGTGGGACGACCTTCTGCTCGAACCAGCTCGCGAAGCCCGCGGCTGCGCGGGCGACACGTGCGGCGGCGTCTACGGGGTCGATGTGGCGTACAGGGTTCTCCATCCGCACCTCACGAGGGGGACGTTGCCCGCACCAGCAGCTCTCCGAAGCTGTAGTTCACGCTCGTCACGCCGAAATCCGGCTCGCGTTGGAACGGGCGGCGCAGGTAGTGTACCCCATGCCCGTCGGCGGTGAACTGTACGATGGCCAGGATAAAGTCATCGGGCTTGTTGAGGGAGAAGAGGATCTCGTTCCGGGTCACGGTGATGGTGTCCGCCCCCGCGACTCGCCCCTTGACCTCCAGGAAACGAAGCTTTCCCGTCCCTGGAACGCGGCTTTCGACGTCGTAGCCGACCTTTTCCGCTTCCCGGTCTGTCGGCTCAAATCCCAAGCTACGCTCCATGTCCATGACGATCGCGCGGGCGCGGGCCGCCGAGACCTGCGTGTCGAGTGACGCCACCGTCGGCGCGAGAGGCTTACCGGCGATCCGCGCCAGGAGACCCGCCGGAACTACAATAACGCCGCCGAGTACGACCGGGGGGAGCGCCGAGAGCTGCGCCTCCAGCCGCAAATCCTCCATCCGCTTTTGAAGGCGGGCCTGAAGGTTATCGGCCCGCTTACGCGCCTCGCCGGAATTCAGCTTGGCATTCGGCCGTCCGGCTCGCTCTTGCAGCTTCAATTCCTCTGCACGGTGGTCCCAGTAGTTGATCTCCTTGGTCAGGCGGTCTTTGACCGCAGGTTCACTCTTGGCGATCAGGCGGAGCCGGTGCGCACGCACCTCCTGAACGTGTCCGGGCACTACTTCTGCCACGGCGTAGCCGCGAGCTTTCTGCTCCAGATCTCGTCCGATCCACCCACACTCCGGCCGATTAAGAATCGTGACAGGATCGGGCTCGTCCGGGCGCAAAGGTCGGTAATCCAGGTACGGGGCATAGTGCAGGTGGCGCGCCTTGCCGTCCGCATCCATCTCGACGTACAGCATTCGCTTCGAGACGACACGACGGTCCCCCGAGCGGGTAAGACTCGCATCTTGAATGGCGTGTTCCAAGTAAAAGAGCATCCGGGGTTGATCGCCGGGATCACGGTCGTCCACGAGAACCGTCCCACGGCGGAGAAGATCGCGGTGCCGTTCGATGACGAGATCGAGCGTCGCTGCCAGCAAGGGATGCCCCGGGCACAGGAATGCCGCCAGCGGCTGGCCTTGCGGAGCGATGAGCGGCTTCTCGAAGACGATGCGCTCGTATCGAGGCAGCACGGGTTCGCCAAGGCCGATGAGGCGGTCCCGATTCCGGATGACCGCAGGCACGTGGGTAACCTCGTACCGGCGCGGTTCTCGCTGCTTCAACGTGCCACCCAGCCGCTGGAACGCCTCGAAAAAGAACGATTCGATGTAGTGCGGTTGGAGCCGCCGCGCCTCTGCGCGCTCCATCTCCTCCCGGATCCGATAGACCCGACTCGCGTCCATGGCGTCGTGCACCAAGGCCCGCTCCTCGAGGAGGTCCCGCAATTGCTCCCGGTCGAAAGCATTGGCGACGACCTGGGCCAGTCGTGCGCGCACCTCGGGCTGCTCGCCGTAGCGCACCGCCTCGACCAGCAAATCCCGCAGCGCCCTCCCCTCGAACTGCACCTTGCCCAGGACATCGAAGACCTGACCTCCCAGCGCCTTCCGGGCCTCCTCCAACTTCTCAAGAAGGGCGCGATACACTTCGCCCTCCCGGGTCTCCTCAGCCACCAAGTTCCAGAGGTGACAGACTTCCGTCTGCCCGATGCGGTGGATCCGGCCGAACCGCTGCTCGATCCGATTCGGGTTCCAGGGCAGGTCATAGTTCACCATCAGGTGTGCCCGCTGGAGGTTGATCCCCTCCCCTGCCGCGTCGGTCGCCACCAGGACCTGCACCTCGGGATCGTGCTTGAAGGCTTCCTGAGCCTTCGTCCGCTCCTCGCGGCCCATGCCGCCGTGGATGCAGACGAGGGCCTCTTTCCGCCCAAGCAGCGTCGAGATCCGCTGCTCGAGGTAATTGAGTGTGTCGCGATGCTCGGAAAAAATGATCAGTTTTTCATGGGGCGAGGGCGTTGGCGGAGGAATAGTACCGGCGCCGTATACCGGTTTGGTGTCCTCTACTCGATTGACCATAGCCGCCGGCGTGAAGATCTCGGAGAGAAGCTGCGACAGCTCCCGCCATTTCCTGTCCTCTCCGCTGCGACGGACAGCAAGTGCCAACCCTTCGAGTCGTTGCAGTGTTTCGATCTCCGCCTTCAACTCCGCAATCGTGCGCGCGGCCGTGGCCTCGTCGAGGATCTGCTCCTCCGTGGCCGCCACCTCACTATCCGGGGCGTCGTCAAGATCCTCCACGTCTTCGGGATCGAGGACCTGCGCCAGTGGAACGGGCAGTGCGGCAACCGCCGATCCCCGCTGGAGAAGCTCCAGCTCACGCAGGCGGCTTTCGAGCCGTTCCCGCCGGCGACGGAGCGACTGGTAGATCGCCTCGGGCGACGAGGCAAGTCGCCGCTGGAGGATGGTCAATGCAAAGCCGACCGTCCCTGCGCGCTTGTCGTTCTGCAGCGCCTCGGCCCGGTTGAACTCTTCGCGGACGTAGTCGGTCACCGCCTTGTACAGCTTCGCCTCAGCATCGGAGAGCTTATAGGGAACGATGTACGCAATGCGCTCGGGGAAGAGCGGGGTTCCATCGAACTTGAGGAGGTTCTCCTTGACCATCCGGCGCATCAAGTCGGAGACGTCGGTGGCGTGGACGCCATCCCGGAATCGGCCCTCGAAGCGATCCCCGTCGAGAAGCGCCATAAAGAGCTGGAAGTCCGCTTCCTTACCGTTGTGAGGCGTCGCGGTCATAAGCAGGAAGTGGCGGGTAAGGGTCGAGAGCAGTTGTCCCAGCCTGTGTCGCTTCGTATACTTGATCTCGCCCCCGAAGTAGGTGGCCGACATCTTGTGCGCCTCGTCGCAGACGACAAGATCCCACCGGCAGTCGGGGGCGGACAACTTCGCCTGGACGTCCTCATTGCGGGAGAGCTTGTCGAGGCGGGCGATGATCAAGTTGTTCTCCAGAAACCAGTTCCCCGTACGGGCGGCCTCCAGCTTGTCGTTGGTGAGAATCTCGAAGGGAAGTTGGAACCGACGGTACAGCTCGTCCTGCCACTGTTCCGCCAAGCTCCCCGGACAGACGACTAGGCAGCGCTGCAGATCGCCCCGCGCGATCAGCTCTCTCATGAAAAGGCCAGCCATGATTGTCTTGCCAGCACCAGGGTCGTCCGCCAGGAGGAAACGCAGGGGCTGGCGCGGCAGCATCGCCTCGTACACACCCGTGATCTGGTGCGGAAGCGGCTCTACCACGGAGGTGTGGACCGCCAGGACGGGATCGAAGAGGTGCGCGAGGCGGATTCGGTGCGCCTCGGAGACTAGGCGGAAGAGGTGTCCATCGCCGTCGAAGCTCCAGGGCCGACCCCGTTCTACGACCTCTACACGTGGCTCGTCGTCACGATAGAGGAGCGTATTGGCTACCCTTCCGCTTGGATCCTTGTAGGTCAATTCAACCGCATTGGAGCCGAACCACGTGACGTTCACCACCGTTACAAGGCAGTCTGGCAAGATCCCTCGGACGGAGGCGTTTGGCTGAAGCTCTTCAAGTCGGCTCATCGATGCCATCCAGATAGTCGAATCTACCAAGCCTCTTGGGCCTTCGAAGAAAAAGGCGCCGATCCCCCCCAACGAGAATCGGCGCTCAAATGCTCAAGGCTCCCTCCATTGAGAACGGGGACCGATGATCGGGGTCCGGAGGTCGGGCACAAGTGGGGGCGTCCGATCTTCAGGCCTCGCCGCTATCCGAGGGTAACCGTAGGTTGTGGCTCATGTATATCAAAAGGCGGGCCGCTCCGCAAGGTTATAGAGACAGACAGTACCCCCCGAGGAACAGGTCCGGACGCTTGTTTGCAAGCCGCGAACAGTGCGAACCGACCATAAACGACCGGTAGCCGATAAACGACCGTCCCGTCGTTTATGGATGAAGAGCCCGCGACCGGGGCGAGAGCGCGGCTTAGACGAAGAGCGAGCCGCGACGTGCTGGCCGTTCCTGTGGCTTTCTTGGGGGCGGAACGCAGATCCTTACGTCACTGCTCCGCGTGCCGGCAGGAGCACGGGTCGCCGTGTGCTCGACTTCTCCGGCGCGAGGGCTGACGCGGCTTGCCCACGCATTTGACGGGTCTTTCTTCCTCTGGTAGGGTTTCATCACCTCCGTCATCTCCGTGTTTCTCCACAGGAGCTCCGCATGGGCGCCGATGACGCCGTTCATTTCTTTCTCTACCAGGACTGTCTCATCCGCGTGGCCGGCGACATGTTGGTTCCGAAGTTCGGAAGCCTTCTCCTCGCTCGCCATCTCCCCCTTCGAGCTGGCGACGTGGTCTTGGACCTGGGGGCAGGCGCCGGCTTGATCGGGATCCTGGCTGCCCGCCGAGGGCATCGGGTGGTGGCGACGGACGTTGTGTCCGCCTGCAGTGAATGCACGCGGGCCAACGCGCTCCTCAACGGGGTCGCCGACCGCCTCGAGGTTCGGACCGGCGACCTCTTCGCCGCGGTGAACGGTGAGGCCTTCGATGTGATCGCCACCAACCCGCCCCAGATGCCGACCCCTCCCGACCGGGAATGGGACGATGCCCAATCCCGCGTGGACAACGGCGGGCCGGATGGCTGGGCCGTCCTGGATCGGATTATCCACGAGGCCCCGATATATCTCAAGCCCCAAGGCCGCCTGGTGTTTACCCTCTTCGGGTTTCTGGGAGTAGAGCGGGCACTGGAAAAGTTGCGGGTTGTCGGCTTGGGCCCGCGGGTCGTGGCGCGAGAAGAACAACCCTTCCCTCGCATCGCGCGGGAGCGGCTGGAGTACATTCGCCCCCTGGATACCGAGGGCATCCTGCCGGCGGGGCGCCCGGCAACCTGCCCACGCTTCGTCCTCTGCGCGCAGAAAGGGTAATCAGTGCCGCCGTTCCTCATCGTCAACGCGGATGACTTCAATCTGACCGAGGGTGTGAGCCGGGGGATCCTCACGGCCCACCGGCACGGCATCGTGACCAGCACGACGGTCATGGTCAATCTCCCCGGCCTTGAGCGGAGCCGGGAACTCGCATGCGAAGCCCCTCGATTGGGGCTGGGATTGCACCTCAATCTCACCTTCGGCCCACCCGTCCTGCCTTCGCAACGCGTGCCCTCGCTCGTGGATGGCAATGCCCGCTTCGTCCGGGACCGTGCCCGGGTTGGAGAGGTCGGCGAGCCGTCGGAGATCCGGGCCGAGTGGGCCGCCCAGGCCGAGCGATTTGCAGCCGTCTTTGGGAGGCAGCCCACCCATCTGGACACACACCATCACGTGCACCGGCATCCCCGGGTCTTCGAGGTGGCGCTCGATCTCGCCGAAGGGCTGGGCATCCCGCTGCGGGCGCTGACGCCGGAGTTGGCGCATCGCATCCGAGGGCGCCATCTGCCGGCCGTGGATCAGGCGGTGGGCGATGTGGGACCGGATGCCTTCTGGCAACCCGCGCGCCTCATCGATTTCCTCCGCAGGCTCCCGCCAGGTGTTACCGAGCTGATGTGCCATCCGGGATACGCCGATGGCGCGCTCTCCGCGAGTAGTTACTATGTGCAACGGGAGGTCGAGTTGCGCGCGCTCTGTGATCCCCGGGTGAAGGACGCGCTAAAGGCGGCCGGCGTCCGGTGTGTTACCTACAGGGATCTTGCCGCCGTCCTGGCAAATCGCGCATGATTGCGCCCGGCTCCGGCGTCATCATCGGCGTGGACTTGGGGGGGACCACCCTGGCGGGCGGGCTGGTCGATAGCGGGGGGACGGTCCGGTACTCCCGCGCCGTTCCCACCGACCGGCTGGGCCGCGGCGAGGGAGTCTTGCAGAACCTCCTGGAGGTCGTGGGGGGCCTCGCAGAGGATGCTCGCAAGCTCAACCATCCGCTCCTGGGCGTCGGCATCGGCGCCCCGGGCGTCATCGACGTGGGCACCGGGACGATCGGGGAGGACATCCAGAACATCCCGGAGTTCCGGGGCCTCGCCCTGGGCCGCATTCTCCGGGGACGAACCGGCCTCCCCGTCGTCGTGGACAACGATGTCAATGCCCTCACCCTCGGGGAGTGGACGTTCGGCCAGGCGCGCGGATTCCGTCACGTGGCCATGATCGCGGTGGGGACCAGCATCGGCGGTGGCTTGATCCTGAACGGGGCGCTGGTGCGGGGCGCCAGCGGCTACGGGGGCGAGATCGGACACATCACGGTGGACCTGGATGGGCCCGACTGCTTCTGCGGCAGCCATGGGTGCCTCAAGATGTTCGCATCGGGAGCGGACATCGCGCGCCAGGCGCGTCACCTCCTCCGAGTGAACCAACCCTCGGTGCTCGCGGAGCTGGCGGCGGGCGACCCCGACCGCATTGACGCGCCGCTGGTCTTTGCGGCGGCTGCCAGGGGCGATCCGACGGCCGTGACCGTGGTGGCCAGGGCGGCGCAGGCCCTGGGCGCGGGAGTGGCCACTCTCATCAATCTGTGCAATCCTGAAATGATCGTGCTGGGCGGTGGCGTAATGGAGGCGGGGGAGATCCTGGTGGAGCCGGTCACACGGTGGGCCAGGTTCTATGCGTTCGAAGCCGCCTTCGACCGGACCCGCATCGTCCGCTCCGCCCTCACCAAAGAATCCGGCGTACTGGGCGCCGCAGCATTGTTCCTATACGAGCAGCGGCGCACGGGCGCCTCTTGACGGAGCATGAAAAGAGAGGCATTCTGAAGACGTTCATTCCGTGGAAGGGAGCCCCGGCGTGCGACCGATTTGATGGTGCGAGAGCGGGGTCTCCGTAAGTGGGGAGGATTCTTTCCCTGAGCAGGTAGGGTTCCCAGGCAGAAGGAGAAAGGGCCATGCAAGTCTGGCGCGTCAATTTGCGCGAGCGATCCCTGAAGCGTGAATCCGTGCCCGAGGCCTGGTCCCGTCTGGGCGGACGCGGTCTCTCGGCGCGCATCCTGCTGGACGAAGTGCCGGCGACGTGCGAGCCGCTCGGCCCGCACAACAAGATGGTCCTGGCCCCCGGCCTGCTCGTAGGGCACATGCTCTCAAGCTGCGACCGCCTCTCGTTCGGC
>Ga0315274_10006396_pt1 | contig 17149 bp, 13 predicted proteins | sample YL17G02_20_MG_FD_203700 | JGI IMG/M metagenome (GOLD analysis project Ga0315274, IMG submission 203700) | Sediment microbial communities from Yellowstone Lake, YNP, Wyoming, USA - YL17G02_20 | ecosystem: Environmental > Aquatic > Freshwater > Lake > Sediment | place: USA: Wyoming | collected...
GAGTCCCACCAGAGGAACTTCTCGCCCTTGGCCAGTGCGTCGGCCTCGGCCGCAAAGCGGTCGGCGGCCAGCTTCAGGTGGTCGGCGCCTTTGGGACACTTCGGGGCAATCTCGCGGAGGAAGCCGGCCGCGGCGGCGTGGGTGCTGCGGTAGACGCCGTAGCAGTAGGCGTCGCCCATGCCGCGCTTCTGGTCGGGCTTCTGGAAGTCGCGGATCCAGCGGCCGTAGCAGGCGAGGCCGTCGAGCATCACCCACTTGTCGCCGCCGAGCTTGTCCACGTTCCGCTGCGAGCGCGCGTGGCGAACGGCTTCCTGGAGCGCGGCGAGTTCCGCCTTGCGTGCGTCGAACTCGCGGGCCTTGCGCCCGACGAGGATCGCGCCCAGCGGGTCGCAGATGTGCCCGCAGGCGGCCATGCGGCCCTCGTCGGCCTCAGCGAACGGCTTATCGTTCCCCGCGTAGGAGCCTCGGCCCAGGAACTGCTTCTTCGCGGCGTCGTAGCCGTAGACGACGTCGAACTCCGCATTGGTGAAGGCGTGGAACACAACTGCCGGCCGCCCCGCGTCGATCTCCTGCTTCACGCGAGCGACCACCTCGCGGGTCTGCGCCTTCAGTTCGTCCCCCTTGCCCGGCAGCCGCAGCGACTCCGCCTCGTAGCCCAGCAGGCGTATGAGGGCTTCGGGGCTCATCGCGTTGTTACACGTCGGCGCGCAGGGACAGATGCCGCCGATGCGGAAGGCGGAGCCGCTGATGCCCTGGATGTATCCGGGCGAGTAGCTCTCGCCGCGAGCAGCGAGGGCCAGGCGCACGCCCTCGAACATGGGATCGATCACGCGATAGCGGTCCATCCCCTCCATCCACACCCTGCCGCCCTCGTGCTTGAGCGCGGGGGCGGGGCCGGCGGCTGCTGCCTGAGCTGCCCCGGCCTGGCGGACCGCCACTGCTATGGCCTTCTCGATGACGCAGAGGCGCTTGCCCTTCGCGTCGAGCGCCCAGAGCTGCTTGCCATCCCAGGCGAGGCCATCGCATTGGCCATTGAAGGGCTTCTCGCCCCAGTCGAGGAGCCGGCCGCCCGGGCCGCTCTTGATGAGGAGCGGCGCCCAGAAGTCCACGTGCCAGACGCCATCGGGCGTCGGAGCAAAGCCCAAGGGGCAGGGACCCGCCAGGTGCCGCTCCAGGCGCGCCTCCGACGAGGCATCGAGGACGGGGACTTCCGGCCTCGTGGGGTCAATCACCGCGCCGGGGAAGAGCCACCCGTCGGAGACCCAGAGCTTGCCGCCCACCTGTGCCACGGCCATGGGATGAACCATCTTCTCGAGGGAGATCTCCTTGCGGATAGCTCCCGTCTCGGGGTCAATCTGGAGCAGCCGTTTGGGCTTCTGCTGCGTGACGGCCAGCGCCCCATCCCACGAGCCGATCCCGTAGAGGGCCTTCACGGGCAGCTTGACCCGGCGGAGCACCTGGCCGTCCTGGGGCGAGAGGGCGACGGCCTCGTTCGCTTTCTTGTCATAGACCCAGAGGCGTTGGCCATCCCACGCGAGCGTCCAGAGCCGGCCGTCGGGCGCGGTGACGGAGCGGGCGACGCGCCAGTCGGGCGGGAGCGGGGGGAGCTTGCGCAGCGGTTCGAGGAGACCATGCCGGTGGAGCGCACGGAACGCCATGGGGCTGCGGTCACCCCAGCCGCCGTCGGGCCGCTGGGCGCGCAGGATCATCGGCACCTGCTTGACCACGATCTCGCGGGCGATGGGGTGCTCGATGTAGCCGGCGCAGTCGAGCAGGCCCCACGGCTCCTTCCATCTGAGGCAACCGGCCTCGTTGAGGCCGTCGCGAATCCACTCCAGGCCCTTGCGAACGGCTGGCTCGACATCGTGGAACTCCCTCCCCGCCCAGAGCGCCTTGAGGAAGACGCTCGGGGTCCAGGGGCAGCCCTTGTCGAGCCCAACATACTCTTCGGGATGCTCAGCGAGCCAGCGGAGGGAGAACGCGACTTCGGGAATGTCCCCCTTGCGCAGCAGACAGAAGGCGTGGAGCGGGTAGACCGCCATGCAGCCCTTCTGCTGGAACCACTCGTTGGCGTCCTGGTTGGCCCGCTTCTGGCGCAGGGCGGCCTCGGCGGCGCGGGCGACCTCGGGACGGTTGTGGGGCAGGCCCAGCTCCAGGAGCTCCAGGAGCCGTTCGCCCGTCTCCTTCGACGTGTCGGCGAAGCTGCCGTCGGCGCGCTGCCTGGCCAGGAGGGCGTCAATCTGCTTCTGAATGAGCTCCCGGTCGCCCGGTCTGGGCGCCCTGAAGACGCGGGCGCGGACCAGCGCGCCCTGGAGGCCGCGGTCGTCCTCGACGAACCGCATCGGGTCGTGGCGGAAGCCGTACGGCATGTCTGCGCCGCTCATGAGAGTCCCCCTGGCCTGTCCCTCTTGCCTCGCGCCCCGCGCCAAAGGCGCGCCAAGGCGAAGACATCCAACAGCACCCAGGCCACACAACAACAGGGCGCCAGGGACGCCCCGCGCCAAGTGAATCATGCTCTGCTCCTTGGCTACTGCGCCGGGGTTCCACTCTCCACGGGGCAGAGGGTCTGCCACTTCCCGCGGCGACCGCGCGGAGCCCACCGCGCGTCGAGCAGGCTGAGCACCAGGTCGTGCTCAAGGGCGTCGCGGGGCTCGACCAGCGCGTAGAGGGAGGAGAACACTTCCAGCGCCGCAACCTGTCCCAACTCAGCGGCGAACCGCGAGAGGCAGATCGCCGCGAACTCCGCGACCGAGGAGTAGCTTGCGGCCTCGGAGTATCTCACGGGGGCCTTTTGCATGGGCGCCCACTGGCCCGAGTGCCTCTTGAACGCCGCCCGCCGCCAGGGTTTTGGCTCCGAGGCGGCCTGCGCGCCGGTGAACCGGATCGCATCGCTCATCAGCACGTACTCCACCACGTCGGGCGGGAGGCCGTAGTGGAAGCGGAAGACGTCGCCCTTGCCCTCGACATCGTAGTCCTTCCCCTCGGCTACTTGCCGGCGGTCGAGCACGAGGCACACGACGGCGCCGGTCGCCTCGAAGGGCTCGGAGCGGGATCGGCAGAAGCCGTGGGAAATGCGCGGATCGAGCGTCGTCCACAGCCCCTTCTTGTGGAAGAGGCCGTGCTCAGCGATCTTCTCGGCCCGCGGACAGCTCGTGCCGTGCCAAAGCACGAGCGCGTTGGCGCCGAGCTCCTGATAGCGAGCGCTCGCAGGCACCCCGTGGCGTGCCGCCCAGGCATTCAGGTCGGGCGCGCGGCGGGCGATGTCGCGCCTCACCCCATAGGCCAGGCTCGCGAGGGTGAAGTCCCAGCCCGAGCGGCCCTTCGGCAGATAGGCCAGGTCGCTGAAGCCCTCGGCGACCAGTCGCTTGTTCTTTCCCCACGGCATCGGGACACACTCTTGGCCGAAGGGCAGAGTCGCGGACGCGCGAGCCCCGGCGCCCGCATTGTAGCCTCCCGTGTCCAGGCAAGCAAACACCCAGAAGAAAAGCTCAGGGGCGCGCGTGGACACCAAGGGAGAGCGTCCCGCGAACCACGGTCAGTGCCCTTTGCCGGCCGTGTGGAGGCAGCGGACGAGCCAGCGCTTCTCCTTGTAGGCATCGCGTTGGCCCAGGGTCTCGACGACTGCCCGCGCGTCGCCCTCACCCGGCTCACCGGCCAGCCAGGCCTCCAGGCCCGCGACGATGACCCGCAGCCGAGGCACGACCGCGGGGTTCATCGCACGCGGCCCACTCCAGCCGATCGGCCCGTCCGGCTCGCCCCAGGACTTGACGACCCGCGTCGCCCCGATGCTACCCAGGAGGATCTTCAGGTTGTGCTCGAAGGTCCAGGTCTGGGTGTCGCACATGGAGACGTGGTGCGCCAGGGCCTCCTCCAGGCTCTGAGGCTTCTCGCGGAGCTCGATGTCCACGGCCCGCTGCGAGTGGCCCGTGTCGAGCTTCTCGATGACGAGGGCGACGACGGCCCTCTTGTCGTCGTCGCTGGCGCCGAGGGAGCCGTAGATCTCCTCGACGGTGGCCGCGTCGGCGCCGGGCTTCTGCCTGGCCTGGTCGCGGGACACGCCGCCCGTCCAGTCGCGCAGGGCGTTGACGAGCCTCTGAAGGCGCTGGACGCGCTCCGGCGTGCGCACGGGGGGGAGAGGCCCGGCGAGCCGGCCCGCGCCGATGGAACGCAGGATCATCTCGACCAGATCCAGGTAGGTCATATCGGCTGGCTCGAAGCGCATGCGGTCGCGGATCTGGCGCGCCTCGGCGGAAATGGGCTCCAGGGCCAGCTCCTGCGCGAGAAGCTCGTAGAAGACAGGCTCGCGGTCGGCCGCGGCGATGCACTTGCCGACCTCGCCGAACATGCTCCCCCATTGCGCCAGGCGCTGCTTCTGCGCCGCGGTGAACCCCATGCCGAGCGCGGTGGCGAGCGCCTGCTCCAGTTCAGCGATGGCCTGGCCCTCGAGGGCAGCAAGGCGCTCGACCCGCTTCGCCAGGGTCTCCCTGCCCTCCTTCGATCTCATGGCCGCCTCACCGGTATCGGCAAGCGTCAACTCGGCAAGCGCCTGGCCGTAGAGACTCGCGGCCGCAGCCAGGTGGGCGGCGACGGCCTCAGGGTGGCGTGCCGCCATCGCTCGGAGGCAGGCCACCGCGCTGCGGCGGTTGATGCCGAGGTGGAAGCGCATGTTGGCGTGCCAACGGGCCTGGCCGAGATGGCCGGTGTCGCGCAGTGCGGCGGCCCATTCGGCGAAGGACCTCTGGCCCGCGAAGCGCAGGCGCCGGTTCTCCGGCAGCTTGCGCGCGTAGCAGCCCGAGTCGATGCCCTCGGAGCCGGCGGCCGTCTCGCGCCAGAGCGCGATGGCGTGGCGCAGGGACTCCAAGTCCGCCGCCCGCGGGTCCAGCCGCTCCAGTTCCCCGCCCAGGAGGATCAGGCCCCACGGGGGCTCGGGAATGCGGATGACCGCAGGATTCGCGTCGGGCGCCCAGCGGCCGAGAAGGGGCGGCTTCCCCTCGTCGTAGCCGGCGACGACGAAACACCTGTCGTGCTCCGCGAGCACCGGACGCCGGGCGGCGATGGACGCCTTCACCTCGGCCTCGAAACGCTCGCGGTAGTGGGCCGCCGCATCGGCCATGAACCGATCCCGATCGCAATCCACGGCCCGCAGCCGCACGCCAACGGCCCTCGACAGGAATCCGAGACGCAGCCGCACGCCCCAGGAGTCCATGGGCCACCACCCGATGTCAACGGCGCCATCAATCAGCGGGGAGCCCAGATCGGACTGGGTGATGAACGCCATGCCCGAGAGCCCCATCAGGGCGTCGTAGTCCACGGGCGCTCCCACGTGGCGCAGGGCGATTTCGAGGCCACGGACGTAGCTGTTGCTGTTGCCCTGTCCGGTGGGCACGCCATCCAGCATCGCGGTTTTCGGGTAGGTGGTCACCAGGGCATCCTCCAATGGAGCAATGGCCTTTCCCTTTCGCGGTTCGCTGGGCCTGTCGCCCTCTCCGGGCGGCGGCGCCACGGGTTGATGTTGGGCACCCCCCGTCTGCGGCCGCTCCGGCCCGGTCGCCTTCCTATAGGCCACGACGCCTCCGACGGCGATCAGCCCCACAGCAACGGCCGCGACCGCTCTGCCATAGGCCGTGGTGAAGAAAGCCGCCGACGCCGCGGCGCCCGCTCCGCTCGCGCCGACGCCGGCCACCGCCATCTTCCCCAGGGTCGCCTTCAATGCGGCAGGCGCGGCGTGAAGGCTGCTCTGGCCCAAACAGGCGACGAGCGCCACGACGGAAAGGCCAATCCCCGCCTTCAGAAGCTTCTGCCGCAGGAGCTCAACTCCCTTCTGGATGCGGCGGGACACGGTGCTCTGGTCCGCCACCAGTTGGGCGAATGCCTTCGCGTCCTGAGAGGCAGCGTACTCTCGGAGCAGGGTCTCATCCCCGTCCACGGTCCGTTCCTCCAAGGCATGGCCTGCCAAAGGGGCCTTCATGTCTAAAGAGGGCGGCTGGCTCAAAGATATGCAAGAAAGAAGTTTCCCGCGTGCAAGTATGCACGCCCTACTCCTCCGTGGAAAGGCTGTGGAGCCACCAGCGGAGCGTGCGCTCGCGGCCCGAGCGCGCCTGGCGCTCGAAGTAGAGCTTCATCTCCTCGCCGCTCGTGGTCCGGATGCGATACCAGTGCTTGCGGACGTACTGCTCGTCGCTGCCCGACGTGCAGGGGCCGGTCTGGCGCCATTGCTCGAGGACCTCGGCGACCTCGTATTCCTGGCCGCGCCAGAGGAACCGCATCGGGAGGCCCGGCTCTCCGCGGGCCATGCGCCGCGTGTCCATCGCCTCCGCAATCGGCTCAATCGCCTCGCCGATGAACTGCTTCCCCATGTCCGTTGCCCAACAACAGCGGTTCCTGCTCGGAGTCGCCCCAAGGGCCGAGCGCCGACCGTCGGATGCCGAGCCGGGCGAGGTGCTCGTTCAGCGTGTCGGCGTTGCGGACGGCGTGGCCGGCGATGTCGTTGTTGAAGAACGTGAAGCTGGGTGCGCCCTGTGCCGCAAGCCGTGCGAGCTTTCCCGCCAGCTCGGCCAGCCACGGCTCCGCGTAGGGCGAGCCGCAGAGCTTGTCCGGCCCGTGGAGCCGGTAATAGGCGAAGGGTGCCGTGTGCGCCTCAGCAAAGGGGTACCGCACGCGGCTGACGACGACGTGGGCCACCCCTGCCTTCCGCAGGACGCCGAACACCTCGTCGCATTCCCACGAGGGGTGGCGGAACTCGATGGCGTAGCGCCGTCCGGGCGGCAGGATCGCCAGGAACTCCTCGAGCAGCGGCAGGTTCTTGTGGAGCGAGGGCGGCACCTGGAAGAGGATGCACCCCAGCTTCTCGCCGAGCGGCGCGACGGCCTCGTGGAGCCGCGCGACCGGCTCCGCGCAATCCCGCAGCTTGCGGTCGTGGGTGATCTCGCGGTGGGCCTTGGCGACGTAGACGAACCCGGGCGGCGCCTTGCGATACCAGCCCTCGAACGTCGCCGGCCCCGGCACGCGGTAGTAGGTGACGTTGAGCTCCACGGAGTTGTAGCGCTGGAGGTAGAGGTCGAGCCGCTTCCCCTTCGGCAGCCGGGGCGGATAGAGCACGCCCTCCCAGTGGTCGTAGTACCAGCCCGATGTGCCGACGTAGACAGTGGCCATGCTAGCCCCTCGACGGCGGTACGATGCTTCGCGTGCCGCGCTTGGCGTTCGGCCGCGGGTTGATCAGGCGGTCGAGGCCCTCTTCGTAGCTCGCGTAGAAGCGGAGCTTGCGGCGGAAGAGACGCACGAGCCACCGCTTCACGGGCATCGGCTCGCCCAGACGGCGCCCGATGTCATCGGCCACGGGCCCCGACGCTGCCCGGCCCTGCCACCAGGCATCGAGGGCGGCGACGAACGCCTTCCACCAGGCTGCGGCCTCGTCCTGGTTCGGATGGGTGTCGTCCGTCTGGAGGAATCCGGGCACCCGGTCGTCGGGCTTCGGCGGACGCTCCTGGCCGATGGCCCACACGAGCCGCTCGAGGAAGCGAAAGGCTCGCGGCGCACACAGCCACCCGTACTCGGTGTGGAACTGCATCTTCTTCCAGTCAGGACACAGCTCGGCGAGGCGGGCCTCGAGGCGCTGCACGCGCGGCGACGCCCCCTCGTCGAAGCCGGGGACGGCTTGCTCGATGTAGCAGTGGATCTTCGCGGGGTTCCTTACCTTGCCGATAGGTCCGAGGAACAGGTCGCGGCCGAACTCGGAGGCGAGGTCGTCATCCCAGGGGCTCCCTTTGATCTTGCACCGCTGCGAGTGGACGAGGCGCTCGACGAGCAGCTCCTTGAGCTCCGTGCGCTCGCCCAGCACGCGCCAGAGGTCGGAGCAGACGGTCGCCCAATCGAGGCGGCGAAAGCCCAGCGCGTTCACCTCGCGAGCCGCATCCTCCGCAGCGGCGCCGGCGAGCCACGCATCGAGGCAGAAGACGTAGTCCATCATCGCCCGCTTGCGGTCGCGGTCCACCGTGAAGCAGCCGTGGACGAACGTCGGCGGCGCCTCGGCGCCGATGGCGTCGAGGGCCTCCAGGTAGGGCTGTGGGAACAGGTAGTGGCCGCAGGGGCAGGCGAACTTGATGCTCCGCTCGACAATTTGCCCCGCCCACTCGGGCACGGCGCCTAGCGCGCGCTCCATCTCGACGATTCCCCGAAGCTCCGCGTCCTCGGCCATCGAGGGACACTTGTCCCACCCGTCGTCGTAGGGCGTGTACCACCAGCACCGGCTCGACACGCTCGCTTCAAACGCCGCCTTCGACCACTCAACGTTGCTCATGGCATTCCCTTCCTTCCCTGGCTCGGACCTGTGCAAGGGCGTCCGCGATCTCTGCTCGCACTTCCTGGTTCTGCTCGGGTCCGAGGGCGGACTCGAGCGCGCGGCGGGCCTCGGCGCCCCCCAGTCTCCCCAGAGCCCAGGCCGCGGCGGCACGGGTCTGGAGCAGGCAAGTGGCCAGCGCCTGAATCAGCGGCAGAATGGCTGCCGGGTCGCCGCTGTTGCCGAGCGCAACGGCCACGTTGCGGCGCAGGGTTTCGATCCCTGCCCGCAGAGGGAACTCCGGCAGCGCCGCCCTGTAGTACCCTTCGTCGCCGAGGAGCAGCGGGATCAGCTCGGGGCGGTCGGTCTTGGGCTCCAGGGGGAAGGGCCAGGCGGCGCGGGGCTTGAGGCCCTGGTTCTTCGGGCAGGCGTCCTGGCAGAAGCCGCAGCGGTGGATGTAGCCGTCCGTCTTGCATCGGAGCTCGCGCGGGATGGGGCTGCCCCAGAACATGGCCGTGATGCAGCGGTCACGGTTGAGGCGGTACGGCGTGGCCAGGGCATGCGTCGGGCAGGCCACGACGCAGGCCGTGCAGTCGCCGCAGTCGGAGGTCTCGATGGGCCGGTCCACGCAATCGAGCTTCGCGTTGGTGATGACCGCTGAGAACTTCAGATAGGACCCGAAGCCATCGGCGTGGACGATGCTGTTCTTGCCGTAGCAGGCGATGCCGGAGCGGACGGCAGCCATCTTCAGCGGGAAGTCGCCAACAGGGAGCGCCTTGAGGCCCCGCTCCTCGAAGAAAGCGCGCAGGGTTCTTTCCCCGTGCCCGACGGCGGGCATCGAGCCGCGGGTCCACGGCCCGAACCGCCCGCGCGGCGCGCCCGGCAGCGAGGGCTCGGCTCGCTCAAAGCCATACATATAACACGCGGCGACGACGAACGTCTGCGCATCAGCCATCGCGTTGCGCGGATCGAGCTTCCGCCGCTCCTCGCCCACCAGGAAAGGATGGACGGATGTGCAGCCGACGAGGTCCACCCCTCTGGCCTTCGCGAATTCCCTGAGCTTATCGGTCAGCACCATGGGCGTTTGCTCTCCTATGCGATTGCGTGGGTGCCGCGCTTGCCAGAGGGCTTTGCCCCAATGAGATTGCCGAAGGGGTCGTGCTTCTCATAGAGCTGGAGCTTGTGGCGAAGGAGCCGGACGAGCCAGTGCTTGGCCGGCGTGGGCTCGCCCAGGTCGGGGCGAGCGGCGGCGCCGCTCAGCCAGGCCGCCAGCGAGGCCATGAAGGCATCGTGCCATGCCTTGTGAGAGGCGGCGTCGGGATAGGTGTCCTCGCACTGGAGGATGGAGACGTTGGTCTTGGGCGGCTTGCCCGAGCCGATGGCGCCGATCTCGATGATGATCCGCTCGAGGTAGCGGAAGACTTTGGGAGCGCACAGCCACGTGCTCTCGATGCGATCGAGCAACGCGTTGCCGCCGGGCACCATCTCGCAGATCTGCTTGTCGAGCCGCGTCACCTCGGGCAGCTTCCGCTCCTCGAAGTAGGGATCGCCGAACGGCGGATTGCCGTAGTTGCCCCAGTTCGCCTCGTCGCCCCGGGCGTCGCCGAGGTAGGCGTCAAGCTGGAAGCGGTCCCGCCGGTCGTCGTCCCAGATGAGGGTCTTGATCCACCACCGGAGCCTGTGGATGAGCCGGCGGATCGCCGCCTGTTTCGCCGGCGACGGAGCGCCGAGAGTCCTGTAGACCGCCTCGGCGATCCGCGACCAGTCCTTGCCCAGGCCGCCGCGCATCGCCAGCTCCGCCTGGGCGACCGCCAGCGGCGCGGTGTGCAGCCAGGCGTCGAGGCAGTAGACGTAGCAGGACATCAGGGTCTTTCGCGCGGAGTCGGCCGTGTAGCAGCCGTGGACCACGGCGGGCGCCTTCTCGTCCCCGATGGCCTGGCAGATCTCCACGAGCGGAAGCGGGAAGGCGTAGTGGCCGCACATCGGCAGTGGGCCGATCATCCGGCGGATGATCTCGGCCGCCCATCCGGGCACTTCGCCGAGGGCCATTTCCTCCTCGAAGATCGCCTTCAGCTCGGCCGAGGCGGGAAGATCCTCGCCGTGTTTCCTGCTCCCCTCCCATCCCGCGTCGTAGGGCGTAGCGCCCCACGCGCGGCTCGTCACGCTCTTCTCGTAGTTCCCTCTGCACCACTCGATGCTCACCGAGTTTCCTCCAGTTCGAGGCGGAGCTTGCGCAATTCCTTGAGCACTTCGATGACGTGCTCCCTGTTCACGATGCGGATGGAGACGTCAGGCTCCCTCGTCTCTAGCTCGCACGCCTCGATGGTCGCCAGGACCCCGCGGACCCTCGTGCCCTTCTCCAGGAATCCGCGCAGGAGCTTCGACTTGCCTGCGTGGCCGAGGTAGCGGCGGAGCTGGCAGAGGTGGTCGCCCGTGAGCCTGCCGCGCTTGAGCTCGACCAGGATCAGCTCGTCCGCCTGAGGGTCGAGAAAGACCATGTCGACTACGTGCTTCTCCTTCTCCTCGGTGTAGATGAGGTGCTGTCGGGCGAGGAGCGTGACGGGCTCGGCAAAGAGGAGTTCGGGCACAGCCTGGATCGCGTCCTCGAGGTTCCTCTCGGTATCTACGGCCTCGTAGTCGGCGTTGAGGACTTTCACGATCTCCTTCGCCTTCTTCGCGCCGATGCCGCGAAGGGAGCGGAGCTCTTCTTCGGTGGCCTCGACGATGCGGCGGACGCTTCCGAAGTGCTGGAGCAAGTCGCGGGCCATCACCATGCCGCAGCCGGGCAGCATCTCGATGATGCGGCGCTGCTGGTCGGCCAGATCCGTCGCCTTCCGCTTCGGTATGAGCGAGATGTCGGGGATGCCGATCTGCTCCTGCCGCGCCATCATCGCAAGGAGGGCCGCGGTCTCCTCGACGCTCGGCGTCGAGAGGACGCTCAGCCCGTACAGAATCATCATGGATGACAGGGCGCCCCGCACGGCCTGGGGGTCGAACACCGAGTACTCGTGGTTCACCTCGCCCTCGACGATGAGGACGGGGATCTGGAAGTGCTCGCGGAGGTAGATGGCGCTCGTGAAAAGCGTCTTGTCCATGATGCCCTTGAGAAAGCTACCGCCCGTTCGCCGCTCGATGGCGAGGCGTTTCGAGAGCACGTAGCGGTCCACGTTCCCCTCGTCCTCCTCGATGGGCGCGATGCGGATGCCTATCTCGGCGAGCATGTTCGCCACCTTGCCCGCCGGCTTCGTCGCCGAGACCACCACGTTGGACATGTCGATCTTCATGCTGCCTCCAGGCCGCTACGGCAGCGGGCCGTTGCTGAACCACACGTCGTCTGCCGTGCGCACAAGAAGCAGGTCCTTGACGCGGAGCCGCATGCTGAACAGGTCTCGCGTCCTCGCAGGGCGGAGGATCATGGCCGCGTGTGCGAAGCCGAGCTTGGGCGTGGCGATGGCCATGCAATCCTCGCCGAGCGGAAGCTGGCCCGAATCGGCTGCCATGAGCGCGATCTCCAAGCATACCTTCGGGCCGTCGCCAAAGAACTCCGCGAGCACGCGGCTGATCACGGAAACCAGGTCCTCTGCACCCTCGGGGGGTAGCTTCCCGCCGTGGAACCTGTCGGCGTAGGCCTGGACGGCTGCGGCGCGCAGCGGCGGCCCCATCTCGGTCCGCTCGTCGGCCTGAAAGAGCGACTGGTCGGCGAGCACGACCGTGACGCCCTTCGCCTCCAGGGTCTCCTTCGTCTCCTCGCTGATGCCCGTATGCAGGCACAGCCCCCTGTCGTGTGCGCTCGCGGGATTGCCGACGGCGAAGAACCGGTAGCCCGGACCGAATGCCTCCTGAGCGGCCAACACGGAGGCGCCGGAGTTTGTCGCCACGACCACATTTCGCACGCCGAACCTCTCGGCCCTCGCCTTCGCCGCTGGCAGGATGTCCATCTTCACTCCCTGGCCCTCCTCGCGCTGCGCGCGGCAAGCGCGGAGTCAATGCATTCGCGGACGCTCACCGTACCCTCCTTCTGGCGCCGGAGCCTTCATTCGTAGACGACGCGTTGCCTGCGAAGCCGGGCTTCGCCGCGCAAGCGCTGAGAGGCGTCGAGCCAGCTCATGATCTCGAGGCAGAGCTGGATCCAGTACTTCTGCCAGTAGGTGCGCGGCGGCGAGCCGGCGAGGTGCAGGATCCGGGGGCCGCCCTTCACGGGCAGGATGGGGAACTCGACGCCCGAGAGCCGCGCCGCCTCGGCCATCACCTCGCCGTAGCGGCCCTCGGTGAAGGTGGCCATCCGCCCGTACCGACCGCCATGCGTGGTGATGTAGTCGGCCATCCGCTGCGCGAGGATCGGCCGCACCTGCTCGTAGTACTCGGGGCTGAAGTGCTTAACGCCGCCGCCGCGGACGGTCGCCGGGTAGACCTCCTGGAGCTCGTAGGGCACAGGCCCGATCCGGCTCGCCAGGACGACGACGTGGACCGGGCAGCGGTCCGAATCCTGATAGGCATCATAGCCGGTCGCGGTCGAGACCGCCCGCCGGATCGTGCCGTGCGACGACGACCTGTAGAACGGTCGTCGCACGCAGCACTGGAAGAAGACGAGGAAGCGCTTCCCCGCGGGTGGCGCGTAGCGGCGGATGACGAAATCGTGAAAGGCGAGGGAAGCCTCGCCCTCGACCTCGACCCGCCCGCCGCAGCGGGCCTCCAGCGGGGCCATGTGGGCGACGAGCTCCTGCTCGAACTCCGGACGGCGCACGGTCGGTCTCCGGCTGAGGATCTTCCCGAGGTCCATCTCGCCGTTTCTCCAGCACCAGCTCGATCATCCGGCGCAGAGCGGCTAGGCTCTCAACAGCCTTCTCGCGCGGGCGAACTCCAACGCGTCCAGGATCGACGCGTCGTAGACTGCGTGGTAGCTCACCCTGCCGATGATTCGCCGCATGAAGCACTCTACCCTCAGCCCCGGCCGAGGGCCTGTATGGCCGCCAACACAGCAGCCACGCGCTCGACGGCGAAGGCACCGCGGAAGCTTCCGTCTCGCCGCTGGCAGCGCGCCGCTGCGGCCAGCCCATCATGCACGATCTGGCGAGCCGCAGGGAAGTCGAAGCCTGCGGCCGCCTGCATGAGGCCGAAGCTGGGCTTCCCCCTGGCCCGCATGAACTCGAGCGCCCGCTCGGCGTGGCGGCCATTGCGGAGCGTCGGGTGCGCGCCCAACGCGCGGATCGCGTGGATCGTGCAGCTCGGATGGCCGCCAGGCCTTCCTGCGCCATCAGCCAGGGAACGGGGCCAACACGCAACATCGCGGTCGTTTTCCTGGCCGGTCCCGCTAGGGAGAGGGAGTCAGAGCCGGCCTCAACCGAGCCGGCGCACGACGCCGACGACCCGGCCCCCGATCCGGAAGTCGGCGTCATCCCTGGCAACGCGCGCGGGACGATACGCCTCGTTCTCGGGCACCAGCTCGAAGCCGTCCTTTCGTTCCCAGAGCCGCTTCACGGTGACTTCCTGCTCGGGGCCAAGATAGCACACGGCAATGGCCCCCGGAGGCACGGACGCTTCTGGCCGCACGACGGCCAGATCCCCATCCAGGATGCCGGCATCCTTCATGCTCTCGCCGCTCACGACGACGGCGAAGAGGTCGCCCGAGCCGAAGAGCGCGTCGAGCGAGAGGACGCCTTCGCGGTTCTCGATCGCGGTGATGGGTGCGCCCGCGGCCACGCGCCCGACGATGGGGATGCCCGCCCCGCGACGAAGCTCGGGCGGGACGCGAATCCGCCCTTTCCGCCGCTCGATCCAGCCCTTTCGCTCCAGGGCAATGATGTACTGGTAGACGGTCTTGACGTGGCAGCGGAGCTCGCCGGCCAGCTCGCGGGTGGTCGGGGGCCGCTCCTCGCGCTCGTGGAAGCGCAGGATCACGCGCAGCACACGCTCCTGTCGGTCGGTCAGGGCTTCCATCGAGTCCTCCAAGGTCGCCACAACGCCCGCCCTTATACCGTTGCGCGACGGTGAGTGTCAAGCAGGATAGACCCTTCCGTCGTGACTCTTGCGCGTTTTGCGCGCATGTGTGGGGACACCGAAAGTCCAATATCCAATACTCAACACCCAATCCTCAATGACCAAGTAAGAGAGCAGCCACAACCTCGACGGTCTTACTTGGACATTGAGTATTGAGTGTTGGATATTGAGTATTCGGCCGCGAGACGCCCGGAGCCAGAACCACAGCGCGCGTCACCACATCCGAGCCGCGACCGTGAGGGAGCGGTTCCCCCCGCGCACTGGCCGCTCCGTAACCGTCGCGGCTCGGATCGGAAGAGTATTGAGTGTTGGATATTGAGTATTCGGCCGCTGGGTTCCCCTTTGGTTGCGGCCTTGTGCCGCCTTAAGACCGATAGGACCTATGGGACCAATGGGACCAATGCCAGCGCAGCCGCGCGCTCACCCCCTGCTCCCGAGGGAGCTCTGTGGAACCCTGGCCGGTTCCCTCTCCCCCCGGGAGAGGGCTAGGGTGAGGGCCCTTCGGGAAGAGCCTGGCCCGTCCTTGTGCCCCTCACCCCAGCCCTCTCCCGAAGGGAGAGGGAGCGTCCCGCCGCACCGGCGCCATGCCGAACTGGACGTAGGCTGCCGCCCGTTTCAGGCGGCGCGAGGGTGCGCCGAGGTCATGGAGCGACCTGAGCTTCCCTCCGTTGCGGCGAAGGGCCAGAACGCGGTCCACGGTGGCCGGGCCGAGGCCGGGGACGCGGAGGAGTTCCCAGCGGTCCGCGCGGTTAGCGTCCACGGGGAAGAACTCGGGGTGCCGCGAAGCCCAGATCTCCTTCGGATCGGCGGCGAGCGGAAGCTGGCCGCCGGCGTCGAAGGGAATCTCGTTGGCCTCGAAACCGTACTTCCGCAGAAGCCAGTCCACCTGGTAGAGCCGGTGCTCGCGGGTGAGAACGTCCTCGGGCGAGCGGGACAAGTCCCGCTCTCCGGGCAGCGCGGGATCGCCCAGGCCCCGCTGGTAGGCGCTGAAATAGACGCGGTTCATTCCCCAGCGGCGATACAAGGCCCCCGTCGCCTTGACGATTTCGGCATCGGTCTCGTTCGCGGCGCCGACGAGGAACTGGGTGGACTGGTGGACCCCGGCGTAGCGCGAGCCGCGGGCGGTGAGCTGGCTCAGGCGCTTGAGCGGGCGGACGATGTCGCGGAAATAGTCCTTCTTCCCCGAGAGGCCCGCGAAGGCCGCGGCGGTCGGCACCTCAATGTTGAGCGACACGGCATCGGCGAGCGAGAGCACCTCCTCAATGGCCGCGTCGGAGGCCCCGGGGATGATCTTCAGGTGCAGGAAGCCCCTGTATTCGTGCTTCGCCCGGAGGATGCGGACGACCGTGGCCATGAGCTCCATCGTGTGGTCGGCGTCGCGCACGACGCCGGAGCTGAGGAACAGGCCGTGAATGCCGAGGCGACGGACGAACTCCATGAAGGCCCGCGCCACCTCGTCGGGGGTCAGCGTGGTGCGGCGCGTATCCAGGTCGCAACGGAAGGGGCAGTAGCGGCAGTCGTTGGCGCACGCGTTCGAAAGCAGGGTCTTGAGCATCACGGACGCCCCGCCGCGAGGGAGGGAGGCCGGGTAGAGCCACAGGCCGCCCGGCCCGCGGCGGCGATGGTCGTCGTTCCCCCGCGTGCCGCAGGCGCACGACAGGTCGAAGCGCGACGCATCGGCCAGCACCTGGAGTTTCTCGTGCGCGTCCACGGAGCGCATGCCTCGATTGGAGGCCCTTCCGAGCGACAACAGCCATGCCGACCTGGTTATACCGTCTTATGACGGTGTTGTCAAGCGCGATTATCCTGCTGGGTGCAATAACGGGTTTTGCGCAGTTGGGCACACCTTATTGAACCGAGCGGCTTGGCGGTCGGTTCAATGGGCTCTTTCTCCTTGGCTCATGTCGTCATTGCGGGCCATTGGAAGAGGAAACCAAACCCAGCCAAGCTGGGTTTGGTTTCTAGTGTGCCCAACTGCGCAAAACCCGTTATTGCACCCTATCCTGCTTCCGGAACAGGGGCGTGTTCTGCTACACTATCAGCGGTCCAACGCGTTCGGCAGCGTGACGAGGGAAAGGGAATCCATGACGCGACGTGCTTCCGCACTGGCCGCAGTGCTCCTCGCCCTGGCTTCTCCAGTCGCCCTCGGGGAGAACTGGCCGCAGTGGCGCGGCCCGTTCCTCAATGGCTCGACGACCGAGACAGGCCTGCCAACGAAGTTCAGCGAGACGGAGAACGTCCTCTGGGTCACTCCACTGCCTGGCGCCAGCGGCGCGACCCCCATCGTCTGGGGCGACCGCATCTTCCTGCCCTCCTTGGACGCTGCCACGAGCGACCTGCTGGCCCTCTGCCTGGATGCAAAAAGCGGGAAGCTCCTGTGGAGCAAGAAGACGGGGAAGGACCGACCGAACTTCCGCAACAACATGGCCTCGCTGTCCGCCGTCACCGACGGCAAGACGGTCTGGTTCTACTACGGCACCACGAGCCTGCTGGCCTTCGACTTCGAGGGGAATCCCCAGTGGAGCCGCGACCTCGAGAAGGACCACGGCTACAACGCCGTGATGTTCGGCTACAGCTCCAGCCCGCTCCTCTACAAGGGGAAGCTCTACATCGTCGCCATCCGCAGCAAGCGGCCCGACTCCTACGGCGCCCCTGCCGTCCCAACCAAAGGGCCGACCGAATCCTACCTGCTCGCCATTGACCCGGCGACCGGCAAGGATCTCTGGCGCCACGACCGCTCGACCGACGCCGTGGGCGAGGCGCAGGAATCCTACAGCACGGCCATCCCCCGGGAGGTGGACGGCCGCTCCGAGATCCTCGTTTTCGGCGCCAGACTACCTGACGGCCCACGACCCCGAGACCGGCAAGGAGCTCTGG
>Ga0315274_10006401_pt1 | contig 17146 bp, 9 predicted proteins | sample YL17G02_20_MG_FD_203700 | JGI IMG/M metagenome (GOLD analysis project Ga0315274, IMG submission 203700) | Sediment microbial communities from Yellowstone Lake, YNP, Wyoming, USA - YL17G02_20 | ecosystem: Environmental > Aquatic > Freshwater > Lake > Sediment | place: USA: Wyoming | collected...
AATCCCGACCGACGGATATTCTCTCAAAGGTGTTATGGAAGGGACACAATCTCCAAAATACGATTTCGCCGTTTCCGAATGGCCGTGGACCAATAGCCGTGTCCCATCAATAATGATCCGAACGGAACGATGGAAACTAATGACCACGCATCGAAACGGAGGCAACAACATTGAAGCGCTTTTTGATCTGAAAAACGATCCGTTTGAACTGAACAATCTTTTGGGCACAAATCCTGAACGCTTCAAATACAAAGAAATAGCCGGAGAATTGCGCTTGCAATTGGTGCGGTATTTAAATGATGTTCACTACCCGCTTGCGAAGGGAGTTGAGGAAAGAGTGTTGGTTCGAGAATAAGCTGGTAATGAATTCAAAGGATACAGTATCAACAATATCAGTAGCACATTCTTATCAATCTGACGTCTTCAATCTAATCATGAAAACAATGCTATACAGTACAGTAGTTTTAAGCTTAGTTGTCTTTCCCACTGTTAGCTTGGGTGGTAGAATTGTTTATCCCTATCGTGCAACCACTGCAATTGTTTTAAGTGGCTCAACCTTTGAGGTGTGGCTTAGTGTGGATGCCGGACAGACTGTTAATTCAATTACATTGATAGGCCCCTACAATACTGTTGCTCCGACCTATTCCACATCTTCAACTTCCACCTGGACTTATGATCAATGGTCTGCCAAAACCTGCAATCTAAAATTAGTTGTCACAGTACCCGCAAACACACCTTCAGACAGGTATGATCTGCTTGTAAATACCTCAACCGAGACTATGACATCTCTTAAAGCAGTAAAGGTTATCAAGGAATATAAAACCAGTTACTTCATTTTTCACATGTCAGATGGCCACAGATGGGAGAGCATATCGACCCGTGACTCAATGACCAGCCTGCGCGAACAAAATGCGCTAATTGGTGTTGCCAATATTATTGATCCTGAAATGATTGTTGAAACAGGGGATAATATGTGGGGTAACAATCAGACTCTGATTGATAAAATGAAAAGAGCAGTCACCTATTTTAGTGGTGGAGTAAAGGGCACAGAAGTTATTCGTGGAATGAACGATGCTTATGCTGCTGTGTTTACCGTTCCGGGTAACCACGATGCGCATACTAATGGCTATGAAAGTACTACTGTCCCCGTCTGCGCAAGAGATTGGAACGACCTGTTTGGACTTGAGAATCACAGTTTTACATATGGTAATGCTCGTTACATTGGTATAAATAATGCCTGGTGTCCAACTACCGGAGGTGGTGCTGCAGGCTATGTGCCAAACTATAAGTGGCAGCTTGATCAAGCTATCGAATGGATTAATAGCGTGGGGGGCGGAAATTTCAGAATGTCATTCCAACATGTACCTCAGGAAAGTCTTCCTCCGATTTACAACCGGTTCAAAGATGCAGGAAAATCTTTAAGTTTAATGATTGCCGGCCATATTCATCGCTATACCACCAATCCTTACTCCATAGATGGCAGACCTATCATATATACTGTTGCAATATTTGGGACTGCGTCTGATAGAGCGCCGTTTAACCTCTATAAAATAGATGCCAACGCAGGCACTTTTACGCCATACCCGAATTCATATGCGAATAATGAAGCAGTGTCCATAAATAAAGATTACTCCACAACAAAACTCAAGCTTACTTATAGCAAAACCAACGATGGAAGCAACTCTGATAATGTGGGAACTATTGTGAATAGTTTTTCATATGAATTACCTGGTTGCAGAATACGTTTTGTCATGCCAAAGGGTAACACTTATGTTGTTACAGGTGGTACTGTTAAGCAGGAATTTGATGGGACTAACTATCATATCGTTGATGTATCCTGTGATCTCAGCGCAAGCAGCACGAAAACCGTGAGTATTGACGCAACCGTTCAGACGATAACCACAAATCATCAGATTATTCCGAAAGTCTACGCGTTGGAACAGAATTATCCCAACCCCTTCAATCCATCGACCACGATCCGATACGCACTACCCCGACGCAGCAACGTCGACATTGAAGTATTCAACATGATGGGGCAGAAGATCGCGTCGCTCGTCCAGGATCGTCAGGCAGCTGGAGAGTACCGGGTTCTGTGGAATGGAGGGGATAGTGCCGGAATGCAGGTGGCGAGTGGGGTGTATATTTGTCGGATGCGAGTGTGGGGTGATTCCGAGGGGCAGTCGGATGGTCAGTTCTTCATAAAGAAATTGGTTCTGGTGAGATAGGAAGAACAAATCACACATCGCGCATGAAGTGTCTTGTCACGAGCTGGATATTGATGGGGTCCATCACTGGCTTGCCGGCCCAAACGCAATCTCATTCCGCGTTGCCGCGTGAAGCTGGCCCGATTGCTGTCAACAGAGTCAACGTGAGTACGTTGACAGGCAAGGTCATGTGCGGGTATCAAGGTTGGTTTGCAGTACCATCCGACAGCATCAACAGAGGATGGAATCATTATAAATTGGGCAATACATTTGCACCGGGTTCATGTAAGTTCGATCTCTGGCCGGATATGTCGGAGATGGAGAGTGATGAAAAACATGCCGCTCCTGGTTTTTACACAGCCAGCGGTGCACAAGCATATGTATTTAGCTCGCAGAATAGAAAAACGGTTGTTCGTCATTTCAAATGGATGAGCGATTATGGCCTTGATGGTGTTTTTATCCAGCGATATGCAAACACGGTAACAAAAAACGAGGCCGGACTTTTACAATTCAATAATGTGCTTGCAAATTGTCGGGCAGGGGCGCATCAATATGGACGTGTTTTTGCCATCACATATGATCTCACTGAGCTTGTAGCAGGAGATTGGAAAAAATTACTCTCTGATTGGCAGACGTACATTGTGCAAAAGAACGTCTTAAAGGATAGCTGTTATCTTTTTCACGATGGTAAACCGGTCGTGAGGATATGGGGAATTGGTTTTAGAAATCGTGCGTACACACTCAGCGAATGCGAAGAATTAATTGATTCACTGAAGAATCATCCTCAGTACGGAGGTAACACAGTCATGGTTGGCGTGCCGACGCATTGGCGTACACTCGACCAGGATGCTGTCAGCGATTCAGCTTTGCATCGGATCATAATGAAAGCTGATATTGTTAGTCCGTGGTTTGTGGGTCGTCCAAAAACACTTGAGGAGATGGTGACTCACACACAAACTGTGGTCATCCCTGATATACAGTGGTGCAGACAAAATAACAAGGAATATATCCCCGTCGCATTCCCTGGATTCAGCTGGCACAATATGAAACCGGAATCTCCCTTGAATAGTATTCCGAGATTGCGCGGCGCATTTCTCTGGAACCAGTATTATGAATATCTCCGAGCAGGCTCCACAATGCTGTATCAGGCTATGTTTGATGAAATAGATGAAGGAACTGCCATTTTTAAGTGCACCAATGATCCTCCGGTTGGTGCAAGTACATTTGTCACGTACGAAGGGCTTCCCTCTGATCATTACTTGTGGCTTGTGGGAGAAGGAGGCCGAATGTTGAGAGGAGAGACTGCCCTAAGCGCTTCAATTCCAGAACGGCCTAGCACGAATGTGAAGAAACAGGAAATGCAACTTCCTCATGAATTCAAATTGAATCAAAACTATCCCAATCCATTCAATCCATCGACTACGATCGGCTACGCACTACCCCGGCGCAGCAACGTCGACATTGAAGTATTCAACATGATGGGACAAAAGATCGCGTTGCTCGTCCAGGATCGTCAGGCAGCGGGAGAGTACCAGGTTCTTTGGAATGGAGGGGATAGTGCTGGAATGCAGGTGGCGAGTGGGGTGTATATTTGTCGGATGCGAGTGTGGGGCGATTCCGAGGGGGAGGCGGATGGTCAGTTCTTCACCAAGAAATTGCTTCTGGTTCGATAGGATGAGATACGCATGTCGCACATGAAATGTCTTGTAGCTGGCTGGGTACTGCTGAGCGCCGTCACCGGCTTGCCCGCGCAAACGCAATCCGGATCCGCTTCGCCTCGTGAAGCCGGCCCGATCTCTGTCAACAGAGGACCTATGACGACGTTGACAGGAAAAGTAATGTGCGGATATCAGGGTTGGTTTGCGGTCCCGACGGACGCCATCAACCGGGGATGGTATCACTACAAACAGGGCAGCACGTTCGCACCTGGTTCCTGCAAGTTTGATCTCTGGCCGGATATGTCGGAGATGGAAAGTGACGAGAAATACGCAGCCCCTGGATTCTTTACGGCCAGCGGTGCGCAGGCGTACCTGTTCAGCTCGCAGAACAGGAAGACGGTTGTGCGTCATTTTCAATGGATGCAGGAGTATGGGATCGACGGTGTTTTCATTCAGCGGTTTGCCTCAGAGGTGAGGGGATCGGGGCTCACACAGTTCAACAATGTGCTTGAGAATTGCCGTGTTGGTGCACGGCAGTACGGGCGTTCCTTCGCGGTCATGTACGACCTCTCTGGATTGAAGCTCGGTCAGATGTCATCAGTCATGTCTGACTGGAAGATGCTGGTGGGCACGAAGAAGATCACGCAAGACTCGACATATCAATATCACAACGGCAAGCCTGTCGTCGCTGTGTGGGGCATTGGTTTCAACGACGGAAGGCAGTACACGCTCAAAGAATGCGAAGTGCTCATCGATTTTCTGAAGAACGATTCGACATACGGAGGGTGCGCAGTGATGATCGGTGTACCGACACACTGGCGCACGCTCGATCAGGATGCGGTCAACGATCCACTCCTACTCACAATCTGCGGGAAGGCAGAAATCGTCAGCCCGTGGTTTGTCGGCCGGCCCCACACGCTCGATGATATTAACGCGCACACGCAAAGCGTGGTTATCCCGGACATCGCCTGGTGCAAGAGCAACGCGAGGGAGTATTTGCCCGTCGTTTTCCCTGGTTTCAGCTGGCACAACATGAATCCGGACTCTCCCATGAATTTGATCCCAAGGCTGAAAGGGAAGTTTCTGTGGGCGCAGTACTACCAGTACCTTGCAGCCGGATCGACGATGATTTACCAGGCCATGTTTGATGAGATTGATGAAGGGACGGCAATCTTCAAATGCACGAACGATCCGCCGGTCGGTCTCAGCCGGTTTGTCGACTATGAAGGACAGCCGACCGACGCCTATCTCTGGCTTGTCGGTCAGGGGGGGAGAATGCTGCGCAGAGAACTCCCATTGTCCGAAGCTCTTCCAGTGAGATCTGCGACGGGGACGGGGAATCGGGAGGAAGGCCGGCCGCAGGGTTTCAATCTCCATCAGAACTACCCTAACCCGTTCAATCCCACGACAGCGATCAGCTATCAACTGCCCGGCTCCAACGGGACAGCCGATACTTTTGTCACGCTCAAAATATTCGATGTCCGGGGGAGGGATGTGGCAACACTCGTGTGTCAGTCCCAGAAAGAAGGTCATTATACAGTAACGTGGGACGGGATGGATCAGCTTGGTGCGAGCGTTCCAAGCGGCGTTTATCTGTGCTGTCTGCAGTCGGGGTCATACAGAGTGTCGAAGAAAATGCTTTTGATCAGATAGTATCAGGTGATACTAGGTGTCGGCAGGATTGAAGGCTACGTTTGTGGTGCCTGTGGGTCAAGCGGAATCAGATCGAGATACTGCTTGACGACAGAAGCTTTCAGACGGACGATGCGGGAGATAAGATCGACATCGTCAAACTTGGAAGCAAGCAATTTAATGGCTTCATAGTCGTGGATGTATCGTTCTACCGATTCTTTTGAATGATTTGTTTTTTTGCATATGATGGGTACGAGATAGCCTTTGAGATGGAGCGTGACGATCTGCCGTTTGTGAGTTTGTCCCGAACCGATGTTTTGCACATTGCCTCTGGTGGGCAACGGTCTGCCGTAGAGGTTGTGAAATTCACGGACGTAATCACCGGCGGTGGCTTCGCTGGTGGTCAACAGAACGGCAAGATCGAGTTGGGAAAGCAGTGCACCCTGATCAAATGCTTGCTGGGTCCAGCGTTCGATCTTTTTCAGTCGTAGTTCGCGGTGGTGCATCGGCGTTTTCCAGTCATCGATGTCCGAGTCGTTGACGACATCGAGGACCACGGGCTGCAGACGCGTCTGAGCCATGGATTTGTGCTTCTCACAGTGCTCGTCGACTGGGACGGCATGCCAGACCATCTGACCTTGTTTGAGGAAGGACTGATCGGAGTATCGGTAATACTGTTCGACCAGGAGCAACAGATCGTCGATGATGGCACCGGCCGTGATGGCGCCCTTGTCGTAGCCGTATTGGCTCAGAAAGCGATGCAGGAGGATCTGTTTGAGAGTTTTTCCCTTTAGCCTCTTGTATCGACGCTCAGTAATGGTCTCGGAGGAGTAGTCCTCGAGATCGCGGCGGATAAAGCGTAAGTTCTTGCCAATCATTGAGATGCGGTCCTCCTTTTTTTTGATGTTTGGAGGATACGCTTGAGGGCCGGACGCTGTGCGTGCTGTTTGTAGAGTGCGAGATACTCTCCGATCAGACGGTGAGAGAAGCCGGTAGAGATCCGGATCTCATCGATGGAGAAGCGCTTGAGATGGAGGAGTGCCACACGAGCGAAGTCTTGGAGGTAACGCTTGATGGCCGTCTCGGAGTGATGGGTTTTGTGTTCGATCTCGGTGAACTGATATCCACGGAAGTAGAGGTCGAGGATTTGGGTTTTGTGGGACTGGCCACGTCCCATCTGCTGGCGCCATCCACGGGAAGGGAGAATGATGCCTTGTCTCCGGAGCCGGCTCATGTCACGCTTGATGGTGACGACGCTGCAGGTGAGGATAAAGGCGATGTCTTCATACGAGAGCACGCCACCTTGGTCGATGGCCTCGTTCGTGACGCGTGTGACCTTGTGCTCTCGAAGTCCCCGGAGGCCTGACTTCTTGTAAACGGTCAGATCTTCGTCGGCATTCAGTAAGGTGAGCCGGACCGGGACCTTACGACACAGGGCGATAGGTTTACCGGCAGGTTCGTTTTCTTCGACGGCGAGATATTGAAGCTGCCCGGTTGAAAGAGTCAGCTCGGCATGTCGGAGGAAGTAGTCGCTGATCTGATTGAAGTATGCTTCAGCAAGGATCCGTGTGAGGTTAAAGTCCTTAGCTATACTACTAATGATCGACTGCCGCACGGTCTTGGACTGCAAGCGGCTTGACAAGTTTTGACTGAGAGACATGTGATACCTCCAGCATTAGGATAGGGCAAAATACCCAAATCCTGCCTTGGTATCACCTGATACAAACCTACGATAGCAACTATTCTCCGATGAGTTCACTTAGTACAACTGATTATCTCGTCATTGCCGTCTACCTGCTCGTGCTGGTCGGTCTGGGATTCTATTTTCGAAAGCGGGCTTCCAAAAGCCTGGAGGATTATTTCCTGGGAGGGAAACGACTTCCGTGGTGGGCGATGGGCATCTCGGGAATGGCATCGTTCATGGACATGGCCGGGACGATGCTGATCGTTTCGTTTCTGTATATGCTCGGTCCCCGGGGGCTCTACGTGGAGTTCCGCGGCGGCGCCGTGCTGGTCCTGGCATTCATGATGGTATGGACTGGCAAATGGCACTATCGGTCGCGGTGCATGACCGGTGCCGAGTGGATGGAATACCGCTTCGGCACAAATTGGGGGGGAAAGTTCGCACGAGTCATCTCCGCGGTGGCTGTCATCACGACGACGATCGGCATGCTCGCTTACATGATCAAAGCCCTCGGAATGTTCGTATCGATGTTTCTTCCGTTCTCTCCCGGGGCCTGTGCACTGGTGATGATCGGCGTGGCCACACTCTATACCATTGTCTCCGGTTTCTACGGCGTTGTGTTCACCGATCTTTTCCAATCCGCAATTGTGATATCGGCAATCGTCGTGATCACGATCCTGGCGGCCACACATGTGGCCGATGGGCCGAGCCTGGCCGCTGTGGCCCAACGCGTAACGGGTGATTCCCAATGGATGAGCTCTTCCCTTCCCTTGCATGCAACCATGCCGAAAGGATATGAGGCGTATCGGGACCTGGCGTTGTTTGCGGTCTTCTATTTTGTTCGTAACGCGTTTATCGGGATGTCTTCTGCCGGTGCCGATCCGAGGTATTTTGGCGCCCGAAGCGAGCGTGAGTGTGGGACCATGACGTTCCTCTGGACTTCGCTGATGATGCTCCGGTGGCCCATGATGATCGGACTGGCAATAATGGGATTGTTCCTAGTGGGGGGCCTTTTCCCGGACCAGTCGGTCTTGACGCAGGTGGCGGACCTGATCAAGGCGCACATACAGAACGTTCCGAAGGAACGGTGGGCAGACACACTGGCGGACATCCAGAATTTCCCAGATCGCTTTTCTCCCGAGCTGGTCAGCGGAATTCGGTCGCTGCTGCATGACAACTGGCAGCCGAAGCTTCATCTGGTGAGTTATGAAGGAACGGTCAATGCCGAGCGCATTGTCCCCGCCGTCATCCTTCTCTCCTTGCCGATAGGCGTCCGGGGGTTCATGCTCATCGCATTTATCGCCGCCGCTCTGTCATCGTTCAATGCGAGCGTGAATATGACGACGGCCTATTTCACGCGCGACATCTATCAACGGCACATCAGGCCACGGGCGAAAAACCGCGAGCTGATCGCTTCATCATATTTCTTTACCGTGATATTGGTCCTTGCCGGTTTCGAGCTGGCGTACAGAATTCAAAGCATCAATCAGATCTGGGGATGGATCATGATGGGATTGGGCGGAGGTCTGGCTGTACCCTCCCTGTTGAAATTTTACTGGTGGCGCTTCAACGGTGGCGGATTTGCAATTGGGACTACGGTTGGAATTGCGGCCGCGATCGCGCAGTCTTTTCTCTGGCCGGGACTTCCCGAGTGGCAGCAGTTCGTGCTCGTGTCCACGGTATCGCTCGTTGCAACCATTCTTGGGACATATCTGACTGAACCGACGGATGAGAATGTGCTGAGACACTTCTACGAAACGACGAGGCCGTTCGGTCTCTGGAAGCCATGCCGGGACAAGCTGAATCCTGCGACGAGAGAATCGATGATCCGGGAACACAGGAACGACCTGCTGGCAATCCCGTTCGTCCTCGTCTGGCAGGTCACGCTCTTCCTGTTGCCCATGCAGCTCATGATCCGGTCGTACGCGGAGTTTCAGTTTACAGTGTCAGTGTTCTTTGTTTCCCTGCTGGGTTTGTACTGGTTCTGGTACAGACGGCTGCCGCCATCGAATCCGGCGGAGCAGATGAATGCACCGGAACATACTATGAGCAAGAAGGAGAACGAGAACCTGTCGGCATCGTTGCCAGATTGATATTTCACTGTTGAACAATCGCACCACACACCACGAGATACACATGGCCGCAAAAAAGAAATACGAGACGCTGCGCAGCGAGATCATCGCACACATCAAGAAACATGGTCTCAAACAACATGATCAGTTGCCCACGGTGCGTGAATTGATCGCGAACTTCAACTACAGTTATGCGACCGTTCACCGGACGTTGATTGAAATGCAGAACGAGGGGATCATCACGAAGCGTCACGGCAAAGGCTTGTATGTGAACCGCGTTCCCTCGGCGACAATGAATAACAAGAGTGTTGCGCTTATCATTCCCAAGGATTTCAGCGCACATAGAATTATGCTTGACATCCTCTCGGGAGTCCGGCTGGCCCTCGAGAAAGCGAAGATCAGTATGCTTGTCTCCATCTCGAATATGAGCCATGAGAAGGAACAAGAGACAGTCGACAAGCTCCTCGCCAAGCATGTGGACGGGATGATCATCTTTATGGAGGACCACTACAAGGACGACTACTCGCATATCCAGCGGCTGAAAGAGAAGAACTATCCCTTCGTTCTTATCGACCGGTATATTCCGGAGCTCGAGACCGACTACGTAATCATCAATAATGTCGATGCCATGGGGCGCGTCTGTTCCTATCTCCGGTACAACCGCTCCTGTGACGAGATCGTCTTCGTCCCATCTAATGATTCCTCGATCGCAGCATCGTCGTCCGACGAGAAATTGCTCGGGTACAGACGCGCCATTCAAATGCTCTACGGCAAGTCTGACTCGACGGTGATCACTGACGAGGAACTCGTGGACAAGATCGACGCGCTTTGCAGCAAATATAAGAACCTCGGTGTGTGTCTCAACCATGATACCATGATACCGGATCTGCACAAGAAGCTGGCGATCGCGGGGAAACGAGTCCCTGCCAACTGTCACATTTTCGGATACAACAACAGTTACGAGACACCTTTCTATCCGACCGTAGAACAATTCAACGACCAGGTGGGCAGAAAGGCGGCGGAAATTCTCATTGCGAAACTGAAAGATCCAAACCGGCCGATTGAGCAAATTCGATTGGAGGCAAAGCTCATTCTGCCAAACGGCAACGGGGATTACTCCATGGAGGATTGATCGGCCCCCTGGAAGAGGGACAGAGCGCTTCCATCATCGACCCTCATATTGCACCACCAACACTGGAAGTCATTGAAAGACTCACTATGACAAAACGACATATCTCCCAAATCGTAATATTCATATTCTGGATGATCTCTTGCGCGAACGGGCAGGGTTCAACGATCCAGGAGCCTGTCGGGTATGTTGACCCAAATATCGGCGGGGCGGGACATATTCTGCAGCCGACAGTACCCACGGTCCAATTGCCAAACAGCATGATTCGCCTTGCTCCTCTGCGCACACCGGAGGTCCTTGACAAGTATCTCGCGCCGAAGATCTATGCATTCCCGATGAATATTACCTCTCATCGGATCTCGGACGCGTTTGCAATCATGCCGACATCCGGGAAATTGACGGTGAAGAAAAAAGAAGCTGCATCTGAATACGACCATAGCCAGGAGACGTCTACGCCGTATCACTACTCTGTGCTGCTCGAGAGTTTTGATATTCGCGCTGAGTACACAGTCACAGAGCACGCGGAGTTCTATCGATTCAACTTCACAAGACCCGGGGAATCTCATATCCTCCTGCGAGCCAATAAGAGGGGAATGCTGGAAACGGTTGGCGACAATGCTGTGCGCGGCTATGAGGACGACGAGAACGTTCGCTATTTCTTCTACGCGATCTTCGACACGCCGTTCAAATCAAAGGGAACGGCAGTGCGCGATTCGATCGTCCGAGGAAGCTCCAATGTTCAGGGAGAAAAAATCACACTCTTTGTGAATTACGACTTCTCGGATCCTCGGACTGTTGGCGTGAAGGTGGGGATATCGTACGTCAGCCTGGAGCAGGCGGAGCAAAACGTCAACAAAGAGATTCCGAATTGGGGGTTTGATGCAATCAAGGATCGGGCACGCACAATCTGGAACGAGACCCTGGGAAAGATCAAGGTCGAGGGCGGAACGGAGAGGCAACGAAGGATTTTCTACACCGCGCTCTACCGGTCCCACGAGCGGATGGTTAACATCTCCGAGTACGGGAAATACTACAGCGGGTTCGACAAGAAAGTGCACGACGACGGGGGTACGGATTTCTACGTTGATGACTGGCTGTGGGATACGTATCGGAGCCTTCACTCCCTCCAGATGCTGCTGGATCCCGCGAAGAAACTTAACATGATCCGATCGTATGTCAGAATGTACGAACAAGGGGGGTGGGTCCCTTCATTCCCGCTGCTTAAAGGCGACCATCCCTGTATGATAGGCCATCACTCGGCGTCGTTGATAGCTGACGCCTACCTCAAGGGCTTGCGTGAATTCGATGTGGAAAAAGCGTATGAAGGACTCAAAAAGAATGCGATGCAAGCGACAATGCTGCCGTGGGCGAATGGGCCGATGACGGAGCTGGACAGCGTCTACCTCAAAAAGGGATTTTTCCCGGCCCTTCCTGCGGACACGAAGGAGTGGGTCAAAGAAGTACATTCCTTCGAACGGCGACAATCGGCCGCAGTGACGCTCGAACATAGTTATGATGACTGGTGTTTAGCCCAACTGGCCAAGGCCCTAAAGAAGCAGGACGATTATGAGTACTTCATGAAACGTGCGCTCAACTATGCGACTCTCTACAATAAACAAACAGGCTTCATCACCCCGAAAACGGCAGATGGGAACTGGGTCGAGCCGTTCGATCCAAAACTCTCGGGGGGACAAGGAGGAAGAGCCTATTTTGCGGAGTGCAATTCATGGACGTACACCTGGAGCGTTCAGCACGACATTCAAGGGCTGATGAACCTTATGGGAGGTCGGGAACGCTTCATTGAGCGCCTCAACCAGCTCTTCAACGAAGGGCTCAGCACGGAGAAATTCTTCTTCATCGGACAATTCCCCGACGCGACGGGCCTTAATGGACAGTTTGCGATGGGGGACGAGCCGAGCTTCCACATTCCGTATCTCTACAATTATGCCGGCGCACCGTGGCGAACGCAGAAGACTCTTCGGCAGCTCATGGATGTCTGGTTTGACGACGATCCTCTTGGTTTGTGCGGCGATGAGGACGGCGGCGCGCTGTCGTCATGGTACGTCTTCAACGCGATGGGTTTCTATCCGGTCACGCCGGGGGTGCCGGCGTACAACATCGGCAGCCCCATTTTCGAGAAGGTGGCGATTGCGCTCGGGAATGGAAAGGAATTCGTTATCAATGCGAGGAATGTATCGGCTCAAAACAAGTACATCCAATCCGCAATGATAAACGGGAAGCCGCTCCAGAAACCGTGGTTTGAACACTCAGAGATTGCCAATGGCGGAAATCTTGTCCTGGAAATGGGGCCTCGGCCAAACAAGGAGTGGGGAAGCAGACCTGAAGATGCTCCGCCTTCCATGAGTGCCGCACAATAGCCACAAGGAAGAAAAAAGAACTACCAAGGGTTTTGGGAGGTGACGATGAGCAATCGAATACGATCGATGGGGATAGTACTGATTCTTGCCCTTCTCTCGAGCTGGCAACTCTCGTACGGTCAGAACGATACGCTACGCTTCGCGTTCATCACCGATATGCATTTCGGTCAGACGACACAGTCGGGGGAGCAGCTCTTTCCGGACGTGTGGCTCCGCAAGGCGCTTACAGGAGTTGAACGACACAAGGCAGAGTTCATATTCCTTGGCGGCGATTTGATAACGACGAGCAATTCGGCTGAGCAGTACGCGATGTTCGACTCCGTTATGGTCACCGGCTTACCCTGGTACCCGATGGTCGGCAACCACGATATCAGCGAAGGATCCTCGGCAACGCTTGACAAGATCGCGACATGGATCAGCCGCGGGTACGGGCGAGGCGCAAACAACAGAGAGTACTACGGCTTCGTGAAGAAGAATATCGGAGCATTCTTCGTCCTCAATACTCAAGCGTACGCTTCGACCGTCCCCTCTGTCCTGGCCCGTGCGGATTCACAGTTGGTTGAGATGGACAGCTTCTTCACCGCCAATGCTGCGGTCCCCAACAAGTTCGTCTGCTCGCATGTGCCTCTATTCATTGACGCGCAGAATGAGGACAGCACCGGTTACTTCGCCATCGGCCCAACATACCGGAAGCGCATCATCGCTTTGATGAACAAACACAATGCGCGGTATTATCTGGCAGGCCATAGGCATGTGAACGCTGTGAAAACCGACGGCAATATCACCGTGTACGCCAACACTGCGTTGAGCTTTCAATTGGGGAGCGGCAACCAACGAGGATACTACATCTACACTGTCACAGCCAGCTCGGTGCGGAGGGACTTCTACCCTTTATCACTCGAACCGGACGTGGTCCGATGGAAATGGATCGCGTACGGTGATACACGGACAAACGATGTGGCACATCGCTCGGTCCTTCAATCGATCAGGAGCAATACGCCCGACTATAAGTTCCTTTTCAATGTTGGTGACATTGTCGAAGACGGTTCTTCCAACGTTGGACTGTGGGAGATCTGGAAAGCAGCCTGCGACACGTATCTTGGTGGCACCGGTCAAACAAGCGTGCCGCCGAAATACATGTCAGCCGTTGGCAACCACGAAAAATTCGAATCCGGAGGAATAATTAATTGGAGGAAATATTTGTCCGGTCAGGTATCGCAGTTTGGTAATGATGGTATCTACTTTATGTTTGACTATGAGGATGCGCGGTTTATTTTGCTTGATTCGGAAATAGACACCGATCCAGTTCAGCAGCAATTTCTTTTGAATGCCCTTCAGAACAATCCCAGGAAGTGGCTCTTTGCCATCTGGCACAAACCAATCTTTGATTTCGGACCTAAAGTGTACGAAGGGGGAATACACCAGCATTGGGGCGTTCCGCTGTATCAGAATGGCTGTGATATATTTTTCACCGGGCACGCGCATTACTATGCTCGGAGCAAGAAACTGAACTTGAACGGCCAGATGAATCCGCCACTAGATCCTGTGAATGGAACGGTGCAGGTGGTTACGGGCGACGGCGGGGCACCTCCTTATGACCTTGACCAGAATCACGACGGTAACGGATACATGGTCGCGTATCCGTTGACTAAGAATCCATCGCCTTTCTACGGCTACACTGAACTAACAATTGATGGCGACACGTTGCGCCTTCGTCATTTTAACGCCAGTGGTACTGTCATGGATCAGGAAGTGTATCATCCTAACCACAAGTATAACGTGGGGGTGCATTACAAGCTTAACACCCAGGCTGCAGGATCCGGCGTGGTTCTCAAGTCCCCCTCGGATACATCGTACCTTATTGGCACCAAGGTTATCCTTACAGCCGAGCCGGAGTTAGGCTGGAAGTTCGACGGATGGAGCGGGGATCTGACAGGGACGTCGAATCCTGACACGGTGGTGATGGATGCGCATAAGAACATCAGTGCGACCTTCAGCCAAATTCCCGCTGGGCAATATGAAGTCAGGAGAAAGATTGTCGGCTCGGGCATCGTTGTCGCAGAACCGGTAGGTCTATTCTATAGCAGCGGCACCATTGTAACGCTGCGAGCCCGACCGGCATGGGACAGCAAGCTTGACGGATGGAGCGGGGACGCAAGCGGAACAGACACCGTCGTGACAATCACGATGAACGGTCACAAGAGTGTGACGGCGACGTTCAGGAAGCTGAAGACATGTGGACTTAGTGTTCGCCCGGTTCTGCACGGGAGCGTTACGCTGGCTCCCTCGGGAGGGACGTACGTGGAAGGATCGCAAGTGTCGCTGCGTGCGCAAGCCGAACCGGGGTGGGAGTTTCATGAATGGACGGGTGATGTGAATGGAACAACAAATCCACAGTTGGCCACCCTGAATGAGAATAAGGAAGTAAGGGCGGTTTTTCGGAAGATCGGAGGGGGCGTACGGTCCTCCGGTGCCATACATGACAGTTACGTGCAGGGGTCGTTCAGCGCATCGAGGAACTTCAATGCAGACAGCATGCTGCGCGTGCGGGAGGGGAGTTCGGATCTAAACCGATTCCGGGCATATGTGCAGTTCGATGTGGGTAGTGTTACGGGAAACGTGCTTGGTGCCGTCATGAAGATGCACGTGCGGCCTGTCGGTCTTCCGGATGGAAGGGGAATCAAGGCTGGAGTATATGCTGTGAGCACAGACACTTGGACGGAGACGGGATTGAATTGGACCACTGCACCGGTGGCAGGGGCTTTGCTTGATTCAGTCACGGTGAGTTCTGTGGGGATGGAATATTCGTGGGATGTGGGGACATATATTGCGGCAGAGGTCGCGGGGAACAAGAAAGTGAGTGTGATGGTGAAGGACTACGCGGCGATGGACAAGCGGATGGACTTTGAGCGACGAGAAGATGGAAAAGGTCCGGTGTTGACCATCCTGACGGATACTCCAGTGGGGATCGAGGAAGAAGACCTGGTACCGACTCGGTACGCGCTGCACCAGAACTATCCCAATCCCTTCAATCCCGAAACGACGATCAGATTTGACCTCCCTCACAACGGTTGGGTATCGCTCAAAATATATGATGCCCTGGGAAGAGAGGTCGCGACTGTGGTCGATCAACACATGCGCCAAGGGACCCACCAGATTCAATGGAATGCTGGCGCTTTGTCGAATGGTGTCTACACATGTCGAATGACGGCAGGGGGATTTGCCGAAACCATCAAACTGCTGTTGATGAAGTAGAACCCCTCATGCGTCATATCGGAGCACGGTCATGATGAGTAAGTCAAGATTACGGAAATCGGTCGTGGCGGTCGGTGTGTTTGTCATCCTGGCCGGATTTGGACTACGCTCTCATTCACAGGACAAGAGCTTCATTCTTGTTGGTGATACGCATTTTGACAAACTGACGCTTCACGATATGCCGTGGCTTCAGGCAAATTATCCAAACGATGTATCACAAGTGAACAACTACTCGCAGATAACGCAGAGTAATTTCAGCGCATTCATATCGGAGCTCCTGCATCAATCGCAGATTGCCACACCGGCGGTGGCGGGAATCATACAATTGGGCGATTTGCAGGAAGGATTGGCGGGAAACTTCACGCTTGCCGCTCAAATGGCACGAGAAGCGAGGGATTCGCTGCATGCGTCATCATTTGTTCCACCCTGGATCCTGACAAAAGGCAATCACGAGGTCACCGGCCCTGGAGGGGCTGAGGCATTCAATAGTGTTATCCTCCCCTTCGTCTCCTCAGAACTGAATCAATCTGTTACGGCAACCTCCTATTCCTATCGGATCGGCGATGTCCAGATAACGGTCATCGATTCTTACGACAGAGGCAACCTGATTCCATTTCTAAAGAGCCAGTTGACGAATTCGACTGCAAAATTCAAGCTCATTGCGACTCACATGCCGGTTATTCCGGTCACCGCTAGGTTGTGGCACATCTTTCAGGACGATCCGGCAAACAGAGACTCGCTGCTCAATCTCATCGCAATGCACAAAGCCATTGTCCTTTGCGGACACCTTCACAAGTATTCGGTCGTGAAACGGTCTACGGCATACGGACCAATCCTGCAGATCATGGTTGGGAGCGTAATCAGCAATCGAAACAAACATACTCCGGACTACTATGTTACATCGTACGGTCCTTCCCTTGTTGATCTTGAACCCACCTACGGCAACAGAACATATCTGGCTATCGAAGCTCAGTATGTTACAGATTTCCGAATGGCGGAAATGCCGGGTTACGTTGTATTGAGTCTGAATAGCACCACCGGCGGACGGTTGCTGAAATTCTACGCCGGTCTGGGTGAGTTTCTCTATGAGACCGTCGATTTGAGTACCTACACATTGCGTGTGGATACGAGTGG
>Ga0315274_10006402_pt1 | contig 17145 bp, 16 predicted proteins | sample YL17G02_20_MG_FD_203700 | JGI IMG/M metagenome (GOLD analysis project Ga0315274, IMG submission 203700) | Sediment microbial communities from Yellowstone Lake, YNP, Wyoming, USA - YL17G02_20 | ecosystem: Environmental > Aquatic > Freshwater > Lake > Sediment | place: USA: Wyoming | collected...
AGAGAGAGAGTATGGTTTTTTCGCAACTTTTTTTCATTTTATTTCTTTAAAATATTTTTTCATTTTTTATTTTTCAAAAATTTTTTTCAAATTATTTTTTCAAATTTTTAATTTTTATTTTTCAAAATTTTTTTTTCAAATTATTTTTTCAAATTTTATTTTTCAAAAAATTAATTTTATATTTTTATATAATTTTTTTATCGTAATTTTGTTAAAAAAGGATAATAAAATTATCGTGTGATTATCATTCATTTTATAATATAATTTATTATAAAATGAGATCATAAATTTTGTGTAAAAAATTGTGGTGTGAAAAACCCCTCCCCCAAGAGAATTTTAACATCATTTTACATCAGAGTTTTTACCATAAAATATTTCTTGATAAATTATTAGGTGAATATTTATTATCTTTCCAATCTCCTTTAATATTTTCAGTTCTTCTTAAATAATTATTTCTTTTAATTAAATCACCTGTAAATGTAAAATCTTTATATCCCATTTGTCCGAAATAAATAAATTTATTTGTATGTGGATTTAACACCATATATTTCTTGTCAGGTTTATCAGATAATTTTATGATAACATCTTTACCTAAATATTTTTTTGCTTTTTCATAAACAATTTTAGGATTAGAATATTCTTCTATTCCATTTCCTGCTTTGAATGGTGGTAAATTAGTATTACCTTTTATAATTTGTTTTAATTTAATTTGAGATTCTAAATTTTTTTTATCTATTTCATCAATAGTTAAAGGTGTATCTTTTTGTGATATTTTTATTGATGGTCTATAAACAGGATAATCACTATTACCATAATCTTTCCATTTTTCGTTAAACCATCTTTTTAGATTTTTTTTTTCACCATCATTTTTATATCTACCTCCATTTTCTTTATAAGTTTTAACTATCCATCCTGATTTATAAGCACTAGGTTTAGAATATATTTTATCTGCTTTTTGTTTAACTAAACTATATAATTCTGTATCCACTACTATAGGCATATATAATTATATGATAAATTAAATTTTCTCTAATATAGATGTTTTTATAAAAGCATAATCTTTATATTCTCTTCTACCTCTATCATTTCTACCACCTACTCTAAATTCTACATTACCATTTTCAATATCTTCTTTATTATATTTCCAGTAATATATACCATCAGTAAAACTAAAACAAAAAATAACAGTTCTATCTGATTTTTCAGCGAAATCTAATTTATTTTTCCCTACCATAGTATCAGGATATTTATCGTGTGTGTTTCTTCTACTTTTTAATTCAACATAACAATTATCACAAGAAAAATCAAACACAAAATTATTATTACTAACTTTCTTTAAAGAAGTATTAAATTTATCTTGAATTGTTTCTAATAATTCTAATTCTTTTATATCACCAAATTTTAAATCGTTTTGTTTAATAATATTCATATATATATTATATACAGAAAATAAATTTTCTTAAACATTTTTATTTATTTATTTACTAATCCAGTTTCAACATCTACAGTCATTTCTTGAAAATATTCTGTAAAAACCATCACATCTATTGTAACATTACTGTTATTATTAAATGAAATATTTACATTTCTAGGTGTCATTAAATCCGCTATATTTGCTCTAGAACAATCTACATAATAACATCTATAAGCATTAGTCCAATAATTTTCATTAATAAGACCGCAAGAAATACCTAAATCTCCTTGATTTATTTTTTCGTATAAAGATACTTGTTCTAAAAAATTTTCGTAATTATAGGATAAAGTATTCTGTAGTTGATTGACTCCTCCGATACTTACTTGTAGATTTATCAATGAAATAGGGGCAGATGTAGCAGGAGCGGTATCAAATGGTGACTGTAATTGACTAAAAGTAGTAGTTCCAGTGACAGCATTAGATGTAGAACCATTAGTATTAGAACTAATGAATGGGATGATTAATACGCCCCTTACGTTAGTAACTCCTGATTGAACTAATGCGGAATATGTAGCACCTGATGTGATAGCGTTAAAACTATTAAAAAGAACTGATGTATAAACAATCTTTTTAGAACGATTTTCAGAAATATATGGGATAAGTTTTTCAGGTTTAAGTGTGATCTGAGGATAATAAATTCTACAAGCAGTCATAGGATTACTAGCATTACTAGCACCAAGATTAACACCACCTAATAAATTAGTAGCGGTTGCTCTACCTATAAAAAGACCAGAAGCAAGACCTACAGCGGTAGCGGGAATAGTTGCTAGCGATGATTGAATTATAGGACAGGTATTAGTGAATGTTGATGATGTTCCTGAAGTAACCATATAACCTCCTGATTGTAAAACAGTTCCTACTGTTCCTGTATTGAAATACATACGAAGTATTCCATCAAATTTTTTCATCAAGCATAGATTTTTCATACTATCAAAGATATCACACATCCTAATGACAGCAATATCATAAGTAATCATAAAATTTCCTACAACTCTGAAGTATGGTCTAAATTCGTTCTGTATTTGTGATTCACTCATAATAGTAGAAGCAGTCGCTCCAGTATTAGCACTAGCACCGAATAAATTCTGAAAAGTTCCACTACTTACATCAGCATATTTTTTAAGACGTGTATATAAACCTCTATTATAAGCACCTGTAAATTGAACTCCTTGAGTTGCTTGATCTCCTGTATTAGCAGTTCCAAAAGAAAAAGGGGTATTATTAACAAGACCATTACCACCGATAAGTCCAGCAGTTAAAGCAAAAGAAGCAACATTACTAGCAGGGAAAGCAAGGGCAGTAGTAGCGGTTTGATTTGTAGTAGGGTTAAATTTCATAGATTGTGTATTATCTAAACACTCACCCATACCTAGAGATGTTCCTAGAGTTGCTAAATCATCTTGTGACATCTGAGAAAGTAATTTAAAATTAACATACGCATTCAAATTAGGTTGAAATTGTTCTACTGTCTTACCATTTACGATTAAATCAGCGCCGTGAAGCATTTGATAATATCCGTTTTTTAACCCGTGTGTTGCCCATTGTGATGTAGCAGTTGTAGGAGCAACAGTAGCACCAGTAGTATTATTAGAAGTATAAGCACTAACTAAAGTTATTGGAACTGTTACAAACATTTGAGCAGGATCAATTAAAACAGAAGAGTTATAGATAGAGCTTAAATCAAATTGGACTAAAGATAGACCATTATTACTATACACACTACCATTTATATCATTAATATACCCCCACTGTTTATTTGTATAAGGGGTTTCAGTTGAAACTCCTTGAGGAAGTGTAGATTTTGAGAATTCATAATTATCTGTCATACTATATAATATATAATTAGATAATAATTTTAAGAATAATTTTAATAAAAAAATCTTAATATATTTTATATATGAATGAAAATATTTTTACTCCTGATATTGAAAATATTCTAGAAAACATTAGATTGAATAGCGTAATTTTATCTAAAGAACATAAAAAAAGATATTTATTCTTAAAGGATACGCTTAAATATTATAGATTACCTGTTATAATAATTTCAGCGTTAAATTCAATAATTTCTATAGGAACTCAACCTTTTATAGAACAAAGATATATAAGTATTAGTAATTGTTTATTATCTCTTATATGTGGTATAATCGGTTCTATAGAATTATATTTTGGTATTAATTCACAGATGGAAAATGAAGCAAAAAGTAATAATGCTTATTACATTCTATCAACAGATATATATAAAATATTATCTCTAAATACTTTTAATAGACATATAGATGGTAGAAGTTATTTAGATGAATGTTATTCTAGATATATTAAATTATATGAAACAAGTTGTATAGTCATTAAACATATAGATGATAAATTAACACCAATACCTAAATCTTTAGATAATTCTTTAGTAGGTATTTCTAAAGATGATATTTCTATAGATACGGATAAATAAAAATAAAATATAATAATAATTATCAAAAAATATATAATATTTATTAAAAAAATATCTAATGTAATATATATAATGTCGTTACAAGAAAGAATTACAGAACAATCAAGATTAGATACAAATTTATTATTATTGAATGACCGTATAGGAAAAGCATCACAAAAACAGGAAAATAAAGTATTAGAATTTAAACAAGTTGATGAAGATTTATTAAGGGAATATAATGAACAATTTTCTAAAGGATTTGAATATACGGATCAATTCGGAGATAAGAAATATAGAAAATTTATGTTACCACAAGATGAACCAGATTTAGATGAACCAGAATTAGAACCAGTTTTAAATGATGATGATTTTGAAGGTATAAGAAGAGATCAAATAAATTTAGTAAATGAAATTTCGTTAGGTAAAAATTTTTTAAAAAAAAATATTGAAGATCAGAAAACATTAAGAGCGGAAATGAATTTAAGTTACGAAAATGCTAGAGATTTACAACCTGAATTAGAAGAAACACAACAAGAAGAGTATGATTTAAGAAGTCATATTAATAATTTAGAAGGAGAGTTAAGACATATAAACGCTATTAAAAGAGATGATGATATTAAGAGAATTGAAAATCAGTCTAAAAGTTCAATAACATCACAAGAAAATAAACGAAAAATTGCTAAATATAAAGAAGAATTAAATCTTTTAAATAGTAAAGCATTTCAGACAGAACAATTACCATCAGAAAGCGAAGCGGAATATTTTGAAAGATTAAGGGATAACGCTGAATTTACAGAACCTGAAGAACATTTACAGAATGCTAAACAAATAACTTTAAATAATTTTAAAACTAGAATGAAGGAAATTATAAGAAATAATACTAAATTAGAACAAATTTCTAATACTATTGATCCTTTCGGTGAAGTCGGTAATAAATTAAAACTACTAAAAAAATGGAATTTATTTAAAACAAAATATATTAAAGTATTTGGTGAAAATAATTCATCTATAACTACTGATGATATAATTCTATTTATTAATGAATTTCTAGCTAATAAGTTATTAGAAGATGAAGGAGATGAAGAAAGCGTAGTAAATTATTCTAGTAATTCTAAGTTTAAAAGAGATGAGAAACAAGAAATTTCAGAACTTTATAAAGTATTAATGAATAAATATCAGACAGCTAGAGAAATGAGAAAAAGATTAAAAGATTATAATACAGAAGCAAGAATGACAGGTAATAATGATTTTTTTCAAGGAATAGAAAGTAGTAGAAGAGATAATATAGCACAACAAGTAGCAAGAAAAATAGTAAAAAATAATAAAGATCCTGAAGAAGTAGGTTTTGGAATAAAACTAGAAAAAATACCTGATAAAGTTACATTTGGAAAATTAGTATTACTTTTAAATAAACTTTATTATAAGAATATTTTAGCGGTAAAACATCATAATATGGTAAGTATAGCGGGATTAAAAAATACAAAAGTATCGGAAAAATTCGTTAAAATAGTGATGGGTATGGTTGATAAAATACATCCAACAGTAACAGAAGTTAATGGATTATCTGTACCAGAAAAACAATTATATGATAGATTAATTCATTTAGCAGGATTAAATAAAATGATACCACATACACAAGATAAAACTGTAACAGATCTAAAAAAAAGAATGAAATTAATAGAAGCGGAAATGAGTGCTGGTAATAATTCACCTATACTATTACAAGAATTATATGTAATAGTTCATTCATTGAAAGATTTCGGAATTCTATCACAGAAAGATATAAAACAATATTTATCACAATTTTAAAATACTTTAGGAATATTAGAAAATAGAGGTTTACAGAAAATAATTAATGTTTAAATAAAAATTAATTATTTATAATTTTTTTCTTTTGTTATTATATATAATGTATAATAAGATTGGTATTCAAAAACTATCTCAACCACAAATAAGTAAATTATTAAATGGTCACCGTGTTAGAGTTAAATACGGAAATGGATTAGAAATTCACGCAAGTGATGAACAATGTAAGAAAATCAGTAGGGCACATAAAAAAGGATGTGGGACTACTATACAATTTGACCCTTATCAAATTCAAAATCATAAAGTTATGAAAGGTGATGGTTTTTTTGGCGATATAGCAAAAGGGGCATTAAAAACATTAGCACCTGTCGCTATTGACGCTCTTTCAGGATATGCTAAAAATCGTATAAATGGTATGGGTCATCCATCAGAAGCAAGAAAATATATGGGTAAAGCGTTATCACCTGCTGGTTCTGCTCTATATCCTGCTGGTTATGGAGTAAATCCTACATTACCTCCTAACGGAACTGGTGTTAGAAAAGTAGGTCGTCCTAAAGGTAAGGGTTTTTTTGGTGATATCGCAAAAGGGGCATTAAAAACACTAGCACCTGTTGCTATTGATGCTCTTTCTGAATACGCTAAAAATAGAGTAGGAAATGGTGTTAAACCTAAAAGAAAAGCACCTAAAAAACGTAAAGGTAAAGGTATAGGTCAGGATATACTTCAAGGTATTGAACAATTCGCACCACTTGCTTTATCCTTCATTTAAATTATTCAATACCTTTACTTTGTAAAAATTTAGAAAGAATTCTATCATTAATATTAGTGTTTTTTGAAAACATATTAATATATTTATTAAAATGTGATTGTGGTGTTCCATATCCTTTATCGGATACTATAGCACCTATACAAAACCATCCACACGTTGTAGCATTTGTATCCTGTATTTCTTTTTTGGAATACAAGATATCACCCTTCGCTTTTTCCATAACTTCTATAGGTGGTGAAAATCCAAAAGCGTCAAAATATTCAATAGTTTTAGCGTTATTTATACTTTTAAAACAAGTCCAATGACTACCTTTTCTATCACCTTCATTAGTTGATTGTAAATTAATAACATACCACCCATCTTTTAAAACTTCTGGTAATTCATTTTTTGAAAATACACCATTAATATGATAACCTTTTTTATTTAAAATCTTTTCAATCTGATCACTATATAAACCATTACTATTTTTATCTAGATCTCCACCTTGTAAAATAACATTCGCTCTACCTGCTATATCTGTAACAGTATTAGCAAATTTTCGTAAATTAGGATGTTCTCTAAAAATATCTTCTGTATCCTGTTTAACAAAATCTAAACCTTCATTAATACCATTTGATTGTAATACATTAACTATAAAATGCTGACAATTATTGTCATATCCACTATATGGAATAAATTTATTACCCATTCTTTTCTCGGTATTACTCATTAATTCATTTACAGTTAAATTAGTAGGTATATTTTTTATTAATACATATTCTGCTTTAATTTTAGGATTTAAATCCATATTTATCACCTCATTTTTTTCTAATAATACATCACCTTTATTAGTTGATAATACAATAAATAAATGAAATAATTTATCGTAAGGTGTTGATGAAAAAACTTTTATTAATCCTGTAATAAGTGCTGGAACTGGTGATCTACCTATTTTTATTCCGTTAATAGTTGCGTCACCTATTTTATTAAGAATATTTTCTACTTTTGGTGATAATGTTTTTCTACCGTGAATTACTTTTTGTGTTACATCAACTACTTTATTTTTAATTTGTTTTGCTTTATTATAAATATCGCTAAATATTCCTTCACCTTTACCTTCTAATAATTCAACCTGTTTTATAGCGTCTAATCTAGTAGTATGATAAGAATGAATTTCTTTAGTATCTTTATTATATACTTTATATTTGTTTTGTTTTGGGAATTTCCTAATAATAAACGGCATTTATATATATAATAATAAGAAATTATTTTATCTTAATTTAATTAAATCAGTAAAATTATGTCTGTATCGTTTATCATCATTACTAGTAGTATCTAATAAAAAAAAATTGTGAGGTTCAGAGGTCGCCATAAAATACGCTTTCTTTACTAATTCTTTATCATCACCATTATTATTATGATTTTTTAATATCTGATTAATAGTATTCATATCATTTAATCTAAATATGATGAAAATCATCGTATTTCTTCTAAGTTGAATAGGTAAATCAGTATAATTTTGTGCTACTGCTATATTTGTAAATCCGTATTTTCTTGAACTGTTAAACCATTTCTGAATTTTTGTTAATTGTTTTTTAGGTAAATTTATTATATCATCAAATATAATTAATTTTTCAGTTTTTTTTTCTTCATCATTAATATCAGTTAAATCAGGTAATTCATCAGCATTATCAATTAATTCAATACCTTCAATATGATTTTCAAGTAATTTAAGAAGCGGTTCATCAACTGTAGAACCACTAAAATATATGATTCTATAAAAAGCATCATTTTTTCTACTTAAAAATTCTAAAATTGCTTGTGTTTTACCACTACCTGTTTGACCTATAATACTAATCATTTGACAGGGTTTAATTAGATGTTTATTAAAATTCTTATCTATTTTTCTTACAATACCGTTACCACTTTTATTAGCGATTTTATACCAATCCTTAATACTATCCTTAAATGACATTATATATATAATAATGATATATTTTATTTTCTATTGTTAATATATATAATTAAAATGTCTATAACTAATAATCCGCCTTCTGAATATTTTGATGGTATAAAATATAATCCAGATTTTTTTTCAGATAATAATGGAATAACATTAGCATACGGAACAACAAACTATTTATCTAGAGTAGGTGTATCATCATCTATAGCAACATCAACAACATTTTCAGGAATTGTTAATACTAATAATGGTTTAAGTGTTACAGGTGGAGAAACAGTAGACACTTTAAATGCTACAACATCATTATCTGTAGGAGGTTCTAATATAAATACTATTTATCAAACTATAGCGAATATGTCTAATTATTTAACAATATCATCAGCATCTTCTACATATCAAACTATAGCGAATATGAGTAATTATTTAACTACAGCGTTAGCATCATCTACATATTTAACAATAACAACAGCATCATCCACATATCAAACTATATCATCAATGTCTAGTTATTTAACAATATCGTCAGCATCATCTACATATCAAACTATAACAAATATGGTTAATTATGCTTCATTATCAGCAAATAATATTTTTACAGGAACGAGAAATCAATTTAATAATACTTTATATTCAAACGGATCACTTAATGTTAATGGGTTGGATACATCTAATGAAATATTAGGTTTTAATAATTTTACATATACAGCAGTTAATAGTAATTCAACTTACAATTAGAAAAATATTATCTATCCTAATATATATATATATAATGGTTATAATATCTACTTTTAATTTTCCTAAATCTAAAACAGGTTTAAATGTTTATATTGGTAGTCTTAATGTTCCATATGATAGCACTAACGGAAATAAACAATATATTACTTCTATACCTGTTAGTTTTAAATTAAATTATACTAATTATTATACTTCAGCTCAAGTTATGACAGTAAGTTTTACAACACCTACATTATCAAATGTATATAAAAATGGTGTTTTATTAGGGACTACAGCATTAAATGCTTATCCTAGTGTAAATTCAAAATCTTTTTTTGTCGGAACATCAGGAACACAAATAACATTTCAATTTAATAGTTATTTTATGAATTTATTTCTAAATTATCAACCATCAGCACCTTCTACTTTTGGAACTACGGATGTATATGATTTTTACGCTATTATGAATTATAATTTTACTTCAACTCTGACAAGTTTTGATTATGTCGGTAATTTCGCTATAAGTTGGGGTTGGGTGATTAATACTACTATTTCTACAAGTTCTTTTAGCAATTTCGCATACTCAGGAGGATCTTCTGATAGTTCAGGATATGAGTCTTATTTTCAGGATCAACAACTACAACTAAATTCTGTATTAGATGGAACAGCATTTGGAGGATATACACCACCTGTTACTAATCCTTCTAATTGGACTGGTATTTATACGTTAATGGGTATGTATCTTAGAAATTTATTAGTAGTTGGTGGTGGTATTATTTTAAAACAAACTATACCTACTGGAGGAACATCAGGAGGAACACAAGTAATACAATGGAATAAAACAGACACTAGTGGAGGGGGAGCATTTGCTTTAATTTATGGTTCAACATCATCAAACGCTTTAAATTTTGATATAGATTCTTCTTTAACAAATGGTTTTATTTTTAGTAGAGGAGGAAACACATTATTTCAAATATCACCATATCAATCAAATATAAATTATAATTTAGCAGGCGGTGGAGCAGTTACAACAGTTACAACTAATTCAGAGGGTGTTTTTATGTATGTTTTGGGTGGTAATTATGGTGATCCTAATATAACCGCTACGACATTTGTTTCAGCAGGTGGTGGGACTTGTAGATTATTTAATCAATACTTACCGCCAGGTTTTGGTTTAACATTAACCGCTACAGGAGGACAGACTTTTACTATATCAGCATCTTATCCACCTATTTATAATAGTTTTTCTGTAAAATGGATAAAAATCGCTTAAAAAATTTAATATAATAAAAATATTATCTTATTATAATATATATAATGTCTTATAACTTAATTCTGAACTCAAGTAATCTTACAGGAGTAAATAATAATCAATTTAAATATGATTTTATTGGTGGATCTTTTACAGTTCCTAGTAATTCTGAAATATCAATATCTGAAATTACTATACCATATTCTTGGTATAATATAACTAGTGCTTTAGGAAATAATACTTTTAGTTATAATATGCCTTCAGGTGCTTCTACTGTAAATGTTAATGTCACTTTACCTGATGGATTTTACGATATTGATTCTTTAAATAAACATTTACAAAAATCATTAATATTAAATAAGTTTTATTTTTATGATCCTACAGGTTATGGTTTTTCTGATATTCCAGAAGAAAAAATAATTTATCCTATTAAATTTAGGGTTAATGCTACTAATTATACAAATACTATTACTTTTAATTATATTCCTACTTCCGCTCCTAATGTAGTTTTACAATTTGGGGCGAATTGGTTATACGCAAACGCTTCTACAGGATTTCCTTCTACAGCATTTTTACCTACAATTACTATACCACATCAGAACGGTATTGATATTTCCGCTTCTACTTTTGGTCTTGGTAATATTATAGGATTTACTAACGGAATTTATCCTTACTCTGTACCATTATATTACGGATTATCACAAGTGAATACAACTAATACACCTGACGTTATTAATTCAGTTCCTTTAACAATAAATGGAAATACTTTAAAAACATATACTTATAATGGTAGTGTTAGTAATCTTACTATTCTAGGTGCTAATCCAGCATTTCCAGCATTAGCGACATCTGTAAATGGTATTATTGTAAGATGTAATTTAGTAGAAAATAATATTACTATGCCTTCTGATGTTTTAGATGCTTTCCCTATAAATAATACCTTTGGAAGTAATTTAACTTTTCAACCTTCTACAGATAAAGTAGTTAAAATGAAAGAAGGTAGATTTTCTAGTTTAATAATATCATTTTCAGATCAGGATTTTAACCCATTAATAGCAAATGATCCAAATGTTTTAATTTCATTATTAATAACTTTTAATAAAAAATAAAATCTACTATTATATATATATATAAATGCCTTATACTTTAGTATTAAATTCTAGTAATGTTATTGGTAGTAATAATAGTGTATTTAGATATAATTTCATTAATGGTGCTTTTAATATAAATGAAGATAGCGAAATGTGTGTATCTCAAATTGTAATACCATATTCTTGGTTTAATATAAATGGAGCGTATTATAACAATGCTACATTACAGTATAGATTTCCTAACGGTTCAAGTAATAATTTATATACAGTTACTTTTGCTAACGGTTATTATTCTGTTAATGATTTAAATAATTATTTACAGTTATTTATGGTATCAAAAAATCAATATTTTTATAATTCAACAACAGGAACTAATTTATATTATATTGAAATAGTTCCAAATACTACATACTATAGTAATCAAATTATTATTAATCCTATTCCAGTAGCATTACCATCAGGTTTTTCATTACCTACAACTATTATTAATGGTTTTACATATACAGGTTTTAATTCTAATACTACTACAGGTGGTTCTAGTGGATCTACTACTAGTTTTTTTCCTACAACAATTATAACATCACAAGTAATTATACCGACATATACAGAAATTTTTGGTATAGGTAGTATTATAGGTTTTTTAGCAGGATCTTATCCACCAGTAACACAATCAACATCTTATAATGTATTATCAAATTCATTACCAAATGCTACACCAGTTAATTCTGTAGTTGTAAGAAGTGATGTAGTTAATAATCCTTGTGCTATGCCTTCAGATATTTTAGATACTTTTAGTATCTCTAGTAGTTTTGGTAGTAATATAACATATACTCCACCATATGAAAAATGGATAAGCATACAAGCGGGGACTTATTCTAGTATATCTATAGCGTTTCAAGACCAAAATTTTACGACTTTACAAGCAAATGATCCTAATGTTTTAATAGCATTATTATTAAGACAAGGAAAGAAGAAACCACCTATTATTAATACAAATACTAATAAAATTGTATCACCTTTAGTAAAACAATTAGAATTTAAAGATGAAAAAGGAATGTATAAAGAATTAGAATAATAAATCTAAAATAAAAATCTATAGTTAATATATATATGAGAAGTCACATTATTTTAGGCAGAGGTCGTAGTATCCACAAACAAGATTTAGGGAACGCTTTATATTATCATCAATTATCACATAAAAATGGTGGTAGAATGGCGGTTAAGAAAAATTTAGGTAGTGGGATGGTAACACATCCACGTCACTATGATAATGGTTTATCAAATCCTGTTATAGGTCAAGGTTATAAAAATAAACAATTTAAACCTTTAAAATTTAAAATGTAAAAATATATATAAATAATTAATATTTAACAAAAATTATTATCTAATATTAATATATATCAAATGTCTAATTCAGTATTTTCCGAATATAGTCAAGATTATTTTTCTGATTATCGTAATCAAGAATTTCCACCATCAGCACCACCTCAGTCGCATTTTCCTATTATAGATATAGCAGGTAATGATTTAACACATCTTTTTAATAATATTTATTTAGATGAAAATATAGATAATAATAAGTGTCATATTTGTGGTAAAGGTTTTAACCATACATCAAAAAAATATATAAAATGTGGTTATGATTTAGAAACAATAGTAACTATTACAACTCATAAGAAATGTGAAAAACTTAAGAGAAAAATAGATAAGTTAAAGATTGAATTAAATAATTGTGAATTTGAATTATTTTGTTTAAAAACAAATTAAAAAAAGTATTTAGAAATAAATTTTATCTATATATATATATATATACATAAATGGAAAATATTATAGAAAATATTATAGAAGAAAAAAAAACTACTTATACACCAGCATTAAAGAGGGCAATTTATAAATGGAGGGAAACACATCCTGAACAATTTAGGGAATATTCTAATAAATGGAGTATTGATAATTATTATAAGAACGCAGATAAATATAAGGAATATGCGAGAAAGAAGTATAGAGAGAAGCAAGAACAAGAAGGCATACATCCAAAACCTAGAGGAAGACCTAAAAAAATAATTATAGAAAATCCTGAAACTTTAGGAAATTCTGAAACTTTATAAAAATAAAAATAAATAGTATAGATTATTTAAAATTTAAATATATATATATTAAATTAAATTAATTAAATTGATTTAGAGAATTATTTTCTTATATATATATATATATATAATAAAATGACTGACAGAATTATTACAACTTTAGGACGAATCAATAAAAAGAATCTAAGAGAATACTTTAATGATACATACGGATTTAATGCTAAAAATATTACAGAAATAAAAAATTTTTTAGGAACTGATAATGAAAATAATACTTGGGAGTATTTACGAGGGGAATATAATGATAAAGTCATTATTAAACAAAATGCTAAAAAGGTAGCACGATATGAACGAGCTAAAGTAAAAAAGATTACTCAAAAATTTGAGAATATAGTTAAAAGCAATCAATCCTATTTTCAAAAGAAACAAAATGTTAAGGAAAATAGGAAAGCAACTGTAATTTCAAAATTTTTACAGAATTACAAGAAACCTATCAATATGGAAAAAAAAGTTAAATACACTGTTGGTAATATAACCACATTTGAAAAACAATTTGTAGATGTTTATAAAATAATTTTTAGTGAATCCGTTACTAGCGGTGAAATGAAATTTTATGATAAATTATTATCATTTTTAGGAGGGTTATATAGAAAATTTAAAACAGGTGTATATCAAATTGATTTACTAGGAAAATGGGTTACAGAAGATAATGAAACACTTCAATTAATTAAAGATTTAGAAGAAAAAGAAGTTTTAACACCAGCAGAATCATTAAAATTACAAAGATTAAAAGACCAGTATTTTAATGAAACACCACAAAAAGTATCTATAAAAGCATTTGAATTATCACCATTAAATTATAAAAATTTATTTGAAGAAATTGAAAAATCAGTTAAACCACCTGATAGTTCTAGTTTTTTCTTAATTAAGGAAATTGACATTAAATTTATTAAACCTATTGTAGCAGGTTGTTATACTTGTAAAGGTCACGGAAAAAATTATAAATTCAATAATCTAACATTACATAATCCTTACTCTACTAATAATAATTGTTTTTTCAAAATTATTGAAGATCATTTAGATTTTAAACCTACTAAAGTAAAATGTAATGAAATAAGAGAAGAATTCGGTATTAAAGAAAATGAAATGATTAGCATTCAAGACGGTTATAAAATCGCTAAAAAATATACTACTAAAACAATCACATTTTTAACTAATACAATGGAAGTTATGTATGGAGATGAAGGAGGAGAAATTAAAGTATTTTGTTTAGATAATCATTATATGAGTTTAATTGGAGAAACTAAAAAATGTAAAGATTGCGGACAGTTATATATGAAAGAACATCAATGTAATGGAAAAGTTATGAATTTTTATAATACTAAAGTTAAAAGATTAATAGAACCTGTAGAAAAAAAAGATAAAGGTTTATTAAATAATCAGATTTTACATTATGATATTGAAACACAATATACGAATTTAACACATCAACATACACCTTATATAGTAGGATATTGTTATTATAAAAATTCTAAACCTATGTATAGTAAAACTTGGAATAAAGAAGAAGAAAAATATAATTTTAAATTTCAAGGTTATGAAATATCGGAATTAATTTATGGAGAATTTACTGGTGATAATTGTATGAAAGATTTTTATAATTTTCTTGGATGTGATGAATGTAAAGATGTTAAATTTATTAACGCTTATAATGGTAGTGGATTTGATCATTATTATCTTTTCAGAGAAAAAATTACTGGTAATGATAAAGTTGGTGAATTTATTTTAAATAATGGAAATCTATTAAGTGCTAAAATTCACGATAAAAAATTGATTGATTTATGTCGCCATCTTTCAGGTAGTTTAGATAGTAATCTTAAACAAAATAATTGTTCTATCGCTAAAGGTAGTATTGATCATAATTTAAGTGTTAGATGGGAGGATACAAACGATAAACGTAAAGAAGAAGTAAGGGAATATTTAAAATGTGATGTTATGGGTTTATGTGAATTATACGAAAAAGTTAATAAACCTATGTATGAAAAATTTAGAATTAATATTTGTGAAAAATTAACTACATCTTCTAACGCTTTTGATATATGGCGTGATAATTATTTAAAAGAACAAATATTTTTATTAGATGCTGAAAAAGATATTAATGTAAGACAAGCAATTTATGGGGCAAGATGTTATAAAAATAAAAATAGATTTACTAGCACACAGTATGATAAAGTAATTAATAAAGAAATGAAATTTGAAGATGTTGATGATTATATTTTTGATGCTGATGTTGTTAGTTTATATCCTACCGCTATGTCACAATATGCTTACCCTATAGGTAGAGAAATTGTAACTAATATTTACCGTTCCGATAAATTAGGTATTTATAAAATAACATATACCGCACCTAAAAATTTATTAAATCCTATTTTACCTAGAAAAGAAGATAAAAAATTAATTTGGGATTTACAAGATGGTTCAGGATGGTATTCTAGTGTAGATATTGAAACCGCTAAATCAAAAGGTTATACTATTAAAGTTATTACAGGTTATTATTGGGAAAAATCAGGATATATTTTTAAAGAATATATTGAAGAATTTTATAAAATGAAACAGAACGCTAAAAAGGGAACACCAGCATATAATTTAGCGAAATTATATTTAAATGGACTTTATGGTAAAATGTTACAAAGACCTAACCATTCAAAAGATATTATTATTAAAACGGCAGAGGAATTTTGGACTTTATTAAATAAAAATATTATTCAAGAAATGTCTAGCGTAGGTAATACTTGGTTAGTTAAATATATAGCGAAACCAGAATTTTTAACACCTAGTGGAGCAGAGAAACCTACACAATTAGGAGTTTTTGTTCTTGCTTATTCTAGAAAAATTATGTCAGAACATTATGATAAATGTGGTAATACTATTGATAGACTACCTTATTATTATGATACTGATAGTTTAAATATTCATTCATCTTGTTTAGATAAAGTTAAAATTGATAAAGCATTAGGAGGACTTGATGACGATGTTGGAGGTAAAGTTATTAAAGCATTTTATATATCACCAAAAATGTATGCTTTTCAATATATTATAACTAAAGACACATTTCTAAAAAAAATAGCAGATAATCCGTATTTATCATATACTAAAATTAGTGAAGATATATATTTACAATACCATTTCAGAGGTAAAGGCGTTTCAAATAACGCTTTAGCGTGGGAAAATTTTGAAGAAATGGATAAAGGACTAAAACAAGATTTTTATAGAGATTTTCAGATGAAGAAAATTAATATGAAGAAAACAGCAAAAGAAGCACATTTTGACCATTTTTGTCATAGACATATTTTTAAAGAAGAAACAAAGAAAACTATTAATCAAAACCTTTGGAAAGGCAGAAATTTTATAGATGAAAATAATTCAGTTCCTTATGGTTTTGATTTATCTTTACTAGAGAAATAAAAACTCTGATGTAAAATGATGTTAAAATTCTCTTGGGGGAGGGGTTTTTCACACCACAATTTTTTACACAAAATTTATGATCTCATTTTATAATAAATTATATTATAAAATGAATGA
>Ga0315274_10006403_pt1 | contig 17145 bp, 24 predicted proteins | sample YL17G02_20_MG_FD_203700 | JGI IMG/M metagenome (GOLD analysis project Ga0315274, IMG submission 203700) | Sediment microbial communities from Yellowstone Lake, YNP, Wyoming, USA - YL17G02_20 | ecosystem: Environmental > Aquatic > Freshwater > Lake > Sediment | place: USA: Wyoming | collected...
CGCGCAACGTGACTTTGACCTGGGCGCCGCCGGAAACCGCTCCCTCCCGTCCCGATTCCATCGGGACTTCGGTCGCGGCTCTGCCGGAGACGTGCACCACCGCGGTCGCGGCTTTCGCCGGCCGGCCGCGTTTGCCGGGCGCGCCCTTGGCTGTGGCCGCAAGCGGGCCGGTCATCGGTCGCCGCTCGTACACGAATACCCCGGCGGCTTTCAGCACCTTGCGAATGTTCCCCGGCTGGGTGTGGTACTTCCGCGCCAGTTCGGCGGCGCCCGGTCCATTGCCCTTGGCGTACTCGGCGATCATGGCCGGCACGTCGTATCGTGGTTTCATCATTTTTTTCGCCTCCTCTTTCAATTGCGGATTTCCCGCGCCGCTGGCCGCGATCTCCCCGCCGCCTTCCGCCTCCTGCCTTCCGCCTTCTGCCTTCCCTTTCGCGGGCCACGGATTCCCCCCGCGTTCCGTCAGCTTCCAGCAGGCCACGCACATGGGGGCATCACGGCCGCCGCGCGAGACAATCCTGTGTGCCGGCGTGGTCACTCCATGGGCTTTGTGCGGTGCGCAATCCATAAAAGAAGCTGTCAGCTATCAGCTGTCAGCTATCAGCTTTCAGCTTTCAGCTTTCAGGTTCGGCCGGGTTTGGTCCCGACAGGTCGGGACTGATAGCTGATGGCTGATAGCTTCCTCGCGCGTAATCGGCGGCCTTGTTCGCCTCCGCTTCGGCGGCCGCCGCGGCCATCATCTCGTCGGGATCCACGCCGTCCACGCCGATCTGCGGCAACACGGCAGCCACGGCGCGCGCCGCAGTGCGCTTGTCCATCACCTCCGCGCCCTGCAGTCCGGCCACCGCCGCCGCAATCTGCGCCAGCGCCGTTGTGGCTTTCAGAAGGTCCTTCACTGACAACTCCGGCATCTGCACGGCGAACTTGCGATTGACTCCTGGGCGCAAGACGCCGGCGCGAACCTTGGAGTCGATCACAAATTCGCCGGCCTGGGATTCCATGCTTTCGACCAGTTTGGCGCGCGCCGTAAGCATAGCGATGATGGGATCGCCCTGTGCGGCGGCGGTGGCCAGGTTGGCATCCGACCCGCTGGCATACCAATGCTCGGGGATGCCGCGGCCGCCTAGAACGTTCACCCGGACCTGGCGTACGGTCTCGGTACAATCGGTCGCGCCCACCTGATAGCTAGGCATGGTGTAGGTAACTTGCTCGTTGTGCGCGCGCACCTCGCCCGGCACCGGCGGCCTGCCATTCTTCCGCAGCCACTCTCTGATCTGATCCTCGGTCATTCCCCGGAGCAGGACGTCGATTATCCAGCGGCCGGCCATGTCGGCGCGGTTGACGAGGGCCCACAGTGTGCCCTCGTGGGCATCTGCCATGTCGGCGATGGCGAACAAATCGGAGATGCCGCGCGTCCCGCCGGGAATGGAATTGATCGAGAAATAAAAGCCGCGGCCAACCAGTTGCCCAAAGCTCGGCGAGTAGGGGTCCTCGTCGCGATGGATCAGCTCGATCCTGGCGCCTTCCCGCTGGGTATCGACCCGCTTGAGGGCCACAGCTATCGGTTCGACCACCGCGATGCCCGGTAGATCCTGCAGCGTGGCGCAATCCACCGCCTCAATCCATTGGGGATCCACATACCCGCGGCGCACGGCGCCGGATATTTCATTGCGCGGAAGGACGGCCAGATGTTCCCCGAAAATCCCCAGCGCGCGGAGTTCATCGGGCAATTTATCGGCGCGCTTATTGATGGTCCAGTATTCATCCAGGACCGCCTGGACGTCGGGCTCCTCGGCCTTCAGCGTAATCCCGCCCTTGGTCACAAACTCAACCACGATGTTGATGAGGCGCTGCGCCAGGGGGTTGGTCACATACAGGTAATACGCCACCTGCTGCATGCGGGTCTGGGTAGCGGGCGTCAGATCGCGCGTCGAGAGGCGCCCGGAATATGGCCGCCATCCGGCATCGGCGCCGATGCCCTGGCCGTAGAGGATGGGGGAAGCGGCCTCGAGAGCGGCTGTGGGCCGTGGGCTGTGGGCTGTGGGCACAAGCGCGCGGCGCGCTTCACTCAGATCGAGGATGGTGAGGGCGCTCATCCGAACAGGGCCTCCGGTGCGCTGATGCCGCGAATGCCGCGCGGCGGCGGCATTTCGGCGTCATCTGCGGAATCTGCGGCTACCCGCTCTTTCCAGAACGACGGCCGCGCCTCGCGCTGCTGGGCCAGCAGCTCGCCGCGGCCTACGTCGGCGCCCACGCTGGCCGCCGCCACACCGGAATCCGATGCCAGGCAGGAGAGGGCCTGCGCCCAATATTCATCGGCATGTCCCGCATCCGTGCGCACGGCGTCGAAACGCAGATTGCCGCTGGCGGTGACCTCGCGCTTCACCGCCGCGATGGCCGCCTCGAGCGCCGGATCGTTCATGGGGATTTTTTCCAGCCGCTCTTCGTATCGCCGGCGCAGGATCACGCACATGGCCTCTTTACGCTCGGCGGTAAATGTGACGCCCTCGACCCGCCCGCCGAATTTCTGCGCGAGCTGCTCGCAGAGCTGCATGCCCAGGCCGGTGGCGTCGCCGCATCCGCGGCGCACGCCGGGGTGCGAGAACACGGCCTCGAGCTGCGCCGCCATCTGCGCGAAGGTCGCGCCGCGCATGCGGATGATCCCGCGACAGAACGCCACGCCCCCGATCAGCTCGCGGATGTAGATCACGAACAGGTCGCGCCGCCGCGCGATGTCGAAGCCCACATACAATTCGCCGTCCACGCGCCGCTCCGGGTCCCACTCGGCAAGCGCCGCAGGACTGCGCGCCCCGGCGATCAATTCAAGCGCGATCCACATCTCGGCGGCCGACAGGAATTGGCAGCAGTACTCCTGCTGCCAGGCTTCATCGTTGCCGGCCAATTTGCGCAGGACCGCGAGATCGAGGTTCAACCCGGTGGCCACCAGTTGTGGGCCGGCGGTGTGAATGTCCACCCAGTGGCAGGACCAGATATCCTGCCGGCGCGCCGCCGGCGGGCGCCCGGAAACCGCGTCGCAGGCCCGCGCCAGGTCATAGTATTTTCCCTGCTGGTAATGCGGCGTGCTCACCACCAGCAGGCGATGCCCGCGCATGGTCGAGGCCGCCGCGCCCTTCCATAGCTCATAGGCATCGCGATGAAACCCGAACTCATCCAGGAACACGTTGCCGCCGAAGCCGCGCGCCGCATCGGGATGCGCGGTGAGCGCCGTGATGTCGGAGCCGTTGGGCATCTCGATCACGAATTTGCTGATCTGCAGGCCCCCGAAAAACAACCCGCTGCCAGTCTCCACAGGCTGGAAGCCTGTGCCACTTTCCACCAAGCGCATGGCCCGCAGATGGTTGGCGATCTCCCGGACCGCTTCCTTGGCCGTGTCCTGGGTGCGGGAGATGATCAGCCAGCGCGTGCGCCGTGAGGCGCAATCCAGCGCGATCTCCAGCGTGGTGGCAAAAGTGAAACCGATGCGCCGGGCCTTCACGGCGAGTTTGTAGCGCGACTGGTCTTTCACCCACTCGCGCTGAAAATCGCACAGCGGGATGATGGCCTTCGCGCTACGCTTCGGCTTCTGTGAGATCGTAGACATCTTCCAGTTGCTTCCGCAGTTCCGGCGAGATTGATTCGCCGGCCTTATTCACGGCTTCTTTGGCGGCCTCCGCCTGTTTCCGGATGGTCGCCAATTTAGTTTTCAGGCCCTCGAATTTCTCGCGGTCCAGCGCCAGGCGCTGATTGTCCTGATCGAGCTTGGCGCGCTTCAGCCGGATTTTTTCGGCCTCCAGATTCGCAAATTGCACCTTCACCGCGTCCTGCCCGGTGAAACTCTCGGGGTCCTCCATCAGGGCCTGGGTGGCCAGCGCCTGAATCAATTCCGAGGCCACGATATTTTCCTCGCGGGCCGCGGCCAGCAGCGCCCGCGCCTGCTCCCGCGAGGCATCGCGGCGCCGCTGCTGGTCGTGCAGGCGCTTCATCTCCCGCGAGATGGTCCGCTCGGCGACGGACTGCCCGGTTTGCGTTTTCAGATCGCCGGCTATAGCCGCGGCGGTTTTATGGCCGCACAAGCCCGACGCGATTACGCGGCGCACGTCGTCGCCGAGCGAATCCACCGCGCGATGGGTGATACGGCTCACAGCTATCAGCTATCAGCTATCAGCTAAGCATCGTCGGAGACCAGCCGCGATCCAGCGCTCGAGCCCTTCACGCTGCGCGGCGCGCGCCGATTGGGCCCGAGACGGCCCCGCCGCAGGATGCCGGCGATCTGCCGATCGCTCCAGCCGCACTCGCGCAGAATCCGGCGGATCGTTTTTGTCGCGTTTATTTTTGCCGTCACCTTCATCTGCGGATTGGTCTCATTCAAAATCAATTCCCGGATCCCGATCGATGTTCCCGTCCACCAGGTCCTGGCCCTCGGGCGTCAAGCCCACCGCGATGACATCGCTCGGCCGTCCGGCGCCGCTCTCGGTTCGCTGCTGCTCATATCCCGGCAGGTCCTTGCGGCGCCTCAGGCCCAGGTATTTTTTCTTGGCCAGATATTCGAGACGCGGCCGGAGTGAATCGGCGGAGAGACTGATGCCCAGGTTATCGAGCGTCCGGAGCAGGAGCCCGAACGCCATGGGATCGACCAGAGCGCCATTGTCTTTTAGCACCTGGAGGATGCGGCCGCGTTGCCATTGCTCCTTCCTGGCTGTCGTCACGTTTTCTCTCCCGTCCCAGCGATGCCGGGACTGCATATCCGAGCCTTGACCTCGATCACATGCTCACTGAGTCGTTCGACTTGCCCGCTCAGTGCCCGGCAGGCGGCGCGGACGTCATCCTCGGCGCGGAAGCGGTCTTCGATCACCGCGGCCAGCCGGCCCTGCGAGCCGGCTACATCGCGGATGGCCCCAATAGCCGGGCCGGCGTGGCGGTCGAGCAGGATGGCGCCCAGCGCGATCACCAGCAGCGCCGGACCCCAGCGCACGATCTCCGTCACCACCTGCGGCGAGCCTTGGAGCAGGGCCATGATCGCGGCGCCAATGCCCAGCCCCGCCGCCGCCGGCGCCGCCGATCTCACCATGCCGTTTACCGATTTCGCTGCTGCGTCAGCCATAAGAAGCTCTCAGCTTTCAGCTATCAGCTTTCAGCCTACTGCCCGAACGTGTACCGGAGACCGAGACGCCCCTGCGGCTCCCAACCTCCAATGACCGGCGAGGCCAAGGCCTCCACGGCGACGGCGAGCGCGAACCCCTTTTTGATCGTGATGATCACATTCCCCCCGCCGGCGAAGATCCCCGCGGTGGCGCTGGGGCCGGTCGCCACGCCACCCTGGCCGTGGACGTTCAGAGCAACGCGCCGGTCGGCGTAAAGTTCGCGCTCCACCCCGCCGCGCGTCGAGTAGGTGACTTGATTCAGAGCGACCGGGCGCATTTGCACCGTCCCGTAGAGGCGAGTCTTGCTGGCTGCGTCTATCGGGAGTAGGCCAGTTAGGTAGGCTGCACTATGCGGCGCGCTTGAAACGTACATTGCTCCGCCGAGCTCGAGCGCGAATTGCGGTTGTGCCTGCGCCGAGATGGCGGGAGCAAATGTTAGCGCCAGCGTGAGAATCGCAATGGCTTTGAACGCCCCGCTGGCCGCCGCTTCGTCGATTTTCTTTTCGAGATTCTCGATCGCTAGTTTCAGCGCGGCCAGGGCGGGTTCGGTATCGATCTCGACATTTATTTCGGACTGTATGGCGTTGAAGAAGAAATCGACGTGGCGCCGGCATGCTGTGTAAAGTTCGGCCGCAATTCGCGGGGCCTGGAGGCGCACCGCAGCGATGGCGCGGATCAGGTCGGCCACCGGCCCCACGAATCCGACAAAGAGTATCAGCGCCTTTAGTTTTTTGATCATGCCATGCCTCCAGGTTGTGGCTGATAGCTGATAGCTGATAGCTGACAGCTTTTCGCGATCGCTTCGCAAATTTCCAGTTTGATTTTCACGTCGCTGAGTGCCGGGTAATCTACGGACGAGTCGATGAATCCCAGCTCGATGAGTATCGAGGGATCGTAGGCCAGCACCGACAGGCGCGGCCGCTCGATGACGCCGGCGCCGTGCGGAGGGATGATCGGTTTCAGCGCGTCGGAAACGGCGCGGGCTATCGGCGCGCTGGATTTCGTGCGCCAGAGGATCTCGTGGCCGTGGCCCTCCGGATCGCCGGGCTCGTCGTCGTCGGGATCGGCGTTGAGGTGCAGGGAGATGAGCAGATCGGCGCGAAGCCGCCGGGGCAGCGAGATGCGGAGTGGCAGCGGACAGGGTTTCGTCTGATCGGTACGGGTGAGCTGTGTGCGGACACCGCGCTCGCGCAGCGCGCCATCCAGGCAGTAGGCATATTGCAGCGCCAGATCGGCCTCGGTGGCCTCGACCTGTTTGCGCCCCTGGGCATCGCGCCACCAGCGCACGGCGCCGGGATCGTATCGTCCGGCGTCGAGCTTGCCGTGGCCGGCGTCGATGCAGATAAGCGGCCGTGGGCTGTGGGCTGTAGGCTGTGGGTCAAGGGCCGTCGTCCGCGCTGCTGTTTCGCTTGTCACTGGTCACTGGTCACTCGTCACTATTTGAATTTGCGGGCCGGCCGCCAAGGGTAACGGCCGACCCGCGCTCGTGACGGGGATCACGTTGGTCAACTTTGACAATTTCACGGGAAATTGTTTGATGTCAACTCGCGGACACATGTCCGCGATGGCCGCGTTTGGGGAATCGGCTGTAGGCCGTGGGCTGTGGGCTGTAGGCTGTAGGCTGTAGGCTGTGGGCTGTGCGGTGCGGGGTTTCCTACAGCCCACAGCCCACAGCCTACAGCCTGTTCTTCTGCCAGCGGGCCCGCGCGGCATGCCGGGCGGCCGCCGAACGGACGGCGGGATCGGTGGCGGCGTGCCGCGCCCGCGCCTGGTCGGCCGCCGCCCAGGTGCGGATCAGCGGGCGGCAGCCCGCGCAACGCAGCACGGCGGCAACTCTATCGGCGTGATTATGTTTCATTTCGTTTCCGCCCCTCGTCCCGATGCCGCATCGGGGCCAGGGCCGGGGGCCAGCCGTTTCGCCGCTGGCCCGGTGCCCGGCCGACCAGGCCGGGAGCGCTCCGCCCGCGCGGAGTAGCACGAGCGAAGATCACGGGCCGATTCCCCGGTCGCCGGCGCCGAAGTACCCTAGCTGGATGACGCCATGATCTGTGCGGACCACGATGTGTGGCACGCCGGCCAGATGATCAATCCACGCCTCTACGCACGGGGCGAGGCGCCCATCATCGTTGACCAGGGGCTCCGGTTGCCCATGCCCATGTTCATCGTTGATGCAGAGTGCGGTCGAAAACTGACGGCGAAGGAACGCTACATCCTCGGACCGTATCCGGCTGGTTGAACTTCCGATCTGGAGCATTTTGTTATTCCCTCCTGCCGGCGGGTTGCGCCGGCTATCAATCGATCACAGTATCAGTATGCGTGCAGTAGGCATGAGAGTCAAGCGAAATCGGCGCGCGGCCCATGAATATTATTTATAGGCCAGGGGTGGCCGCTGCCGAGTTGAGCTATTGCCCGGCACTCGCGCTTATAGCGCGCCGGGAAGTCCGGCGGGGGCAGGCCAGGCACGGATCGCGCGCCAGCCGCTCGCGCACGCTGGGTACATGGGTATAGATGGTGGAGCCGGCCTCGGCCTGGTGCATAGGAATAACTCCGCGATCGGTCCAGCGCCGCAGGGTGCGCTCGGCAATCCCCAGGGCCCGCGCCACCCGCGCCAATCGTTCCCATTCCGCCAGTCGTCCTCGTCGTTGTTTCATAAGAAGCTTTCAGCTCTCGGTTATCAGCTATCAGCTATCAGCTATCAGCTATCAGCTTTCAGCTTTCCGCCTTCTGCCTTCCGCCTTCTGCCTTCCGCTTTCCGCCTTCAGAAGGGGATCTCCCCCTCGGCCACCGCCGGCCGCCAACTCCGCAACTCCTCACGGATCTGCGTTTTCGTTTTCCCGGCCTGCCGCGCCGCGATCTGCATCAGGGCCTCGATAGCCCGCCAGGATTGCTGCCGGCTGAGCGCGGCGGGATGATCGAGCTTGAACAATTTGCGCAGGAGGCCCGCCAGGCGCGCGGAATTGTCGGCCCACCCCAGCCATTTTTCGAGCTGGCGGATTTTCCAGAGTTGCGGATCGCTGGGCGCGCCGGCGGTATTGCCCCCGGCCAGTTGCTTGATGGCCGCGACTAACTCCACGTCGCTAAGGTCGTTGGCGGAACTTACCGTATGTCCGCAGGTTGCGCTCAGCCAAACCAGGCGCTCGGCGCGGGATTCAGCCGCGCCACTCACCGGGCAATAGTCATGCCATGCGGCCTGGAAATGGCGCATCAGACCATTGCGGATTGTCCCGACTGTGAGTCGGGATGGATTGCGGATTTCGCGGATTTTTGGCATCGTAAATACGCCTCTATGAAGGCTTGCGCGACCGGCGCGCAGAGCGCGTTGCCGTAACCGCGCAGGCGTCCCACTCGGGCGGGAGCCCCTGCAACCAGCGGGAATGTGCCGGGTTCAACTGCCCGGTATTTCTGGTCTCGGCAGTAGAGCCATTCGGCGTTGGCCCAGAAGCCGTTAGTGAAGCCTGGCTCGGCAGCATCAGATCGCCCTTGCTGCCGTGCTGATTCGGCCCGCCCTTCTCGCCGTCCGTTGATCGCGGCGTGGCCCAACTCGCCAGAATCGCCGCATTGCTCAGGTCGTGGGGGAAATAGTGATGGTCCGCTTCCGTGTTCCCGCGGTCCCGTTCGTCGTGACTCTGCGGCGTCGGCCATGCCGCTAGTTTCGCCGTTTCGTTCATCGTGCGTCTCCCGGTTTCGCTGCCGTCCGCATTGCCTTTTGTTGGCGTCGGCCATGCCGCCAGATCCGCAATCCAGCCCAGCGTCGGTTGTCCGCCATCGCTCCGTTCGCGATGCATTTTCGTGGGTGATTCCACGATCTGCGGCGTCGGCCACGAAGTAAAGTCTCTGCCTGATGTGCGGCGCCCCGAAGCCCGCAGCGCACAAATCCGCCGCCCCGACGGCGTAGCCCTCACCTTCCAGATCAGCCGAAACAACGTCGAGCCAAGCGAGTCCGTCACGGGACGCAACCTGCTCGCCAAAGCAAACGTCAGGCCGACACTCTCGGATGAGCCGGAACCATGCGGGCCACAAATGACGCTGATCTGAGAAGCCTCCCCGCTTCCCGCTCGCACTGAATGACTGGCATGGGCAACTCCCTGTCCAAACGGGAGTATCGTCTGACCATCCGGCTCGGCGAAGAGCGTAATTCCAGACCCCAATGCCGGCGAAGAAATGGCATTGGGCGAACCCGCGCACGTCTTCGGGTTGCACTTCTCGGATGTCTCGCTCATCAACTTCGCCATGGGCAATCACTCCCGCCTTCATCAGTTCCGGCAGCCAGGCCGCCGCGAAGGGATCGTTTTCGTTGTAGTAACATTCGGTCATCCGATCCCTTCAATACTCGTCACTCGTCACCGCTCTTCTCCCGCCTCCATGATCATCTGGCCGGCCAGCTCCAGCAGGCGGGCATTGCCGGCGCCGCGCAGGGCGCGCACGCGCCGGAACATCTGCACCGCCTGGCGCTCGAGCGAGCGGCAGGTAGCTTCCAGCTCGTCGGCCGAGTCGATCAGGTAATACCCCGAGGGCCTCTGCCGCGAGGAGCCGATGCGCAGGCCGTGGCGCATGATCAGGCCGCTCACTGCGGCCTTCACCTCGCGCTCGGAGAGATGGCGGCCATGGACGATGTAGATGATCCCCTGGAGCACGGCTATCTCCACCGCGTGACGTAGGCCGCGGCGCCACATCAACTCATCCCAGATGGCCTGCTCGTTGGCCGTGATCAACTCCGGATTGGGATTCGGATAATTCATCCGCCGGTCCTCGCCCGCAGACGGAGATTCGCATGTTCCCGTTTCAGCGCCATCCACTCCGCGCGGGGCAGGGGCGCGAAACCGTGCTTCCGGCGCCAGGAATTGTGTTGGTTGAAGCGCCCACCACAGGGCCGGCACATATCGCCGTGGGAACGGCCCCACCGGCGATAGGTCCGCGCGCAGACGGCGCAGACCGCATACCGCGGCGTTACCCGGCGCTGGGAGGACGCAACCGGGAAGCGGCGCTGGCAGGGCGTGCAGACGCCGCTGAGATTGCCGCGGTGCAGTTGCCGTTTCCCGCAGCGCGAGCAGAAGCGCGGCGGCTCCGGAGGCTGCGGAGCGAGCGGCTCGCGCGGCGGCGGCGCCGGCCGGCGGACGAGCGGCTGCATCCGGAGCACCGTGCGCCGAACCAGCGGATCGACCCGCGCCGCCTCCGGCCGCAATCGGGCGGGGATGAAGCCGGCGTGGTACAGGCAAACTGCCAATGTTCGCCCGCCCCAGATGATGGGCGTCTCGGCACTGCCCAGGCAGGCGGGATCCATCTGGCAGCCGCCCAGAGCAGGCTGTGGGCCGTAGGCTGTGGCCTGTGGGCCGTAGGCTGTGGGCTGTGGGCCGTAGGCTGTGGGCTGTGGGCCGTAGGCTGTAGGCCGTGGGCCGTAGGCTGTGGGCTGTAGATTGGCGCTCATGATGTACACCATAGGACCAGGATGATGAGGGCGACGGCGATGCCGGCGACGGCCAGCAGGTGGGCGCTGGCACGCCAACCGGCGCGGCTGCGCATCAGCTCGATGATGCGGCAGTCGCGCACCGCGACCGATATCTCGGCCGAGCCGCAGCCGGCCACCCATGCCGCGCGTCCTACGGCCAGGATGATGCTCATGGCCCGCGACGATAGGGTCTGGCCGCATTCCAGGCAGAGCACCCAGGCGTATGGGTCCGCGGTGGGCAGCGCCACCGGGCGATGACAGCCGATGCAGGGCTGTTGCCCAGCGGGTGTGGGCCGTAGACCGTAGCCCGTGGGCCTTTCAGCCAGCAGCCCGCTGGCCTCCTCAATCTGGCGCGCCAGGTTGGGGCATTCGCGCTCGAGAAATCCCGGCGAGTACCGCGGTTGTGATCCGTTTTTATCCGCGTTCATCTGCGTCCTGCTTTCTATCACCAGTTCTGGGCCATATCCGCCAGCACATCCAGGTCGGGTTTCGCGTAGAACGTGTCGCCGCTCTCGATTCGCAATCCGCAGCGCTCGAACAGGTCCGCGCACGCATCGGCGGAGTCCAAAACCGCTTCCTTGTGGAGCGTGAATTTCTGACGCACAAATTCGCCGTGCCCTTCGGCGGCCAGCGCGACGATGGCAGTCGCTTCCGTCCACCCGCAGATGTACTCGACGGCCTTCCGCGCCCGCAAGCCCAGCGTGCCGAAGGTCAGCTTCAGCGAGCGCCTGGGCCCCAGGTTCTTGCGTTCTACCAGGAAAAATTCTTGCAACGCTTCCTCGATGGCCGCGCGCTCTTTCGGCATGTCCGCGGCCTCCGCGGTGGCCCGCTCTTTGGCCGCCTGGATATGGCAATTCATTCGCGCCTTGATGCGCGCCGTCCGGATCTCGATCTCGCCCAGGCGGCGCAGCAGTTGGTCCGCCGCCTCTCTGTTTCGTGGTGTGGTCATACGTTTGCCTCCTCCGCGTTCCTCAGCGGTCTCTGTGGTTTTGTTCCTTCGCCCGGGTCGAATAGCCGATCCGGAATTTCTCGCCCGCATTCCAGGCAGGCGACGTAATGCCGGATCGGCCAGGTATAGTGCCCGCACCGATCGCGCCGCCGGCGCGGAAATGTGGTCCGCGCGTGCGGGCAATCGAAGAGGTAACCCAGCAGCCAGCCGATCATTTGCCCCTCCGGCCTTTCTGGCGGACCCGGCGCGTGGGGTATGCCGTGATATGCATGGCCTGGTGGCCGGCCTCCGCCGGCTCCCGCTCGATGCGCATAGAATCGAGCGCGATCAACAGGGCCTGCTCGGTGCTGTTCTCCGGCTGAATCGTGAAATAAATGCGGCCATTCCAGATCGCGGAATCAAGTTCGATCTTCATTTCTCACCTCCTGCTGCGTTGTGCTTACTGCCTACTGCCTTCTGCTTTCTGCCTTCTGCCTTCCGCCTACTGCCTTCCGCTCTCTCCGGCCAGCGCTCCTCGGCCCAGGTCAGCACGGCGGCGGTCCCCACGGCGATCACCGCGATCAGCACCACCAATAGGAGATCCGGAACGTCGCCGGGCGGCCCGGGCGGATGCGGCTCCAGGTTCGAAATCCGCATTCCGCATTCCGCAATCCGCAATATGTTCATGCCGCCTCCGGGAATTCGAGTTGACCTGGGACCTGGGACCTTGGACCTTGGATCTCCGCTTTCAGCGGACGATGGCAAACGACGCAGGCCGTCTCGACTTCGCCGGCGTCGTCGGGCACCGCCTCGCGGCTGCGGAACCGCGCCCCGCAGAATCCGCACCGGAATTCGATCAGTCTGTGCTTATCTTTCTTTTCCGCGTCCATCTGCGCCCTACCTCCCGGTTTTCATCCCCCACAGGAATCCCGCCACCCCGGCGATGGTTTTTTCCGTGACCTTCCGCCCCGCATGCTTGCTGCGGATGAGATCAATCGACGCCAGCAGCGTGCGCATCGAACCGCCCACGGCCTTGTGCCACAGCGTGAAGGCCTCATCGTCCACCTCGCTGATCCCCTCCTGGCGAACGACGTAGGCCATTTCCTCGCGGGTGAATCCGGAGAGCACGGCCGTGGGCCAGGTGCGCGAGCGGATGGCGCCGAGTTGCTGTGAGCGCGAGCCATGCATGCGCAGCCATAGATCCGGCGCCGCGAGCACCGCGAAATTCGCGCCCGCCAGGCGCACGGCATCCCATAGCTCGCGGACCACGGCAAAAATCCGCGGGGTGAGCGACTCGGCCTGGTCGAGGATGATCAGCCGCGGAGTGGCGCGCAGATCGGCCACAATGCGGCGGAACAGCGCCATCGAGGTGCCGCCGGTGTCGAGGCCCAGTTCGCCGGCGATGGCGCGCAAAAACTCGATGCGATGCCCGCCCATCAGCGAGATCACCTCGATAGATACCGCCTCATCGCGGTGCTTGGCCATCCAGCGGGCCACCGCCTCGGTTTTGCCGACACCATAGCTGGCAATCACGAGGCCGATGGATTCGTGTTCGAGGGCGTAGTCGAGCACGTCCCAGATGGCGCGCGGCGTCGCGAGTACGTAAAATTGCCTTCCGCCTTCCGCCTTCCGCCTTCCGCCTTCCGCCTTCGGCCTTCCCGCGTAATCGGCTTCGGTAAACGCGTCGCCGCCGGGGCGGAGCAATTCGCCGCGCTCGATGCAGCCGATCACACGCTCGACCTCGGTCAGCGTTTGTTCGCTGTCCGGATTCGACCGGCAATACCAGGATCGGGCTGTCGCCGGGCTGATCCCGCTCATGGCCTGGTATATGCCGCTCAGGCTCAGATCCATCCGCTGCGCCAGCAGCTCCGCGATGCGCTTCCGCAGCGCGTCCCCGCTGGCTTTCCGCGCCGCCTCGGTCGTCGTTTGCATGATTGCCATTGCCGCCATTCTCACCCCCCGAAAAACCGAAACTCCCCGTCATCCTCGGAAATCTCACCGGCAGCCGGCGGCGACTGCGCAACGGCCGCCGCCGGCGCCGGTGTCTCCGACGTGAGCGCGGTTGAGGACGCGCCGGAGAAACTGAAATTGGCATCCGCCGCCGCCGCCGCCGCGGCCTGCTCGATGGCCTGTGGCATGGGCATCCTGCCTGTGGGCGCCCCGGCCACCTGGCCCTCCGGCAGCATCGCCCGCGCCGCCTCGCGCCTGCGCGCCCGCTCTTCGACCGGCGCCACATCCCCCGTCTGCATCGCGGCGATGAAGCCCCTGATTGTTCTCAGCGCCGAGCGCCGGTCGCGCTCGTCCTGGACGAATGATTCCTCGCCCATCCGCGATAGCTCGACGGCATCGCAGAGTCCGAGGAATCGGCCATCGGCATAGATCACGCCGGTGCCCAGATCATGCTCGTCGTAGGCGAACTCGACCTGACGTTCGTTCCACAGCATCAGTGATTGGCTGTCACCGCGGAATCGGTAGTGGTATTGCCGGCCGGCGAACGTCGGGCGAATCTCGCCCTGGCGCACGGTCAGCGGACGCCGCCGATGGAAGGCGAACTGGAGGATGGCCGGGTCGGCGCCGCGCCGATCGATGCCAGGGATCAGCCGCGCCCAGCATTCATCGGGGCTGGACCAGGCCCGCCCCTGCGGCATCGGTTTCTCCATCCCGCGGCCCTCGAGCGGGCGCTGATTCAGCGTTACCAGCGCCTCATCATAGAGCCACGCGGCGTACTCGATGGTGAAGGCCGCGCCGCGATCGTCCACGAACGATGGGTGCTCGCGCTTGCCCTTCATCCATAGCTCATGCTCGCGGACCATGCGCGTGAAACGCTCCGGGCGGGCCTGAGGCTTGTGCCCACACCACCAGGGCAGCGTGCGGTCGAAATTCGAGAGGCGTAGGAAATTGGGCTCGATGATTTTGCTGTGCGGCCGCATCGGCAGGGCGTGCTTCACCCGCGCGCCCAGCGAGTCCATCACCCCGCGCATGGCGGGAGGCAGGGCGCCAATGCGGCCGGCGGGCCCGGGACCTTCCAGATATTCGCACCGGAAATCCCTGCCATTGTCCCAATAGAAGGTGCTCGCGCATTTTCCGTCGCGATAGAGCAGGCCATGATCCAGGATCGTGCGCTTCATAGCCGCGGCGATGCTGTCGCTCGATGGGATGATGCAGACCACCCAGGCCAGCCATTTCCGCGTGCGCATGTCGATCGCCGCCGTGAGCCAGGGCCGGATGAGCCGCCAGGGCTTGCCGGGATCGCGCGTCAGGCAGAAAAAATCGGCCAGGCGGTGATCCATCACTATATATTCGAGGGGATCCAGCGCCTCCAGGTCGCGCCAGGTCACCAGGGTGTGGCAGTTGAAATAATCCTGGTCACCGCGGGCCGCGACGTCGCGGACCACCTGCGGAATTTTCGCGGCCCAAATCCGGAAACTCTCGTATGAGGCATGGGGCAGGGACTCGCCGGCATCGGGACGGGATTCGCGCCAGGCCCGCTCCTCCTCATAGGCGCGGTAGACCTCGCGGATGCTCATCTCGCTCCGGCCCGGCTTGCCGTTGCGAGGATCCGCGGGCGCGGGCAGCAGCGCGCTGGCGATGTACTGCTGCGCCGCCGGCGTCAACACTCGCGACTGGCCCCGATCGCTGCGATCGCGGTTCACCAACCCGGCCAGGTTTCGCGCCTGCCATTGCTGCATCCAGTGGTAGAGCGTCCGCGCCGGCGTTTTGTGCTGCTGCGCGAGGAAGGCCACCAGCGCGCCTTTGCCCGCGAATTGCCGCCACAGCGCCTGATGCCGCTCGGGTGCGATCAGCGGCTCGATGATCTGGTAGCGATGGTCGGCGACGGCGCGGTCCTCGGGACTCAGTGAGCTAGTGACCGGCGCCGGCAGCTCGAGCGCGAGCTGATCCGGCAGAGCCGCGACCGCACGATCCGGCAGAGCCGCGACCGAAGCGTCCGACAGAGCCGCGACCGAAGCGCGGTGCGTAGTTTGCGCCGCGCGGGAGGGAGCGGTTCCCCTCTGTACCGGCTGCACTCCGGGCGGAATCACCCCGCCGCATAGTCGGCGCACCTCATCCTCGCCAATGAGCACCTCGTGAGTCACCTGCTGCCCGCCCGCCACCGCGCCCCAGCCGAATGTCGCCAACCATTTCTGCCGCGCTTCGGCCGGTATCGTAGAGAGCGGATACATCGGCTGTGGACGTCCGTTGCGGCCCTTCGGGCCAGGAACCGATTTCAGGCGCTTGCGGATCCACCGCGGTTTCCAGCCAGTCACCCGCGCCACTTCATCCTGTGTGAGCAGTTTCTCTTTCACGGAATCAGTCCCTTGCGCAATGCCCGGACGCGCGCGACGTCGGCTTCCGCCTGGTGGACCTCCGCGCGAATTGTGTGCTCCGCGAAATTCACCAAGTCGGCATCCACCAGCCGCAGGCCCAGTTCCCCCGCCAGCATTTCCGCCAGACCCGTGTCGTTTGTTTCCCGGCAAAACGCTGCGGTCCATTCCAGGGGGAACCTGTGTGATAGGTGGGATTCGCTCGATGCCGTCCAGGCATAGAGCATATGGTGGGTGACGTGAATTCCCAGGCGCGTTGCCAGCCCGTCCGCGATCTGCTCGACGCTCCGGCCGCTCCGCTGGAGGGCGCGCCGCATCGCCACTCGCACCTGCTCGCGCAACGATTCGCTCGGCGGCTGCCCATCGAAGGGCAGCATGGGAGTCGAATTATTTTTCGCCTTTGACCTTGCCATCCCCGTCCAGGGCGGCTACAACTTGGATTTGGCGATACGCGCGTTTCGGCGCCGCAAATCGGCATCAATGGCCCTGCTGATGCGCCGCGACGTTCTCTCGCCATGGAACACCTGGCTCACCGATTGCGGCCGTACCCCGACCGACCGCGCGATGTAGGATAGGATTCCCCTGTTTCTGCGGATATAGACAAGGCGTTCAATTTCGGTGAGACTACGATGTTCCGGTTGTGCCTGAAGTGTAGCCACAGCAGTAACGGTAACGCTTCCGGTAACGGTGTGTCAAGGGAAAAATGAGCCGCGGACTGAAAAATATCCGGAAGGCGCTGGGTTTGACCCAGGCGCAATTGGCCCAGCGAGTCGGTAGGTCTGAGGCCCGGATCCGGCATTATGAGGCGGGTGCCGCTGTTTCGCCGCCCGTGCAAAAGGTGGTTGTGGAACTGGCACAGCAGGCCGGCCTCGGCGACCTGGTCGATGATTTTCTCGCCGAGCGCGAGGAGCTCGCCCCCGGCTTGCCCATCGTCGGCCGCCCCGACGCCCGGGCGAGCCGGTTCCATGACCTCCTGGATGAGGTATTATCGAGCGGCCAGGGCGAACCGATTCGTGCGGTACGCGCCGTCCTGGAGACGTTCGCCCGCCAGGTCCGCCCGCGAAAATAGAGGAGGTGTCAGATGCCCCTGTATGATCCGTTCTGGGATAATCTCGGCATCATCGTCCAGGGCATTATTCTGGGTTTTCTATTTCTCCTGTCAGTTATGTATGCCCTGGCGCCGTTCGTGCTCTACGGCATTTACCGCCGGCTCGGTCAGATCCGCGAGCTACTGTGCCACGGCGCCGCGCTGCCGGCGGCTATGCCTCGCCAGGATAATAGCCCACGCCTGATCCTGCCGTCCGGTCC
>Ga0315274_10006406_pt1 | contig 17139 bp, 15 predicted proteins | sample YL17G02_20_MG_FD_203700 | JGI IMG/M metagenome (GOLD analysis project Ga0315274, IMG submission 203700) | Sediment microbial communities from Yellowstone Lake, YNP, Wyoming, USA - YL17G02_20 | ecosystem: Environmental > Aquatic > Freshwater > Lake > Sediment | place: USA: Wyoming | collected...
GTCGCGGCAGTGCAGGATCATCTGCTCGTGGATAGTCTCGCCCTCGAGCGGGAGCCGCTCCTCGCCGATCGTCAGTGAGCCGCTGATCCGTGAGCGCCAGCGGAAGTAGTAGGGCTTCGCGACGTGTTTGTGGATGAACCTCTTGAGCGGGGCCGGAAGCCCGGACGTGTCCAGGAGGTCCTGCGTTTCGACTACCTCCAGCCCGGATTTCCCATATCAAAAAGGAAGGAATCTTGGCTTGCATTGCTGAATTATTGATTAGAAAGGGATTTATCGGCGCTCCTCAAATCTCCGGGAGGGAAACCCAATGATGGGTGAAGGCCAAAAAGACGGTTTGAAGCTCCAATTCGACGGTCATTTGAGGCTCGTATTCAAGGGCGCCAAGGTGACAAGCGATGCCGGGCTTCTGGCGGTAAGAAAGCTTGACAGAGCGCTCGGCCTCACTGAAACGGCGGGTGAAAAGATATCCGATAACAGAACCGGCAGGAACGTGCAGAACGAGCTTGCCGGCCTCCTTCGTCAATCCGTGTACGCGAGGCTCGCCGGATACGAGGACGTCAACGACCAGGAGGCTCTCACCAGGGGCCCGGCCATGCGTGCCGTCGTCGGCAGAAGGGCGCTTGAGATACATGTTGCCAGCGCACAGACGGTATCCCGATTCGAGACGGAGACACTCGCGACCGAGCAGAACATCAAAGCGCTTTCTTCCATCAACGCCGCCTGGGTATCCAAAGCAATTGCCAGCACCCATACCAAGAAGATAATCCTCGACATGGACTCGTCCGAGTCCCCGGTGCACGGAAACCAGGAGGGCTCCTCCTACAATGGGCATTTTTGCTCCACCTGCTACCACCCGCTCTTCTGCTTCAACAACTACGGTGACTTAAGAGGGGGCGGTCCTTCGCCCCGGCAACGTCCACTCTGCTGACGGCTGGCGGGATTTGCTGGAACCAATTGTGGATAGGTACAAGGATACGGGCAGGAAGCTCTACTTCAGGGGCGACGCCGCCTTCGCCTCACCGAGAGTGTATGAGTACCTGGAAGACGAGTGCATCCTCTACTCCATAAGGATTCCCGCCAATCAGAGCCTTCAAAGAGAGATAGACCATCTGCTCACCAGGCCCGTCGGCAGGCCGCCCAAGAAACCTAGGGTTTACTACCACGACTTCTCATACCGCGCAGCGTCCTGGGATGGGCCAAGAAAGGTGATAGCAAAGGTGGAGTGGCACATGGGCGAACTCTTTCCCGAGAATCGGCTTTATCGTCACCAACATGAGCGCCCTAGCAAAGAACGTTGTGAGGTTCTACAATAGACGGGGACTCTGTGAACAATACATCAAGGAAGGGAAGCTCGCCCTTACCTGGACCAGACTATCCTGTACGAGGTTTGCTTCAAACCAGGTCCGGCTCGCGCTGTTCGTACTGGCGTACAACATGGGAAACTTCCTACGCCGCTTCGCACTCCCGAGTGAGGTTTCCCACTGGTCTCTTTCCAGCATCCAGCTCAAGCTGATCAAGATTGGAGCAAGGGTCGTGTGCCATTCGAGGAGGACAGTCTTCCAGATGGCGGAGGTCGCCGTCCCTGAGGCGCTGTTCGCCGCTCTCCTGGAGCGCATCCGTTGCCTGGCAGGCGCGCCGACTTGATAGGCACAGAGGTTGTTCACATGAAAGCAGAGATAACGGTCAATGGTCCTCAAACGTCACCGAAGACGGCCTCGACCGGCACGCGGCAGGCGGCGACTTCGGGAAAAAGAGCCGCGAGCGAGATTGCGCCTCGGAAATCAGCTTCGGGGGGGTATAATGATGGCGTCGGTGGCTGGAAATGGGAAATGTCAGCTCACTGGAACACGGCTAAGCCCAAGTCAGCCGAACCGCCGTGTACGGACCCGTATGCACGGTGGTGTGACAGGGAAAGCCCGCGAGGGCCTACCTATGTCGATTCTAAGGCCCGTCGGGGGTCATTCTTTCCTAGCTCTTAGTTGCCAGTACCAACAATGCAGCTGAGAGCAGCGCTACCGTGAGCATTAACCCCCTATATCCCGTACCCCAGGGTGTCGTGCCCGCCCGTGGCCCATCCGTGGTAGTTGAAGTACATCGGCCGCTCGGGCCGTTCCCGGGGCCACAGAGACAATTCTATTAAACCGGCATGGCGATAGTCCTGCTCCATGACAGGCGGGCTCCCGCATCCGGTGTCACAGCGTCAGCTGCCGCTATCCGCCCCGGCGCTGTGCGCGACCCCGCCTACCTTTTAAAGGCGGCGTGAATACGCTATCTTTTAGTGGTACGCTTTGCGCACACGGTAAGTGGTACCGCGAAAGTCAACCGTGCGAAAGAAAGGCAGTTCGATCACTCGTACCGTGAAAGGGGTCGTTTCCTCTGGAACCATTCACCGCCCTTCTTTCCGAAACAGGTCTTGACGCGCTGAGGCAGGTCGGGGGAAAAGCGGCAAACCTTGGTCATCTCAACCGCGCCGGATTTCCTGTCCCGCCCGGTTTCTGCGTGCTTGCCCGCGCCTTCGAGGTGCTCCTCTCGCATGCCGGCCTGGATCGGCGCATCCAGGAGATCGTCGAAACGATCGATTTCACGGACCTCGAGGCTGTCGAAAACGAATCGGCCCAGATACGAGACCTCATCGTAGAAAGCCCGGTGCCGGAGCAGATCGAAAGTGAGATAGTCAGGGCTTATTCGACCATCATCAAAACCGCGGGCGAGAACGACCTGGTGGCGGTCCGCTCCTCCGTGGGGACGAAAGATCTTGCCTCGACCTCGTTCCCGGGGCAGATGGACACCTACCATAACATCAGGGGCGAGGAGGAGCTGTTAGGTAAGGTCAAGGAGTGCTGGGCCTCGGTATTCAGCTACGCGGCGATGGTGAACCGACACGTCCGGGGGCTGGCGCACTCCGATGTTTTCATCGCACCCCTTGTCCAGCTCATGGTACCGGCCGATTCCGCGGGCGTGATATTCACTGCGAACCCGCTCAACGACCGCCCCGACCAGATGGTCATCAACTCCTGCTTCGGCCTGGGCGAGGGGGTGGTCTCCGGGGAGCTGGGCTGCGACCACTTCGTGGTGGACCGGGACTCGCTCGAGATCCTGGAAGAGGAGATAGGAGAAAAAGCGTTCAGGATAGAGCTCGATTTGGGGGAAGGGCACGGAAACAGGAGGGTCCCCCTCCCGGAGGAGGAGGGCCGCCTGCCGTCGCTTTCCGGTGACCAGATATCCACGCTCGTGCGCATGGCGCGGAGAATAGAGGAGCTGTACAGCTCGCCCCAGGATATCGAGTGGGCGTTCCGGGGCGGGAAGCTCTACATACTGCAATCGAGGAAGATAACCGCGCCGGGTGCGGGTGGGCGGGTAGAGGCCGAGCCGCCCGGCGAGTGGGTGTCCGAGTTCGACTCCACGGTCGACCCCGACTACCCGGAGTACACGCTCGCCAACATCAGCGAGGTGATGCCGGGGGTTCTGACCCCCCTGTCCATCACCTCGGGCATAGGGTATCTCGACTGGGGGTTCGTCGAGACCAACACCGCCTTCGGGCTCATGAGGGGCATCAACCCCAGGAGCGAGTACACGTTCCTCGGTGTGTTCTACGGCCGAGCCCACCTGAACGCCTCGGTGCTCAACGCGATCACCTCGAGACTACCGGGTGCCACTTCCCAGGAGTTCGAGCGCCTGACGCCTGAAGAGGAAGAGATGCGCATGACCGAGAAGTTCCGCGTCACCCCCGAGTCTCTGCTGATCCTGGCAGGGGCCGTTGTCAGCCTAATATCTAAGATGATTAATACCCCCAGGCGCGCCGCGGCCGCAAAGCGCAGTCTCGAGGAGAAAACGGCCGAGTTTGGGCGGTACGATTTCGAGAAGATACCGTACCTCGAGCTCCTCGAGTACATGAAACGGAGCCGGGGAGAGAGCGTGCGCATCTTTCCCCTGCACATAACCGCCTCGCAGCTCGCGGTGGTGTTCTTCGACTCCCTGCGCAAGACGACGGTCCGCTGGCTGGACGACAGGGAGGGGCTACTCGCCTCCCGCCTGGTCACCGGGCTTCACAACCTGGAGAGCGCGCTGCCCAGCACCCACATCTGGGACCTCTCGCGCATGGTGAAGCGCTCCCCGGAGCTCGAACGCATCTTCACGGAAAACAAGCCGGAGGAGATACTCGAGGTCCTGCGGGCCGACCGGTCCCCGCAGTCAAAGGAGTTCCTCGCCGCCCTGGACTCGTTCCTGGAGAAGTTCGGTTTCCGGAGCGTCTTCGAGGCGGAGATGATGCTCCCGAGCTGGAAGGAGGACCCGAGCTACGTGTTCGCGATGGTCAGGAACTACCTGGACACCGACGACGAGGCAAGCCCCCGTAATCTCGCCCGCAGGCAGGAGCGGGAGCGAAAGGAAGCCCTCGCCGAGGCGATGGAAGGGTTGAGCGTGCCCCGCCGCCTGCTCCTCCGGTCTCTCGTCAAACGGGCCCAGAAGTACATAGGGCTCCGGGAATACACGAAAGCGATACTGACGCAAGGCATCGCGGAGGTTAAGAGGCAGACGCACACCCTGAGCCGGAGGTTCACCGCAGATGGTTTCACATCCGAGCCGAGCGACATATTCTTCCTGGCCAGGGAGGAGCTCGAGGTGATCCTGGGGGGCGCGGGTGATGACATACCGGTGGAGGAGCTGGTTGCGCGGCGCAGGCGCGAGCACGAGCGCAACCTGACGGTGGTGCTCCCCGAGTTCTCCACCGGCCGCCCCAGGCCGCTTTCCCCCGGGGAGCTGGAGCTCGAGCTGGAGGGAGACTTCGAGGTGCTGCGCGGTCTCTCGGTGAGCCCCGGGAAGGTCACCGGCAAGGCGCGCGTGATAACAGACCCGCGCCGCAACGCCGAGATAAGGCCCGGGGAGATACTGGTGGCCCCGGTGACAGACGCAGCCTGGACACCGCTCTTCGTTACCGCCGGGGCGATCGTGGTGGATGTCGGGGGGCCTCTGTCCCACGGCTCCATCGTCGCAAGGGAGTACGGGATACCGGGCGTGCTGAGCGTGAGGCTTGCAACCAGGCTTATCAAGACCGGCCAGGTTATAACCGTTGACGGGGACCACGGCAGGGTCTATCTCCATCCACACGAAGACGAGTCCGCGTAAGCCGGGTCGAGCCGGCGGAAGTGAGGTTTCTGATGGAAAGCCCGAGGGAACATAAGAGGGGCCTGGCGGATAAGGCGAAGATCGCGGCACTGAGCTCCGCCCTCGCCCTCCACAAGAGGCTCAAGAAGGACGGCGCTCCCCCCGGCCCCGGGGCCGAGTTCCTCCACGCCCCTTCGAGCGAGTTCCACTGGAACGAGAGCTACTACTTCAATTTCATCGATCCCGAAAAAAGGGTAGGCGGCTGGACCAGGATGGGGATCCTCCCGAACCAGGAGAGCGATATCGGGGCCCTCATGCTCTACCCGGGCGGCAGCCGCATCCTTGGCGTCGGCCGCGGGGGCAGGGCCGCCGTCGATGGGGGAAAGTTCGAGATGGAGAAGCTCGAATACCACTGCCTGGAACCGTTGAAGAAGTGGCGCCTCAGGTTCGAGGGGCAGATGGCCGACATCGAAGACTCGAGGAGGCTCTCGGAGGTCGGCCCCGAAAACGTGAAGCTCACCGACGTCAGGCTCGACCTCGACTTCGAGGGGATGTCTCCCTGCTTCGACTTCAAGAACACGCACCCCGCGGCCATGGCTGAGATGATAGTGGACGCCGGGACGCGGTTTGCCGACCTGCGACAGGTCGCCAACGTCTCGGGCGCGCACTACGAGCAGGCGATGGGGATAAGCGGGACCATTGAAATCGGGGACGAGGAGATACCGTTTAAGGGAAGCGGCCAGAGGGACCACTCCTGGGGGGTGCGGGACTGGTCCGCGCCCCGCCTGTGGACCTGGCTTACCTGCCAGTTCCCCGGCGGGCTCGCCTTCAACCTGAGCCGGGTCGCCATAGCCAGCGTGGACATCTTCTTCGGCTACGTCTCGAGGGGCGGCGTGAACTATCCCCTGAGGAGAGCGGCGCTGGAGACGGAGTTCGAAAGCGACGGCGTCACCCAGAAGAGGCTGAGATTCAGAGTCGAGGACACGGGGGGCAAGACCATAGAGATTACCGGCGATGCCCTCACGATCGCCCCGTTGAGGCTCGACGCGCAGGGGCACAAGACACTCATCAACGAGGCGCTCACCGAGTACCACTTCGAGGAAGAGACCGGCTTCGGCATATCCGAGTATCTGCACCAGCTGGGCGGCTGAGCGCGTGACCGCCGGAGAGGAGGGCGTGATGGATTACGACATCATCGTTGTGGGAGGGGGGCCGGCGGGAATCGCGGCGGCGCGGGCGGCGTCGGAAGCCGGCGCGACAGCCCTGCTGGTTGAAAAATGCGGCTTTCTGGGCGGAAGCCTCACCGCCTGCCTTGTGGCACTATCGGTGGTCTGTACTTCAAGAACGGGGACGCCATCGATTACACGGTGGGCGGCCTGGCCAGGGAATGCGCGGAAACACTCAAGGAGAGGGGCCAGGCGTTCGGCCCCTTCCCCTGGGAGCCAACCGCGGTACTTACTCATGTCCCGTGGGGTATCAAGAAGCTCTACGATGAGTGGGCCGATGGGGCCGAGTCCCTTGACCTCCTGCTTCACACCTGCCTCACAGGAGCGTCGGTGGAGAGCGGGCGGATAACCGGAGTGCGCCTGCAGACCAGGGCGGGGGAGAGGCGCATATCGGCGCCCGTCTACATCGACGCGAGCGGTGACGGCGACCTCGCCTACCTATCCGAAGCGGCGATGGAAGGGTCCCCGGTGCAGTTTCCCTCCATGAACTTCTACATGCAGAACGTGAACCTCGTCGAGGCGCTGACCGCCGGCCTCGCCACCTTGCAGACCCTCATCAAGGAGGCTATCGAAACGGGCGAGTACGACCTGCCGCGCGCGGGCGGGGCGGTGATTCCCACCATGCGACCCGGAGAGGTCATAGTGGCCATGGGGCGCATCGCGTGTGAAGGTAAGCCGGTGGACTGCACCGATCCCGAGCAGCTTACCTACGCCGAGCTCGAGGGGCGCAGGCAGGCGGTTATCCTGGCCGATTTCCTGCGCTCGAAGATGCCCGGTTTCTCAGAGGCGTACCTCGCGGATACGCCCTGCCGGGTGGGGATACGTTCCACGCGCAGGCTCGTGGGTCGATACGTCCTTACCGGTGAGGATGTGCTGGGGGCCGTCGATTTCCCGGTCCAGTACGGTCATCGCGAACTCGCCTCTGGCGGGCGTTACCTCGGAGCCGAACGAGATGTTTACTCTGCGGGGGTAAGGATGGAGATGCTCGGGCTCCTTGATCCAGTCTTCGTGCTCGACGGTTATCCCGGCAGTCTCATAGACGAGCCTTGAGCCCCTGCTCAAGAGAAACGTGTGCGTGTGGTCGCGGTCGTGTATCTCTGCCGCAGTGATGTCCGCCCAGATCACGCTGATGTCGCCAAGCGTGATGTGTCCCCAGTGCCAGTTGTCGACGACGCGGTAGAACGGAACCTCTCCGAAGTTGTGGTCGTGGTAGCCGTGGCCTTTCACCTCGATATCTTTCCCGGGATAGCTCAGCCTTTCGCTGACCCGGGCCCTGGGGAGCGGGACGATCCACCCCATGCTCTTGTAGCGCGGAAAGGGCACATGGTTCACGCCGGTGTCCGGTTTCCATCCCGGGGTCTCGGCCTCGAATACCAGGTCCACCTCGAGGTCATCGGCGGCGACGCTCACCTCGTAGTGGGGATGGGCGCCCCGGATGTAGCCGTCTCCAAACTTCACATCACAGCGCTCGTACGAGGCGTCGAAGAGCCGCCTGGAAGGGAACAGATAGTGCTTCATGGTCCGCCCGTCAGGCGTGTATATCGAGAGCTGAATCGTGCACTGCTTTGTCCACGGCTTCGAATAGTTCATAGGCCAGATTATGACCACCGCCGAGTGCCCGTCGTCGAAGGTCGCGTCGAAGTACCACCACTCGTATTTGAAGGGCCCGTGAAGGAAGTGCCTCGCGTCCTCAACGGGAAGAAGCCCTCTGTTTAGCTCGTAGCTCGCGCGGCCGGTCGGCATCCCGAGCACGGCTCCGCTGAACAGCCGCTTGAACAATGACACCCTGTGCTTTTCCTTTCTATCCCGCTCCCATCCCTTTTTCTCGCCAATTTTATCCCAGTTCTTCTCGGATGGCCCCCGGCTGTTCTAGAATAAGCGCGCGACCGCATATCAGATTGGGGTCTACCTTGAATTTTGAATTCTGGTGGGGCGATGGTTCCTTCATATGGGAGAATTGACAGTTCAAGACCTGATGCCGTCGGTGTGCATGGTTTCCTGGCCTTCGACCTCGGCGCCGAGAGCGGCAGAGCCATCTTCGGTTCCCTCGGAGAAGAACGCCTGGAAACGCGGGAGGTCCACCGCTTCCGGAACCCGACGGCAACCGTTGGCGGCCGCCAGCGCTGGGACATCCATCCCCTCCTTGAAGAGATCAAGAGAGGGATGAAGTTCTGCGTTACCGGGGCCGGGACTTACCCCGAAAGCATCGCGGTGGACACATGGGGCGTGGACTTCGCGCTGCTTGATGGTAACGGTGGCCTCCTAGAACTTCCCCGCGCCTACCGTGACACCCGGATCGACGCCATGGAACAGTTCTTCGAGAAGGTTCCCCGGGAGCGGGTATATATGCTGACCGGAATACAGACGATGCCGTTCAACACGCTGTACCAGCTGTTCGCGCTGAAGGTGGATGAGCCTTCGCTGCTCGAAGCCGCGAGCGACCTGCTGTTCATGCCAGATCTCTTCGATTATCTCCTGACGGGGGTGAAGAAATCCGAGTTCACCTTCGCCACCACTTCCCAGCTGTACAACCCGCTGAAAGGGGACTGGGACGATGAGCTGTTCGAAGCGCTCCGGGTCTCGAAGAGATTGATGCAGGCGGTAGTCGCCCCGGGGACCGTCATCGGGAACCTTACACGCGACGTCGCGAGCGAGACCGAGCTGGGGATAATCCCAGTGGTGGCGACCGCGAGCCACGACACGGCCGCTGCGGTGGCGGCCGTTCCCGCCGGGGGCGAGGACTGGGCTTTCATCAGCTCGGGCACCTGGTCGCTCGTAGGGGTCGAGACAACCGTGCCGATAATGACCGGGGAAGCGATGCGGTTAAACTTTACAAACGAGGGCGGCGCCGGCGGGACCTTCAGGTTCCTGCGGAACGTCATGGGGCTGTGGCTGCTGCAGGGGTGCAGGAAGGCGTGGGAGAGTAAAGGGCCTCGCACTTATGACGAGATTATAGAGATGGCGGCGTCCGCCCAGCCGTTCGCGGCGATTATCGACCCTGACTGCGTGGACTTCCTGAACCCGCCGGACATGCCCGAAGCCATACGCGCGTTCTGCGTGCGGACCGGGCAGGAAGCGCCGGATTCCCCGGGGGGTATCGCCCGCTGTGTGCTCGAGGGCCTGGCGTTGCGGTACAGGGAGGTGCTGGAGCAGTTGAGGTCGGCGTCCGCGCGGCCGATCAACCGTATCCATGTCGTAGGCGGCGGCTCGTTGAACCGGTTGCTGTGCCAGTTCACCGCGGACGCCACGGGGCTTCCTGTGGTCGCGGGGCCGATCGAAGCTACGGCCGTCGGGAACATCATGGTCCAGGCGATGGCCCTGGGCTACGTGTCATCTCTGGATGAGATCCGCGACGTCGTCCGGCGCTCGTTCGAGGTTGAGACGTACGAGCCCGGGAAAACCGGCCGGTGGGACGAAGCCTACGCCTGCTTCAAAAATGGGGTCAGGTCTTAAAACGTGAATTTATTCCTGACCTGGCACCTGACCCCAACGACACGGAATCTTTTCCGGTTTTAAGACCTGACCCCGGGTTTTAGATGGTCTTGTTGTCATCACATGCCGGGACAGCTGCGTCCTGCTTCTCGTCGGTGTCGACCTTGCCATCCCGTAGCGAGATGACCCGCATCGCGTATTTCGCCACCATGGGGTCGTGCGTGACGATCGCGAACGTCTGCCCGAGCTCACCGTTCAGGACGCGCATGATCTCGATTATCCGGCACGTGTTCGTGGTATCCAGCTCGCCGGTAGGTTCTTCGGCGAGGACCAGCGCGGGGTTTGTGACGAGCGCCCGGGCGATGGCGACCCTCTGCTTTTCCCCGCCCGAAAGCTCCGTGGCGCGGTTCCTGGCCCTTCTCTCCAGTCCCACTTTCGCGAGCGACTCGCTGGCGCGCACTTCACGTTCCTTGCTTGCCACCCCGAGGTAGTGCAGGGGGAGCTTGACATTCTCGAGCGCCGTCATCACCGGCAGGAGGTTGAACTCCTGGAAGACGAACCCGACCTTTTCCCGGCGGACGCGCGTAAGCTCGGCCGAGGAAAGCCTGCTCGTGTCGGCCCCATCTATGTAGACGTTCCCCGAGGTAGGTATGTCGAGGCAGCCCAGCAGGTTGAGAAGTGTGGATTTGCCCGAGCCCGACGGCCCCGTGATCGCCAGGAACTCACCCTTGTCTATCTCAAGGCTCAGCCCGTCAACCGCCCGCACTTCAGATTCGCCGGCCCCGTATATCTTGGATAGGTCCTTTGTCTCGATCAAGCTCATGGGAGAATCAATCCTCCTTCAACGACTCTACAGGGTTGAGCCTCGCCGCCCGGAGAGCGGGGAGGATTCCTGCCAGCGCTCCCAGGATTGTTGCGAAGATTATCGGGCCAATGATGACGAGAGGTCTTACAGTGAAGACCGTTACCTGTTTCGCTACCGTCACCTGGTTCAGTATTGCGATGATCACGATCCCCGCGCCGGTCCCGACCAGGCCGCCGAGCAGGCCGATCATCGCCGACTCCAGGAGGTACTCCCCCAGTATGGTGCGCGTCTCGGCCCCAACGGCCTTCTTCAGCCCGATCTCGCGCGTCCGCTCTGATACCGACATCACCATCGTGTTTATGATGGAAAGACCGCCGACGATTAGTGCAATCAGAGCTATTCCCAGAAGGATCGCGTTGAAGATCAGGCTGAACTGGGAGATCTGTTTCTCCGCTTCCGCCGGCGAGATCACCCGTACGCTTCCGACGGCCGCGGCGATGCGGCTCGATAGCGTCTCCGCGTTTACACCGGGATCGGGCAGGACATAGATGACCCCGGCTATGTTCCTGGCCTGAAAGAAGGGGTTTGCCTTGCGGAACAGGTTAATCGCGTCTTCGTACGAGACGAACGCGAACTGGTCGGGCGCAGACAAAGTGGGACGGTAGATGCCGATGACCTCGAAGGGGACCCCTTTCAGGTCTACCTTGCCACCTGCCTTTGCATTCAACTTTTCCGCCAGGTTCGAGCCCAGGACGACCTTGCCCCGTTCGCCCGGTTGGATTATGCGCCCCTGTCCTACCGCGAGTTTCTTTAGAAGGTCCCCGGACCTGCTCATGTCGGTTCCGATTATGAGGTCGGGCGCTCCGAAGGAGAACCCCCCCGAGTCGCCGACCATTACGCCGATGCCTGCCGCGGCGCTCTTGACCCCCGGCACCGCCTCGATTTCTTTGGCCTTTGAGAGCTCGAAGTATTTCCCTTCACCGCCGAAGAGGCTTCCCCCGGAAGGCACCACGGTGATCGCGCTGGTGAACCAGTCCCGGGCGCCTTTGACCTGCTGGTTCAACCTGGCGGACAGGCCCCCCAGGACGGTAAGGGCGAAGATGCCCACCACTATGCCCAGGACCGTAAGCAAGGTTCGTGTCTTACGGCGCTACATGTTGCGCAGCGTGTACGTTATCAATAGCCTTCCTTTCTATATTTCACCCTGCCCGCGGTTGACGATGAATGAGCCATTGTTCGCTTGAGCTGGCCTCTTCTGTGTTATACACATGACCTTCCAGGTCTCTAAGCGTTTTCTCAGGAAGTAGATGTATTATGTTAATTGACGAATAATATTGTTGTGATTAAAATATTATGAGTTAACCAATAATAGGGGTCTTTAGGCAGACCGAGCGGAAGAGTGGACCCAAATGAAAGAAGCCAGAGCAGAGAAACCCTTCTCGATCTTGAGTGAACCGATCGAGGAGAGCGTACCGGGACTCAAGCATCCTCCACAGGTCTTCCCGACTCCCGTCATCCTGCTCTTGCTCGCCGAGGAGCCAGCGCACGGGTATGCGCTCTTCAAGAAGATGTGCGAGCTGGGGGTTTACGAGGAGGGTACCGACGCCCCGGTCGTCTACCCAGCGCTGCGGCTGCTCAAAGACGAGGACCTGGTCTCGACCGAGCTCATCGACGAGGGTGCTGGTCCGCCGCGCAAGGTCTACCAAATCACGCCGAAAGGGCGGATAGCTCTCGCCGGCATGTCTGAGCACCTGGGACGCATGAGCAAAGCGGTCGACTACTTCCAGAAGAGATACAAAAGTATCGGGCTGACCTTGAAAGCCACCCGCCAGGAAAGCGGATCAGATAAACACGACCACCGACGAAAGAGAGCCTGAGATGACATTCATCTTCAGAAACATGTGGCGGCGCAAGGGGCGCACCTTCCTCACCGTCTTCGGCATCGTTATTGGCATCTTCGCCCTGACGGTGCTGGGGGGCATGACCGCCCGCATGAACCAGCAGATCAACGGGATGAAGGGCTTCATCGCAGGCAAGATCAGCGTGGCCCCGGCCAACGCCGGCTCGCACATGCGCATGGGCGTGGGAGGGGGCAAGTTCCTCGAGCTCTCCAAGATCGATGAGATCGAGAAGGTGCCGGGCGTAAAGAGCGCGTCGGGGATGATCACGGTCCAACTCAAACCGGCCGAAGGCATGGGCGCGCCGCAGATGCTGGTCGGCTACCAGCCTGTTGCCGGAACCAGCATGTTCAACAACGCTAAGATCTCAAGGGGCCGCGAGCTGCAGCCCGGCGACGCCGGCAAGGTCCTGCTGGGCTCGACGCTGGCGACCGACCTGAAGGCGAAGGTCGGGCAGCCGGTCACCCTGGAAGGGAAGCAGTTCGAGGTCGTCGGCATCATGGACACTACTCTCGGCATGACAGACTCGTGGGCCTTCGTACCCTACCAGGACGCGCTGGACATATTCCTGGCCGAGAACCCGTACTTCAAGCCGGAGGGGCTCACCCAGCAGATAACCGTGTTCCCCAAGCCGGGCGTCAACATCGTGACGCTTTCGGCTCAGATACAGAAAGCTGTACCCGGCATCAAGACGACCTCGCCGAAGCAGGCGGAAAAGATGATCTCGGACATCTCCACGATTTTCAGCGCGATAATCCTCGGCATCGCTTTCGTCGCCCTGTTCGTCGGCGGGCTGTCGGTCATCAACACGATGATAATGTCGGTGTCCGAGCGCCGCCGCGAGATAGGACTCAAGAAAGCCATCGGCGCCAGGACCTGGACCATCCTCGGTGAGTACCTGGCGGAGGCGGCGATGATAGGGCTTGTGGCGGGAGCGGTCGGGATGCTGCTCGGCCTGCTCGCGATATCCGGCCTGAACCGCGCGACGCACTCCAGCAACGTCGCCATCTTCACCGTGACCTTGACCGTGGTCGTCGGCCCGGTCATCTTCGCAACGATACTGGCGTCGCTCGCGGGGCTGTTCCCCGCGCTGCGCGCGGCCAGGCTGAATCCCGTTGACGCCCTCAAAGAGGAGTAGAAGAGATGAGCATAGTCAGCACCTGCGAGCTAACAAAGACATACAGGGTCGGAGAGATGACCATAAACGCCGTCAACGGGCTGGACCTAGAGATCGAAAAGGGGGAGTTCGTCTCCATAATGGGCCCGTCCGGTTCCGGAAAGACGACGCTCCTCAACCTGCTGGGCTGCCTCGACGTCCCTACTTCCGGGACGGTCACCATCGACGGCATGGAGACCGGCAGGCTTTCTTCAGCCGACCTTGCCGACATCAGGCGCGAGAAAGTCGGCTTTATATTCCAGGAGTTCAACCTCCTGCCGATACTGAACGCGGCCGAAAACGTCGAGCTTCCGCTGCGTTACCTCAAGATCCATAAGTCCGAGAGGCGAAAGCGCGCGCTCGCCGCGCTGGAGAAGGTGGGCCTGACGGACCGGGCGGCGAACAGGCCGTCGCAGCTCTCCGGCGGAGAGCAGCAGAGGGTGGCGATAGCTCGCGCCCTCGTCACAGAGCCGGCGCTCGTGCTGGCCGATGAGCCGACCGGCGAACTCGACACCGAGAACACCGTCAGGCTCATGGACCTCGTGAGCCAGCTGAACCGCGACTTCGACCAGACCTTTGCTATCGTCACGCACGACCCCATGGTGGCCGGCAGGACCCACAGGATAATCTCCATCAGGGACGGCAGGATAGAGTCTGACGAGGCGGTTGCATAGCAAGCATCCAGCGCACGACGCTCGCGCGGCGATGCGGTATTAAACACCTGTTTAAAGTGGCCTATGGACGGTGCGACAACCCGGAGGGGCGGTGTAACCGCGGTTAATCAGTGTCAATATAGAAACAGACGGTCCAGCTACAACAAAGCTTCCCAGTGCGCATTTCCATGACCGGGTTCAAGCCCGGTCATACGTAGAACCGGGGCCAGGCGCCCTTTTTTCTCGCCACCACACCATTTCTGGAAACTGTGGGTGCTTCCTGCCTGCAGGGAGATAATAAAGCAGGGCTGGAGGGCGAATTGCACAGATGCACAAACAGGGCAAGGCCTCCTTGTGCGTTTTTAGAAGTTTTCAATAACAGAAGGGGGCCGGGTCCTGAGCTGCGATACGTAATCACATTTCAAGACCTGACCCCCAGAACTGCATGCGAACGTAGCGGCGTGCCGGTGAACTAACCCCGGGTCGTCGAACGCTCAAGTTGCATCAATAGCGGTATGAGCCTCTCGACTCGGTCCTCCTGGGCCGAGCCTCGTTCACCTTGATCGAACGGCCGTCAAGATCCTTGCCGTTCAGTTCGTCGATAGCCGCTTTGGCCTCGGCGTCGTTTTCCATCTCCACGAAACCGAAACCCTTTGACCTGCCCGTGTTACGGTCGATTATTACCTCGGCCGAGTCAACGGTGCCGAACTTCTCGAAGGCTCCCCGCAGGTCTTCTGAGCTCATGTTATAGCTCAGGTTGCCTACGTATATCTTCACTCTCTTACACCTCCTCCAATTATAAAAATCCCGAGGATCGGTCTCCTCGGGAAAAGTACCATCATTCACCTAAAGAACCGTCGTACACGATGCGCATTATACAGCAGTAAATCCGATTCTACAAGTGTTTGCGCTGCCTGCATAATGGTGGCTGTCACCACGTTGAAGATCAATCGGAAACTCACGGGTTCTGACTTGATACCAATGACCTCAATGCCTGGAGTACAATGAAAACAGAAGCCCGTATTCCCTCGTGACCTGAAGCCGCAACAAAGAGTAAGGACGCGGTTATGAGAAGCGCATCGAGAAAAGCGATCTCGACATTGATGATACTGATCGTCGCGACGGCGTGCATGCTCTCGGGGTGCCGGGCCGGTGGAGGGGAGGGAGCCGGGCGGAAGCGCGTCGTCTCCGCTCCACGCTGGCCCGCGGGCAAAGCCGCGTCTGGCGGACGGACTCTCTACGTCTCGCCGTCCGGGAAGAACGCAAACCCTGGGACCGCCGGTAAACCCTGGGCGACCCCTGGGTACGGCTCGAAGCAGCTGCAACCCGGGGACACCCTGGTCATCCTGGGTGGCCGGTATTCACTGAGCGAGTTCTGGGATGACATGATCACCCCGCCCACCGGGACCGCGGGCGGATGGATAACCATTAAGGGTGAAGCGGAGAACCGGCCGGTCCTCGCCGGGAAAGGCGACCTGTTCTCTGCTGTCGATATATCCAAAACGAGTTACGTGCGGATCGAGAACCTGGAGATAACCAGCGACGGCGGGGCGAAGTTCAGGGGAGGGGTCGAGGCGGCGGGCGGCCCGGTCAACCACGCGGTCCTCAAAGACCTCTACATCCACCACATTGACGAGGAAGCGGTCAACATAGGCGACGTGGACGATTTCCAGATACTGGGCTGCCGATTCGCCTACTGCGGGTTCGGATGCATCGGCGGCCCGGCAGGTCAGCACGGCGGCAACAGGAACGTGCTGGTGAGGGACTGCTACCTGGGCTACAGCGGTCACTACTACCAGGGCGGACCCGGGCCCAGCCCTTACGACCGGCCGGACGCGTTCGGGCTGGAGCCCTCGGAGGGCCCGATAGAGATCGCTAACACGGTCGCCGAACACAACAGGGGAGATGGCCTGGATTCCAAGTGCGCGAACACCTACATCCATGACTGTATCGTGGCTAATAACTCCTGCGACGGGGTGAAGCTGTGGAACGGTGTCAGCAGGCTCGAGAACACCCTGATATACGGCACCGGCGACGGCGTTGGTGGCGGCTCGCCGTGGGCGGGCATCGTGCTGGGCGGGTCGGACAACCCCAACGCCCGGTTCGAGGTCTTCAATGTAACATTGCACGATAACCCAGCGAGGGACGCGTACCCGATATACGCGCAGTACGACGAGCCGACACCGATAACCGTGTTAATGAGAAACACCACGATATCCAACGGGTCCGGGCCGGTCTACATGGGCGATTCCGTTACCTTCCTCGCCGATCACAATAACTTCTACTGCCCGGGGGGGGAAATCCAGGTGGAGGCTAACGGCAAGGGCTACACCGCCGCGCAGGTCGAGGCGGGAGCCCTTGGGAGAGCGAACCTGTCCAGGGATCCGCTGTTCGTGGCGCCCGCGTGGGGGAAGGCCGGCGACTATCACCTCCGTGCCGGGAGCCCTTTGATCGACGCCGGGACGTCCGAGGGCGCCCCTTCTTCCGACCTCGACGGGAACCCGAGGCCGGTTGGGGAGGCCTGCGACACGGGGGCGTACGAGTACGGCTCGGGCCATGGCATCTCCAAGACCTGGTACATGGCCGAGGGCTGTACCGCCTCCGGGTTCGAGACGTTCGTGCTGGTCCAGAACCCCGGTGACACCGACGCGTTGGTGAACCTCACCTACATGACGGGGACTGCCGAGGTCCAAGGCCCCGAGCTGTCCCTCAAGGCGCATACCAGGGGGACGGTGAACGTTGGCGATACCGTGCCCGACACCTACAGCGTCTCCACGAAGGTCTCATCCGACAAACCGGTGATAGCCGAGAGGGCCACCTACTGGCAGGGCCGTACCGGGGGGCACGCGTCGATAGGGGTGACGGG
>Ga0315274_10006407_pt1 | contig 17135 bp, 9 predicted proteins | sample YL17G02_20_MG_FD_203700 | JGI IMG/M metagenome (GOLD analysis project Ga0315274, IMG submission 203700) | Sediment microbial communities from Yellowstone Lake, YNP, Wyoming, USA - YL17G02_20 | ecosystem: Environmental > Aquatic > Freshwater > Lake > Sediment | place: USA: Wyoming | collected...
AGGACGTCAAAGAGGTGCTGAAATATTATAATATGACCAAGCGGATGATGAAAGGTTTTTCCAGCGATCGGAAGATGCGGCGAAATCTGATGCGACAACTTGATTTTGGGAAATGATTGTTTTGGAAATATGTTGTTTAAGAATTATAATGATCTGGTCTTGAATGGTCAAACACCGGTGCTTCAGCAGAAACGAAAGGATGTCCTTGATATATTGACTGCTGCAGTTGACGCAGTACAACCTTCTCGTGTTGTAAAAGATGTCTTTAGCGGCACACATCTGGTATTTGCGTCGGAAGCTATTGATCTTTCCTCTTTTGATCATCTGTATGTCGTGGGTTTTGGGAAAGCAAGCGTGGGCATGGCACAAGCAATCTGCGATGCGGTGACTGTAACAAAAGGTGTCATAATAACAAATGATCCATCTGCGATAATTACAAATCATTCAATAGAGGTTATTATTGGTGGGCATCCTCTTCCAAATGAAGGCAGTATCCGTGGCGCGCAAAAAATCCTTGATCTCTTCGGCCAGTGTAGTGAGAACGACTGTGTGATCGTTCTAATATCCGGTGGCGGATCTGCGTTATTCTGTAAGCCTCGTCTTCCACTCAATGATCTACAAAAAACCATCAATATGCTGTTACGGTCCGGCGCAAGTATTGATGAACTGAATACGATTCGGAAACATCTTTCCTTGGTAAAAGGTGGACAGCTTGCCCAACATACAAAAGCAGTCATCGTCTCTCTTATTGTCTCCGATATTGTGCATGATCCGATCTCTTCGATTGCGTCTGGTCCCACGTGTCCTGATCCAACTACATTTTCTGATGCAAGAGAAATCCTTAAACGATATGAACTTTGGACGAATATTCCAGAAACGGTAAGAACAGTTATAACAGAAGGTATCGCTGGGCGTATTTCTGAGACCCTCAAAGAAAATGATCCCGTGTTTGAGACGGTATTTAATTTTATTATAGCAAATAATGAACGTGCATGCCAAGGTGCTATAAAGAAAGCAAAAGAACTTGGATATGACGCAAAACTGATGACGACGTCAATCACTGGTGAAGCACGGGTTATTGGCCAATATTTAATTAACAGGGTAATAAGGAGTCTCATACATGGAAAGACTGTTGTTATCACCAGTGGCGAAACAACCGTGACGGTGCAGGGGGGTGGGACTGGTGGACGGAACCAAGAATTAGTACTCAGCTGCGTGGAAGAGATCGCAGGCAAAGATATGGTTGTCGCCTCCTTTGCCACAGATGGAATTGATGGGAATAGCGATGCTGCTGGTGCTCTCGCTGATGGTTTTACGCTTGCTCGTGCCCTGAAAAAAAAGCTGAATCCCTCTCGTTTTTTAGAACAAAACAACTCTTATGTTTTTTTCCATGAATTGGGCGATACGCTCCGTACCGGTCTTACAGGGGCGAATGTGATGGATATCCAGATATTGATACAGTAATGAACCATCTTTTTTTCATGATATCAAATTAATAAACTTTTTAAGGAGGAAGTAGATAACAAATTGGGATGACCTCAATCAAAAAACTGTTCCAAAACTAATATATAAATATATCGCATAAATATAGTATAAATGCTGATTAGTTACCATATACCACGAAAGTATTTAAATGGGCAAAAGTAATATAAACAACTAAAAATCTATATGTGGAGATAAAATATGCAAACAATACGTTCGATGAACCTGTCAATTACCGGAGGGATTATCATATTTTTAATGATAGGATTCATCGTTCCCGGTTCAGTAGCTATTGCAAAGGTATATCCTGATGATGGGGTATGGGAAGATACCTTTGAAGATTCAACGAATCTTAATCTTCACGGCTGTAATCTTGTAAACGACGCAATAGAGTTAAAAAAAGGTACAAGTCATTTCACATATAATTTTGCTGATAAGTTAATTCATTACGCGTATGCATATCAAGCATTTCTTTTTTTTCCAATAGGGAAAACGTTTTCACCAACTACCCATCTTTCAAATGAAATAATATTTGAAGGAAATGATATCAATAAAATAAAGGGACTTGACCAGTTCTCAGCAACTCGATCCGCTACTCTTCTAAAAAGATATGTCATTCAACACTTTCGATTTCAACTGAATAGTGCTGCAGATGCTATTGATAATATTATCGTTTCTTGGTATGGAAAAGCAACAAATAAAGCAATCGTTGATTATTATTTTTGGAATTCAAGTAAATTAATCAACGGAGCATGGCAGAAACTGGGAAGAAACATATCTCAAGGAAGTAATATTACTTTTTCTTATATGATTACACAGGGTGATTTGAAATATGCATTGGACGCTGATAACTTTATCGACATCTGTGTTGTAGCATCTCTTAAGTTTATTTATTTATCTACGCTTTGTAATCTGTCAACAAATTATATAAAACTGTACTCCACCGGTGAACAAGGGTATGCTGTAGGATATGGATTTGCTGAGATAAAAAGCCCGATTGATCCCCTTAGTATCTCGACCCATTTTAGTGGCTTCTATTGGGATACACTTACGTGGGATGACTATCAGAGTGGTGGGGCGACGATAAAATACCAAATCCTGTATGAAAATAATTCTGGTCTCTACGTACTCGTCCCGAATAATTTCTTTACCGATAATCCTGAGGAGAATAACTCAAATGGGTTCTCCCATCCACCCATCTGTCTCAATGCAATACCTTATAAAAAATTAAAAATCCGAGCGAATCTTACCACAGATACGCCCTTAACCTCCCCGCGAATCTTCAGCTGGGCGATGACCTGGCAAAATTCGAGTCAATGGCAGGATTTATTTTCTACTTCTTATCGAATAGATGTAAAAAATAAAGTCCATATCGGAAGCAATATCGTGAATATCTCAAGAATACAAGGCGAATGGCCTATGGTTGGGTTCAACCCAGAAAACAACCGGGCAACAGCAGGAGACGGTCCTTCAACGAGTTCATTATATTGGTATGGCAATGAATATGTTGGAGGGCAATTCCGGAATCCTGTGATCGGGAATGGAAAGGTCTATATTGGATCGAACACCAGAACCATTTATCAATATAACATGGAGCTTCCCTCTGGCGTAGGCAGTGGGAATCCTCAAACGCGGACCACATTCCACAGCTTTGATTATGATATCGTAAATTCACCTGCTGTTACAGATAATTATATTGTTGTGGCAACAGGTCAAATGGATACTGGTGGGCATATTAACCATATCTATGCACTTAATAGAGATAATATTTCAAAAACCTGGGACTACGATTTTTCTAATGATAATATTTCAATTTGTTATTTCGCATCTCCGGTTATTGCGGGAGATAAAGTTTTTATCACCTCATGGGGTGGGGATAATGGCATTTACGTTCTAGAAAGTAATAGATATACCAACAATAAAATTTTAGCAGTTGATTTACAAAATGATAAAAAGACATGGCAGAAAGAACTTTCAGCACCGAGTTTTTCAACCCCTGCAGTGTCTCTTTCACATAACGTTGTTATCGCAGGATGTAATTCCCCAAATAACGATAGTGTGTTTGCATTCTCTCTTAACGGTTCGGAAATCTGGAGTAAAAAAATCGGTGCGATTGGGTACGCATCCCCAGTTATTTATGAAAACACCGTGTTTGTCACCGCTACTATAACTAGTTCTTTATCGATAAAAACAATGTTGTATGCATTGAATCTCACAGATGGGGAAATATTTTGGAATAAAACGATTTGTTCTTCAGATAAAGCGTACAGTAATAATGGGGATTCGACACCCGCTATCTTTGATAATATCCTCTATGTCGCATCACCAGATGGAACGCTTTTTGCTATACATGCAACAGATGGCTCAGAACTTTGGGCTACTTCAGTATATATTCGATCCCATCTTCTTTCACCGAGTAGTCTTACCTCTTCCCCAGTGTACGCAGATGGCAAGGTCTATCTTGGCTTACCCTCCGCGAAAATTATCGCACACACTGCTTCAACTGGTGCAAAAGCATGGGACTTTGATACATTTCAGACCCCAGATTTTAAGAGATCCCCGGTCTTTGGTTCTCCTATCGTATCAAATGGATTACTCTTTGTTGCAGATGAAAACGGTGATTTGTATAGCATTGGGACCTACAAGGCTCCCTCACAACAAATAAACGGAAGCATTACATCTATTCCTATTAAACTGCCTGAGTCATTTTGGTGGTATCGATTTTATGAATATGCAGTTAATAACAAAACAATCAGCGGTATTACCTTTAAACTCCTTGATGAAGACAATAATGTTCTGAGAGATTTACAAAATGGGACGTTACTTCCAGTGAATGACGTAACACTTCCCCGGACTCTTCGATTACGCGCGGATTTCACAACAAAAAATATTTCCGCTAATAACCCTAGTCTTTTCCGCTGGGGAATAACCTTTACACGAGACTCTTTGCCTCCGTATATAAACCTCGGTACGATTACTCCAACTTTTAATGGATGGTTGAATATCGTTGTTCCTAGAATTAGCATCAAAGTTAAAGATAATGGAACGGGATTGCTTGTTAATTCAGCACAATATACCCTCCAATATGTCCTTAATAATATAACCTATACGAACACCTATTCTGCTCGATGTACAGGAACAAATGGGACGACGCAGTTACAAAATATTACTGCAAATCTTTCTACAATATCTGATTATGATAATATTACATTGTTAAAAAGTATCACGTTTATCATAAAAGACCTTGCGGGAAACACTGCAACAAAATACGTCAAAATAAAACAAGATACCACCGCTCCAAGATCCTATGTCATAAAACAATCAATGAAACCGCGGTATAACGCATCCGCACATTATATATGGATCAACGCTACATCCTTTGATAACGGAACCGATGCCAGTGGAGTAAAACAAGTGAAACTTTACTATCGCTATTCATCCACGGGGAACTTTTCTGGGGACTGGGTCTATTTCGCGGACTCCACACAAAAATCGCCACGCTGGAAATTCAATTTCACAAATAACCCAAACCAACATGGTGGGTATTTTGAAGTCTGTACTCTTGCCATTGATAACGCAAGTAACATCGAAGAGTTCCCGACCCACGGGGACGTCTCGTTCTTATATGACTGGAAGATCCCTGATCTCCCGAGTTCCTCAGGTGACACCCTCTGGTTCAAGGAGCAACCAACGTTCTCTTTGGTGTTCGAGGATGATTTCCGTTTAGATACTATTCAATATTACCCGAATCTTGAGACTTCATGGACCACCATTGCAACTGACGTGAATGCGAGTACCTATGGGAAATCCTGGAGTTTAAAAGAAGAATATTGGGATCAGATGAATGAAGGCGAGGTCTATTACCTGTATTTCAAGATCAATGATACTCTAGGAAATACCTTGTTAGTCACTAGTGATAGTCAGGCAATCACCATCCGGAAAGACATGTCTGAACCAATCGTTACTATTGATATCCCTACGTTGGAAACGGAATTGAGCTGGGATGATAACTTTACGGTGTCTACACTTGTAAATGATCAAAACGGTAGTGGGATTAAAGAAGTCTCGTTGTGCTATCGGTTTTCTGAGGATAAATCGAATTGGAGCAGCTGGACAGCATACGGAGACACACTGGGATCTTCCCCTTTTGAATGGGAGTATACAGCCGCAGAAGGAGATGGCTATTACGAGTTTAAGATCAACGTTACCGATAACGCAGGCAATAAAGCGGAATCTGAGGTGTTCCCTGTAGAAGTTACTTCGTTCCCAACAACCCTTACACTGGTCATGATCAGCCTTGTGGTCGTCCTCTCGCTAATCAGTGCGGTCATCTTTATCAAATGGCGAAAACGAAAGTAACAAAGGTTTCTTCCTTATTTTTTTTCTCTTATCTTTTTTAGATCCTCTTGGCTATATTCAGGGAAAAACAACCCCGTATGACCACAGGTGTTACATTGCCATTGATTTAACAGACCCTTGGAGTAGGAGTCTGCTGACATGTCCGGTCTTGTATCAGTGCTGTTACATTCCGGACATATTCGAACAAATTTCTTTGGCATAACCTTCCTCTTTATTCGATATAGATTGCTGGTCGTAAGGGAATTGCAAACTTTATTTTATTTGCCGGGTCGTAAAGGTTTGTATCGTCGGCACTGTAGATTTCCACCTCGCAGTTAAACACTTCGTTGAGATATAATTTTGCGTTGAGGAGATGGTCTTTTTCGTTAATAGGAATAAGGAATCGTTCACGGTCTATTTCACTGAACATTTTTATCTCGCCGCCAATTTTTGAAACAAATTGAGACACTTGTTGACCGAGTGGTTTCATCAATGGATCTGTCAATGTGTCTTTTATCATCAGGCCAACATTGAATTGATTTCCAGCAGCAAGCTGTAAAGCTTTCCTGAAAATTTTTTGTTTCCATTCTGGTGACGTGTAGATACAGATTTTTTTTGGTTTAATCTTTGTAACCTTGAGAATCTCGTTGGTATCTTCGATGACCCTGGCAAGAAGGTATTCTCCTACCTCGTCCTTTTCAGAAATCTCCTCAGGGTTGAACTCTGGATATTTTTCATTAGAAACAAAATGCTGGTGTCCCTGTTTCGCCCAGAGTTCTTCAGCTAGATGTGGTGTGATCGGCGTCATAAGCACAATCCAGGTGCGTACAAACTGATTAAGCAATTTTTTGTTTGCTCCCCCTCGTTTCAGGTACCATTGTAGGTCTTTCTGGCATTCAAAAAAGATTTCGTTGGATGTAACCCGCAGGTCAAAGGTCTCAAATGCATTAAAAACCTTCTGTATCCGTCGTTGCAGGCTACTTCTCAGCCAGTTATCAAGGTTCTGTTGTTTCTTTTCTTTCATTTCAGAGATTTGTTGAACCAGTTTCCAGATGTTGATAATTCTGTTTTTGTATTTAAGGACGTTTTCAGGGTCCCATTCAATATCAACAAACGGTGACCCGATATGCAGGTAATAGAGACGCATCGCATCGACACCGTACGTGACGGCTGCTTCAACAATTGGTTCTGCGCCACCTTTTGATTTACTGATTTTTTCTTTTCCTTTCTGTGTCACCCACCAGTGCACAAAAATCCCTTGTGGGCGTTTCTGCTCTGGCATGATCGCAACATGGTTCATGATATAGACCGGGAAGTGAACAGTTTTATGCTCTTTTCCACCTAGATTAATATCAACAGGGTACCAGTAGTCAAAATCTGCTTTAATGGTCTGCCATATCTTGTGTTGTGGAGACCCGCGTCCATAGAACACATAGTCAAAGAACTCATCGGTCATATCTTTTGCTGAAATCTTCTTTTGATTCACATACGAAGAGAGTATGTAATAAGCCGGATAAAGTGTTGAATCTGAGATTGGTTCGATTATCCAGTCTTTCTTGTAGGGAAACTCAGTTCCAAGCCAGGAGCCTCGTCTGATCGCTGCTCGGTCGCCAAACCAGTCAAGGATTTTTGGTAGTTCATCTTTGTATTCCTGAGGGTATATATTCATGGTTGCTGCATAGTCTTTGGATTCTCTTGTTAAAACAGGGTCACTGTATTTGATGAACCATTGATCGGGTATTTGTTTAATGACGACTGTTTCTTTGCATCTGCAGATTACTTTTTCTGAGAATTCTTTCATTAGAGTCGCAAGATTCTTCAGTATCAGATCGTTTTTTACCGTATCTTTGATTTCTGCGATTTTTATACCAGCGTACTTGCCGCATTTCTCATTTAATATCCCGGTATGGAATTCTTTTTTGTACACAAGCTCGGTTGCTTCGTTGAGTTTTTCTGTTTCTGTTTGACTTTTTATTTGGAGTTGGTCGCATGCTTCTTTTGCTGGGTTATTGCCGTATCCTTTGACATCAATGATTTTGATTGCTTCGATTTTTTCTTTTAATTCTACGAGTGCTATCCAATCATATGGAGCGTGGGCTGGCACCGACATGACTATTCCGGTGGCAACACTTGGGTCTGCGAATACACCCGCGAGAATCGGAACTTCTCTGTTGATTTCTGGGACTACGCAGGTTTTACCGATCAGATCTTTGCCTTTGATAGTTTCATGTAGTGGTTGAACATTATCATATTGATAAGAAAGTTTTTGCAAGCATTCTTTGGAGCAGACCCAGGTTTCGTTGTTGATTTTTGCTTTATGATATTCAACCGTGGGATTTACCCACATGTTGGTGACACCAAAGATTGTTTCTGGTCTGAGTGTTGCTGCAGGGAGAATCGTTCCATCTTTAAGGGTAAATTTGAGAACTGTAAACTCAAGAATCTCTGCAGAGCCGCCCTGGGCGACATCGGTTTCTGATTTATCGACCGCGACCGGTCCACAGTTTGGACAGTATGGAGCAAAATGTGGTTTCTGAGTTAACAGATTTTTTTCATGAAGTTTATGGAACTGCCATTGGATGAACTTCTTATATCCGTCGGAGATCGTATTCATCAATCGGGTGTAATCAATGAGGAATCCAAATCGCTTCCAGTAATCATCCACATATACTTTGCTAAAATAGTCTACAACCTCTATCGGGTTGGTTAATTTTTTTATAAACGCGTCTGTACACCCGTTTTGTTTCAACATTTTAATGGTATCTTCGTCGTGTCGCTCGACTTTTTTTGCAAACCCGACTGAAGGAATCCCCGAGGCATGGAATCCTGCGGGGAACATGACGTCGTACCCGGTCATTCGTTTGTATCTGGCAATGACGTCACAATAGGTGAATCCTCGCATGTGCCCCACATGGAGGTATCCGGAAACGCCCGGGTATGCAAAATGAAGGAAGAATTTTTTCTGTTTTTCCTTCTGAGCAACGTTAATGTTTGCATCAAACCATTTGTTTTGCCATTTCTGCTCGACAGCGACGTAATCGTAATTGTTTTCTTCCATGGATGTAATCTGTTCGGACATGAGGATTGTTTTATATAATATTTCGTATCCCCTTGTTTATTCATTTGAAGCATTTTAAGTAACGAGATTTTAAATAGTACTCCTACAATAAGAGTAAAATAATAAGGGGATACATATGAAGAAAATACTTCCAATTATTATAATGGGAATTTTATTGATAAGTGGTTTTGGAGCAGCTCTTCCAATCGACACTAAAAGCAAGGTATTAACAATCCGAGATAACTTAAAATTCTCGGACCCAAGCATCACAGATGAGAATAATTATATTTCTATCCAAATTGACGAAGCAACCTCGTATGCCACATTTCCTGGCAACCCGGTATTACCTGTGTATACGAAGCTCTTAACGTTTCCGTTTGGAACCATTATTAAAGATGTTACGTTCACTGCTTCGCCCGTACAAATAAAAAGGCTTGCAAAGGAGATAATCCCTGCTGCTCAACGGACACCAGTTTCAAGTAATCAGGTAATAGCAACGAACGAAAAACTGATGAAAAACAACGAGATCTATTCAAGTGCTCAGACCTATCCATTGACACGACTGACCTACACCGTTGGCGCTGGCCTGAGTGGAAATGACCATGTGACCCTTGTGTCAGTCCAATATTATCCATTGCAATATTCACCGCAACAACGAATGCTTTTCTTTTCCCCTAATGTGCAGATCACGATAACGTATGAGCTTCCTCAGAATTCGCATTCTTTTCCGAAAGATGGTACATTAGTGATCATTGCCCCTGAAGAATTCTCAACAGCAATCCAGCCGCTTATAACCCATAAAAACCAGCATGACATCATAACGCACTTATGGACGACTGAGTCGATTGCTGCACAGTACCCTGGACGAGATCTTACGGAGCAAATCAAGTACGCGATTAAGGATTCCATAGAAACCGATGGCGCCTCTTATGCCTTATTCATTGGCGGTGTTGAGAAGATACCTATCCGACGTAGCTACGTCGCCTTGTTCCATGATTATGATGAAAAAATGATTACCGACCTATATTATTCAGATATCTATGATGCACAGGGGAATTTCTCGAGTTGGGACACGAACCATAATGATAAATTCGGTGAATCCTCTGATAAGGTTGATTTATACCCTGATGTTCATCTTGGGCGGCTTGCCTGCGATAACCTTGATGATGTCAATATCGTTGTGGATAAGATCATCCACTATGAAACTGAAACCTACGGTACCGACTGGTTTAACACGATGATTTTCATTGGTGGGAACACGTTTCGCTGGTCGCCAGGAAATGACGGCGAAGAAAACAACGTAATCCTTATGGGAATCATGTCCCAATTTACACCAAAGATCATCTGGACATCGAAAGGTAACTTTAACCGACGCACAATTTCAAATACCATAACAGACGGCGCAGGATTCCTGGATTACTCAGGTCATGGATTTGAACACGGTATGGGAACCTACACTACATCTGGAGTACAAATGAAACGCTATTTAACTTCGTACATCAAAGATCAAAAGAATGGATATAAACTTCCAATTATATTTTTTGACGCATGTCTCACTGCAAAAATCGATTACGTCTTTCAAGATACCCTGGATTATTCAAAAATTAAAAACATAGTCACTTTCTTTGTTCAAACACTAGGTATCAATACCTCGCAACGAATCCCGTGTTATGCCTGGGCGTTTCTCAAACATGGGGGTGGTGGTGCAATTGCAACAATTGGAGCAACCCGAACTGCTTATGGTGGTATCGATAGTGGTGCTGGGAAAATGTCAATAGAGTTCTTCTCTGCTTACAACAGCAGTGAGTACCTTGGTCAAATGATGACACAGATGCAAAATGGGTATATCACTGATGTCCATGATGACGCATTTACCGTTGAAGAGTTCATACTACTCGGGGATCCAACCCTTAAAATCGGTGGATACTCTACCCAATAACACGAGATACTCTTCTCTTCTTCTTTTTTTTTTGACAAATCAAAAAACCTATATCTAGGCAGCTAGTTCCCCTGTTCATCAATGAAAACACCACAATCATCCTCTAGTGACATCCCTAAAGTACAAGGTATTGAGACGATAACAGGTCTTTCTGAATCCGAAGCTGTCAAACGACTCCTTGAGGGAGGCTATAACGAGCTCCCTTCGCAGAAAAAACAAAATATTCTGGTCATTTTACTTCATGTCATCCTTGAGCCCATGTTGTTGCTCCTAATTGGTGCGGGCTTCATTTATATTATTCTTGGGGAAAAACAAGACGCAATCATGTTATTGATCTTCGTCTTTGTTGTCGTTGGTATCACTTTTTATCAGGAACGAAAAACAGAACGTGCTTTAGAAGCCCTAAAAAACCTTTCAAGTCCCCGTGCTCTTGTTATCAGAGATGGACAACAAAAGAGAATCCCTGGACGAGAAGTTGTCAGAGATGATTTTATTATTCTTAGAGAAGGGGATCGTGTTCCTGCTGATGGGGTTGTTGTTTTTTCTTCTAATCTCCTGGTTGATGAATCACTCCTTACTGGTGAATCCCTCGCGGTGCGAAAATCGGAGTGGGACGGTTTAACCTCTTTTACTCAGCCCGGAGGCGATGATTTACCTTTTATTTATTCCGGAACCCTTGTCGTGCAGGGTCATGGAATTTCCCAGGTGACCGGTGTTGGTAGCCATACAGAAATGGGAAAAATCGGTAAAGCGTTACAGAAAATTAAACCTGAAGAAACCTTGCTGAAAAAAGAAACTTCTCGCCTCGTGAAAAATTTCGCGATTGGTGGACTGATTCTTTGTAGTGTAGTTATAATCGTCTATGGTATTATGCATGGTAACGAGCCTGATGGTTGGACCAAGGGGTTTCTCGCAGGCCTAAGTTTAAGTATGGCGATCCTTCCTGAAGAGTTTCCTGTTGTTCTTATGATATTTTTAAGTTTAGGTGCATGGCGGATGTCCAAACGACATGTCCTCACACGAAATACCGCTGCAATTGAAATGCTAGGGGCTGCCACCGTCTTATGTGTCGATAAAACAGGTACTTTAACCATGAATAAAATGCTCTTAAGCTCTCTTTTTGCCAAGGAGACGTCATTTGATTTAGAAAAAAATGGAACCAAACCATTACCTGAGAACTTTCATGATCTACTGGAGTTTGGGTTTTTAGCGAGTCAAAAAGACCCGTTTGATCCTATTGAAAAAGAAATTAAAAACACGACTGAAAAGTTTCTTTCAAACACAGAACATGTTCATGAAAACTGGAAACTAGTCAGGGAGTATCCTCTCTCAGAACACTTGTTAGCCCTCTCGAACGTTTGGGAATCCGCTGATAAAAGAAAGCATGTGATCGCTGCAAAAGGCGCACCGGAAGCCATCGCAGATTTATGTCATTTCAGCAAAGAACAAACAAAAGAATTACACGTATCTGTGAAACAAATGACGGAGAAGGGCCTTCGAGTTCTCGGAGTGGCAAAATCAAGTTTTCCAGAAGATTCACTCCCTGATAAACAGCATGATTTCGAGTTTGAATTTGTCGGGTTGCTTGGATTCGTCGACCCAGTACGTACCGCGGTTGCACTCTCCTTGAAGGAATGTTATACCGCTGGTATGCGTCTTATAATGATCACAGGTGATTACCCTGGGACCGCTCAGCATATCGGACGGCAAATCGGTCTGAAAAACCCTGAGGATTTTATCACTGGTCCTGAGCTTGCAGCCATGAGCCGCGAGGAACTCCAAGAGAAAATCAAAACTGTTAATATTTTCGCCCGCGTTGTTCCTGAACAAAAATTAGCGATTGTTGATGCCCTCAAGGCAAACGGTGAAATCGTCGCAATGACCGGGGACGGCGTTAATGATGCCCCTGCGTTGAAATCATCACATATTGGTATTGCGATGGGTGAGCGAGGAACTGATGTTGCCCGTGAATCCTCAGCAATTGTGCTGTTGAATGATGATTTTTCATCGATTGTTCAGGCGGTCCGGTTGGGGAGACGAATTTTTGATAACTTACGAAAATCGATTAGTTATATTTTTTCTGTTCATGTTCCTATAGCAGGGATGGCACTTATTCCTATTCTTATGGGTTTTCCTTTGGTATTGTTCCCTGCTCACATTGCGTTTCTTGAATTAATTATTGATCCTGCATGCTCCACGGTGTTTGAGGCTCAACCGGAAGAGAAAAATATTATGGATCGTCCTCCTAGAAATCTGAAAGAGCGGTTGTTTGGTCGGAAAAATTTCTCTTATAGTTTTGTACAAGGCCTCAGTGTTCTTATTGCTGTCATTGGTGTGTTCCTCTGGTTTAATAATGGAAATCTTGTAAATGTGGATAAAGCTCGTACTCTTTCATTTGCAACACTAGTCATTGCAAATATTATGCTTATCCTCGTCAATCTTTCTGGATCCAGGAGTCTCCTTAAAACATTCAATTCGAAAAATAAGGCGTTATGGTGCGTCATTGCTGGTGCATTTCTAAGTCTTTTATTAATTCTAATTGTTCCTCTTCTTCAGAATCTCTTCCATTTTTCGGCGGTATCTCCTATTGATTTTCTATTCGCTTCTTTGGTTGGTATTGCGTGTGTCTCCTGGTTTAAATTGTTTGATATTGGTAAAAAGAAAAAACACTTAAAATCATCGTAAGAACATCTTTTTAAACTCTGTCTTCTTAACATTTAAATGCTTTCGAGTGATTCTTGGGGAACTATGAACTATGAAACCTTGGATGTCACAATCCAGGATATGATCGCTTATATTACCTTGGATCGTCCAGAACGACTGAACTCATTTGATTTGAAACTCGGCCATGAGTTGTACGAGGCTCTCCAGGATGTTGCCAAGAACAATGCGGTTCGGGCTGTAGTTTTCAAGGGAACTGGGAAAGGATTCTGTGGTGGTGGCGATGTTAAAGAGATGCATGCTGCTAAGGATAAATCACGGTTCCTCAAAAATCTGACGCGGGCGATTCATCGATGTGTCATCGAGATGCGAACGATGGAAAAACCAGTCATAGCTGCAGTGAATGGTTCCGCATTTGGCGCTGGTCTCTCCCTTGCTCTTGCATGCGATATCATTATCGCGGTGAAGGATGCAAAATTAAGTACCGCATTTATTGGCATCGGCCTTGCACCAGGATGTGGGACACAGTTTGTCACAAAATTAATTGGATATCAGCGGGCTTGTGAGTATATTTTGACTTCGAAGACGTTTACCGCAGAAGAGGCATATCAACTTGGGATGATAAACAAGGTTGTTGACGCTGACAAACTCGATGCTGCTATTGAGGACGTTGTATCCGCTTTTCGTACGCTCCCACCGATAGCTGTTGGAAAGGCTAAAATGTTGATTAATAAAGGCTTGGATAACGATATGATTTCGCATCTAGAGCTGGAGAGCAAAACAGCCGCATGGTCAGCAGGCACAGAGGATTTCACCGAGGGTGTCACTGCGTTCGTCGAAAAGAGGAAACCAGCTTTTAAAGGAAAATAGAGGAGAAATCGACAATTGTCGATAAAAGTATGGAAACCTTTATGTATCAACTTCCTATGAGTGCGATACAATACCAAGGGGAGGTAACAGGATGAACTATGAAACCCTTGTCTATACAAAAAAAGACGATGTTGTAACTGTTACATTGAATCGACCAGATGTTCATAATGCCATGAACGACGTGCTTATGAATGAACTGACCCGATGTTTCAAGCAACTTACTACTGATGATTCCGTGGCTGCAGTAATCCTTACCGGAAATGGGAAATCTTTTTGCGCTGGAGCAGACCTTTCATGGATGAAACGAATGGTGAATTATTCTAAGGCGGAAAATAAAAAAGATAGCCATCTTCTTCTTGACATGTATGAAACGATTTACTCCTGTCAGAAACCAGTGATTGGACGAATCAACGGTCATGCGTTTGGAGGGGGTATTGGACTCCTTGCTGTCTGTGATATAACAGTTACAGTTCCTGAGGTACAGTTTGCATTTAGCGAGGTGAAACTCGGGATTATCCCTGCAGTGATTTCGACATTTGTTGCACCACGAATGGCACTAGCGGATATGCGCCGTCTCTTTATTACAGGTGAACGGTTTGATTCAGTTATGGCAAATAAAATTGGATTAATTGACCTCATTGCTCCCGCTGAGAAACTCGACGATATCGTGAATTCCTGTGTTGAACAAGTTCGCTCATCAGGCCCTTACGCGATAAAAGAAGTCAAACACCTCATTAATAATATTATAGAGATGGATATAAAAAAATTTAAGGAATTTACCGTGGAAAAAATCTCTGAACTTCGGGTTTCCAAAGAAGGCCAAGAAGGGATTAACGCGTTCCTGGAAAAACGAAAGCCGAAATGGAAGAGGTAACTATCATGTTTAAGAAAGTACTGATTGCGAATCGTGGTGAGATAGCTGTTCGGATCATCAAAGCCTGTCAGGAGATGGGCATTAAAACCGTTGCCGTGTATTCAGAAGTCGATCGTCATTCACCGCATGTCCAGATTGCGGATGAATCAATCAACCTTGGGGATCCTACCCCTTCAGAAAGCTACCTGAATATCGCAAAAATCATTGAAAGCGCACGGAACGTTAACGCAGAAGCGATTCACCCTGGGTACGGCTTTCTTGCAGAGAACCCTGATTTTGCAAAAGCCTGTGCTGATTCTGGTATTAAATTCATTGGGCCGACTCCAGAAGTTATTCGTTTGATGGGAGATAAAATTGAAGCGAAAAAAACGATCGCAAGTGCAAACGTCCCGGTAATCCCTGGGTATAATGGAATAAAACAAGATCTCACAACATTAATTAAAGAGGGTAAAAAAATTGGTTTTCCCCTCTTAGTAAAGGCGACTGCTGGGGGTGGCGGAAAAGGAATGCGGGTTGTTCATGCGGAAGCTGAGCTGGAGCAATCTATTGAGAGCGCGAAACGAGAAGCGAAATCCTCGTTCGGCAACGATTCTGTTTTCCTTGAACAATATATCGACAAACCACGTCATATTGAGTTTCAGATTCTTGCTGATGAACATGGTCACGTTATTCATCTGTTTGAACGAGAATGCTCCATTCAACGTCGGCATCAGAAAATCATCGAGGAAACACCCTCGCCAGTGATGACGAAGAAGTTGCGTGATGAAATGGGAAGCGCCGCGGTTGCTGCCGCTGAAGCAGTCGGGTACACAAACGCGGGCACGATCGAGTTTATGGTCGATGGAAAACAAAATTTCTATTTCATGGAGATGAACACGCGTCTGCAGGTTGAGCATCCGATTACAGAGGCGACCACCGGTGTTGATCTTGCGAAATGGCAGCTGCGTATCGCCAGCGGCATGGAGCTCACCTTCAAACAAAATGACCTGGTCCAGCGTGGTCATGCCTTGGAATGTCGTATCTACGCAGAGGATCCCTCGAATGGTTTCCTCCCCAGTATCGGAACCCTTGAAAAAGTAGAGATTCCAATAGGGCCAAACATCAGGAATGATACCGGTGTTGAGACGAACTTCCATGTCAGCCCGTACTACGATCCGATGCTTGCAAAACTAACAGTAAACAGTGAAGACCGGGAAGAAAGTATCAATAAGATGATCTGGGCTCTATCTCATTACGTTGTGTTGGGTGTTACGACGAATATCTCGTTTTTAAAAAAGGTTCTTGAGCATCCTGAGTTTAGAAAAGGAAACATTACCACCCATTTTATCAATGATTATTTCAGAGACTGGCTGGTTACCAAAGAAGGACTCCCCCTAGATGCAATCATTGCGCTTGCTGTTTATGATTCGTTGCACACACAAAGACAAGAACTTGTTCGATATAAAGAGGCAGATCCGCATTCCCCTTGGCAACATGTGGGACGCTGGAGGATGGGGCTGTAACCATGTTCATTAATTACGAGCATAATACTCATGTGTACAATGTGACGGTTGAACGCAGAGATAATCAGTTTTTCATTACCTATGATAACAACGAGTACACCGTCACTTCTACAGAGGTAAAACCCGGACAACTTTCAATACAGCTTGGTGACCGAATAATTAAAAGTGTAATCTCTCAGGGAGATGACAGCAAATTTGTATTTATTGATGGGAGCATCTTTAAAGTAAAGCGCATCGAACTTACCGGCAGGAAAAAGACAGAGAAAAAAGAAGGTGACCTGAATTCACCTATATCAGGAACTGTTGTTCATGCCAAAGTCAAGGAAGGCTCCCAGGTGAAGAAAGATGATGTTATCCTGGTGATCGAGGCAATGAAGATGGAATATCTGATACGCGCCCCGTATGATGGAA
>Ga0315274_10006409_pt1 | contig 17133 bp, 13 predicted proteins | sample YL17G02_20_MG_FD_203700 | JGI IMG/M metagenome (GOLD analysis project Ga0315274, IMG submission 203700) | Sediment microbial communities from Yellowstone Lake, YNP, Wyoming, USA - YL17G02_20 | ecosystem: Environmental > Aquatic > Freshwater > Lake > Sediment | place: USA: Wyoming | collected...
ACCGCCTTCAAAGCGAATCATAATCATTTCATCATCAGAAGTACCCGTAGTTATTGTTGTATCTACAGATAATGTCGTTTTCCAGGAGGGATCACCGCCTTGACTATATACATACATACGATAGGGAAGAACTTCGTTTATATTTCCCGATCCAGCAGGAAGATTACCTGCATAATAAAAAAGAGTATTCGTATCCCAAGCCATCGCCTTTTCCGCCGACATCAAAAAAGAGGAAAGAGAGAGAACAATCATCAAAAACAACAGAATAAAATTAACTTTCTTCATCTTATGCTCCAATCCGGAAGAAACTTGCAATAGCACTGGAAAACAACTGAAGAATTCCCCACACAGCAAAAATAGTTATCGGATAACAAAAAACAATTTTTACCAATTGCAGAGCTGGATTCAACTTCCAAAAACTGTAGTCCCACACCAACATCTTCCACAGTCCCGTAAAAAAATTCGTCACCAATACGGGAAAAGAAACATCGATAGCCTCCGTAGAAGTAATATACAACGGAGCATCAATCATATTCAACACAGCCGTCGTAGTATTCGTAGGATCCGTATCCAGATAGGCTTTCTCCGTCACCAGACACACTATCGTACACAGAATAAAACAAATCCATAGAGCAGCAATAAATTGACCAGACATTTAAAGTTTCCTCTTTCTTCTCAAAATTAAACAAATCTCCACATAATTACCACCACCAGAAAAGCTATAATTCCTGTCAATAGCATCAACATAGCATCAGGAATCAACATGGACATCACAAACATCACAGGAGCTGCCGCTATAGCCGCCACCTTAGAGTTTCCCGTCACTCCATAGACGCTGCCAGCCACAATCATAAAAGAAGGAATCATCAAAACTCCAAAAGCTATAACCTGCCAATAGGGAATTCCAATTGCATCTCCCAAATCCGTAAAAGCTTTTTTAACATCAATAGAATTCACCAGAGGATTCAAAGGATCCGTAGTCATCGTCATCGATCCTCCTTTGCTCCATTCCACGAAAGACAAATCCCCAGAGATATCTGCTGTCCATGTAGAACCAGAATCAACGGAACTCAGAGATCTACCTCGAGTATATGTTGGAGTTTCTAAATCTCCCGTCCAATTTACGTTCGTAGAATTAGAATTATGAATTATTAGAGCATAGTTCTGTCCAGCCACCAGACTGACAGGAGTATTTAGTTCCACTACCACCGAAGAGGGAGAAGAAACAGAAGAAGACAAAGAAGAAACAGCTACGCTGCCCGAGCACAACGTCTGATTATCCACACTAACTCTCGTCCATCCATTCCCTGAATAGAAATCGCAACTGCGTATCTCCATCGTCAAAGTTCCCGTTGCTCCTGGATCTCTATAGAGAGTTGCACCCACGTAACCAATTGTATGATTAGTCACTGGACTGAAGGTTTGTCCTCTCCATGAAACATTATCCAAAACGAGCATGCTCTCCTGACTTCCAAAACTACTCCACGTTGGATCGTTAGGAGGTGTGAATTTGCGAACAATGAAGTTGTCCATGTAGAAATTTATGCTTGACTGAAGTGTAAATGTATCAGGATACCCCGTACTGACAAAACTCATATCTATACCCGTTTTACTAACACCATCTTCTACCCAAGTTATTGTCTGTGCCCCCCAATCAAATGCTTTCAGCTCTGTTAAACCCCAAACACCGCTGACGGAATTAAGAGTTGTGTCAACCTGAGCAGCACCGTCATACACAGTGATGTCATCAGTCAGGTTCATCGTTCCCCAAAGAACTGTTGCCCCGTCACCGTATCTGAAATATAAGGTCTGCCCAGATGTTTTTATATGTCTGAATTGGATTGCTATATTGTCCGAATGGGTAACGGGGATAGCGGCATTACCAGTCCGCGCCGACCTCGTTCCACCATAATATTTATCAGTGGCAATACCTGTTGTGTCAGACCAACTGCCGCCTAAAGCATCACCTGCCACACCTCTTTCAAAGTCGTCAAATACCATAAATGTATTTGCACCGCTACTCACTGCACTAGCTGTTGGATCTCCATAGCACATATATATCGTTGTATCCACAGCAGCACTAATCAATGGAACTTCAATCCAAATAGTCGCCAACTGATTAGGCGTCGTTCCTGTGATGCTCTCAATCCAATAATCGCAAAGAGTAGTCCCATTCGATGTCGTAAATCTAAGATCATCAAAATCTGAAGAAACTTTTCCTTCGCAACCCACCTGTGCTCCCATCCCCTCCTCAAAATAGAGATCGTAATCCTCATTGCCCTCACCAATGTACCAAGTTGAACCGCTATTATTAGAGAATAAGGCCGCACCGCCCGAATATCCCGGATCAAACTCACCACCTACCCACGAATCAAACCTGTTGTTAGCATCACCGTCTGGTGCTCGTATTACAATAGCATACTGAGTTCCAGCAATCAAAGATGTTCCAACATTCATAAATACAGTAAAAACTGTAGAAGAAGGAAATAAAGACAAATCATTCAAAGTATTACCATCATAAGTACCGCTACACAAATCATTCCCGACGGGAGCACCTAATGACATATTTCTGATACTTACCGTAATCGTACCTGGACTACCCTTTTTAAATCCATTCAGCTTTATATAGTTTATTGCATGGGAAATTTGTGGAGTAAATGTTTGAGCCCACCAATAATCATCATTCATAGCTGTACAAGTCACCGAAGGTGCAATATAATATTCATATGCTTCAGAGGATGAGGACTCTCCCACCAAAAGCTTCATTTGATAATTGGTCTGAGATTCTCTGATGGAAGTATGAGCAATAATAATTTCCTTACGATAAGAAGAGTTTCCTGTTGCCACATAATGTTCCTGCAAAGCAAACTCTCCTCTGAGCTCCGTCAAGTATACTCCCGTATAGGTCTGATTTTCCACCGTCATATACATAGCACTGGCAGTAGCAATAGATAAATCGTTAATTCCTCCATATCTTTTTAGCCAAAAAGCTGAACCAGCAGAAGTAAGCTTCTCTGTCCCAGAAGTAGTAGAAACATAATTCAAAGTAGGATAATAAATTTCCATTTGCTTACTTTGAACCATTACAATATTCTTTAGATTTGTTTGTCCTGTAGATACTGAAGTAGTCAATCCACTAACACCTATCCAATCCGCAGCAATCATTGGTTGTTCATCATGATGAAGCGTCACAAAAAGTGTAGGATTACTCATCACGTTTGCAATATAAGACTGTCCCCAAGCCACTCCCATTGATTCAACTTCATCAGCCGTCAAATAAATACATTGAATATTATATCCGTATCCTTCCTCCGGAAGAGGTCTACTAACAATAACCGTTCCATCCTCATCCGTAATCGACATAAAAAAAGTCTCTTGAGCAGTTTCTACAGGTATTGATATATAATTCAAATAATAACGCATAACAAAAATAAGATCTCCAACTTCTTGAACACTGGAGCATGCCTTAATATATTCCACTTCCACAGTATCTGGATTAGACACAGCCTCCACCCTACTGGAAGAAACAATCGACGTGATCAAAATAAAAAACACGAAACACGGATAAAAAATTCTAAAAAACATTTTAACTCCTCTAATTTTGTACTGAATAATTTCCCATTTTGATTGCTTGATCCTGAGGCAAAGCCAAATTAGACTGCATCGTCTGAGTAATTCCGCTCACCCGTAAAGGAGTGTCAAACACATCCTGAACTGCCTGTATATTTCCCTTTGTGATAAGTCCATTCACAATATAAGCTACCTCATTAATATCAATACGAGTAATATCAGATATGTCCTGCAAATACAGTTTTTCTCGTCCTCTACTGGACACATTGGAGCCTAATATTGTATAATAAATATTTGCCTCCTTATCTCCTCCCATGAAAGGCTTATTGGTAGCCTGAAAAGAAACATCTTCATTCATCATCTTCCTCCTTTATTTTGAGTTTGTATCTGTTGCGTCTGTTGCGCCTGTTGTGCCATCATCAATTGTTGCATAAAAGCAGCCATTTCCTCCTGAGAAGGCTGAGATGGAGAAACTGGAACTGCATAATCAGGAATAACAATAGCAGCCAAATTCTCATCTTTCATAATATTCATTAAATTAGTAGGCATCACTCTGCGATCCCTAGGTCGTCTTTGAACGTTTCTCTCATTCTCATAAAGATTGCCTATAGCAAGATCCATACCCTTCGTAGTACCAAAACCATTAGGAGAATCATTATTATCCTCATAAATAGCATTAGCTTTCATCAACTCCTGCAAAAAAACAGAAAGTTCTGCAATGGGAATATTCGTATCCGCTGCAATATCTTCCAAATAAGCAGATCCATTCCGTATAGATTCATACACTCTTGCCGCATCAAGAGAAACTTGATATGACACCGACATTCCCAACCAAGGATACGCTGCCCTATAACATTTTTCATATCCTATAGATGAATCAGACAATTTTAGCATCCGATTGAGTATTCATAGCAGGAGACACTCTAGAACCAATTTGAGAATTAGAAACCTCTACATTAGGAGAGCTAATCGATAAAGGAACATCAGCAGAAATCAAAGAATTATTCATTTGAGAATTAATTAGAGATTGATCCTCTCTCTGTCCCAATTCAGCAATTGCCTGAGAAGAATTAAGAACTGGAAAAACTTTATCAGAATTGACCAAAGATGAATCCACATTCAATACATTGTTAGCACTATTAGATATAATCATTCCATTATATCCAGACACAGCATCTGAATGAGAAACCAAACCAGATTGTTCCAATTGCGTCAGAATTTGAAAAACAATTTCCGGAGTGACTCCACTGTTGGGATTTTCCTTAGCTATTTCAGCAGATATATCCTCAATAGTAGTTCCTCCCTCAGTCAACTGTTTAAAAACAGCTTGAATCTCCACGGGAGCACCCGCAATCGCAGACTCATTGAAAGTCGGCATTGTAATATAATAAACATCATTCAATGCAGCTAAAAATTCCGCACTAGGCATTTCTTTTTCCTCCTCTCCTCACAAAATTCTCACATACCAGCAACGAAAACCAGCATCCTCAATTTCCTTCTTAGTAAACTCTCTAGCTTCACTAGCTCTAAAATTAGGAATAACGCAATATAATTCATCACCAGACTGTAAAACCACATTAACTCTATTGAAATCCACCCTTCTGCCCAACAAAAAAGACAATATTTTAGCAGTTATTTCATGAGACACTATGGATATAGCATCAGGAGAAATATCTTCCACAGGACATGAATCCACAATCGCCTGACAATGATCCGCCACCATAGCCGGAGAAAATGTATTAGCTAAATATATTATAGCACGCCTCCTTTATTTACGTAATATATGTTAATGTTTTCAGAGAATCATCCACAGAATTCCATATTTCTCTCAAAAATTCTGTATATTCCTCCGGTTTTTGCATACGCCATTCCACTTGATCATTGCTTTGAGACCACTCATATCTCTCCTGTTGTTCTGGAGCAAGACCATCGTAATAGACCACTTCCTCAAGAATATCCTCCAGTTTTTCTCGATCCGTTTGAGAAACATCAGAAAGTAGCCATCCTTGATCTTCGTTCCTCTTCCAGAGTTCCTCGGCTCTACGAATTCCTTCCACATTATTAGAATCTCCTAAAAGAAGAGCAGGCTCCTCGATATCCTTCTCTTGCACATCAAAAAACATAGGATCCCTATATTTCAACTCCAACCAATCCACAATCTTAGTAGCAAGATTGTCATTGTTGTCAACGTCAGAGTTATCCAATAACTTAATCGCTAAAAACAACATTTTGTTATGTTGCTCCTCCGTATATTCTCCTCGAACAATACTTTTTTTAATTTGCCCATCCAAAGCAAACAACTCTTTGTCAAAATAACTGACTTTCTCCGCAGAAATTGCATACGTAAATCCCGGAAAATAAGAATCATTGATCTGAACAATTGAATCATCATTTTTCATAATATCTTTAGTTTTCGTACTTTGAATTAACTTTACACTGGAAGGAAATCTCTGTCTTTCTGCATCCTCCTTGTGATGAGTCTCATGACTCAGAACATCATCCTTCGTAAAAACTATTCCAGATTTCGTCTTTACAGTACCAGCTATTATTCTATTTCTATCAATCAAAAACTTTCCCTCAGGAATATCATCATGAATCATATCCGTCATACTTTTACTAAGAATCTTATTGCTCAACAAAGAGTGAGCATTCTGAATATCTCGAATAACTTGAAGTTTATCCTCCTCGTCTGCCTGTCTACGAATCAAATCACCCAATTTAGAATACATTTTGTACAGTTCTTTAGCATCATTCAAGTCATTAATGACTATCCAAGTATCCAAAAAACTTTTGATGGGAGATAATTTATCACGAGAAGCAATATGAGGATGTATAATCGCATAAATATCATAAGATAACCGAGGAAAAACTGTAATACGAAAATTTCCATCATTCTGTTGCACCAAAGCAACATAATCATTTTTCTTAATTAGAGAATTCATTTCAGCTAAAAAACTTCTTTCCCTTCAAATTTGCTAAATTAAACTCTCCAGGTTTGTAGATTTGCAAAATAATACCGAACTTCTTCTCTGTGTTTTTCTTCGTTCTCACTTTTTCAACTTTTTTAACTTTCTTCTTAAAAAAATTAGTTTTATTCAACAGATTACTTTTGCCCACAGAAAAATCATTAGCCTTCAGAATTATTCTTTCCTTATCACTCAATATCATCTCATCCCACCACCTTTTTAGCTATTTTACCAGCCACTTTCCCGACACCACCAGCAGCACTCTGAACAGCCTTGTCCAAACCAGATCCCATAGCACTACCTAAATCTCCTCCACCGCGAGAAGCAAAAACAGAAGCACCCACCTGTTTTCTAATAGGAGATAAATATGTCATATAATCATGACTTCTCTTTGCTGCTATAGCAGCCTTCGATACTCCAAATTCCGTCAAGTCCTCATCACTAATCATTCCTATGGATTGACCCATAAAAGAGAAACGAGGCATAACTAGACTCACAGGATCCGTCACATCATAGATAGGATTCAAAGCAGGTCCAGGACCGCCTCCTCTATCAGGACCAGAACCTCCTCCACCGCCTCCCCCACCAGGAAGACCACCAAACGGAGGAACAGGAGTGGGACTGGGAGACGGAGAGGGACTAGGACTCGGTGAAGGACTCGGACTCGGAGAAGGACTCGGACTCGGACTAGTCGAAGGACTCGGAGAAGGACTGAGAGAAGGACTCGGACTCGGACTCGGACTAGTCGAAGGACTCGGAGAAGGACTGAGAGAAGGACTCGGACTCGGACTCGGACTAGTCGAAGGACTCGGAGAAGGACTAAGAGAAGGACTTGTACTCGGAGAAGTAGAAGGACTTGTACTCGGAGAAGTAGAAGGACTTGTACTCGGAGAAGCAGAAGGACTTGTACTCGAAGAAGTTGTAGAAGGAGAAGACAAAGAGCTAGAAGAAGGACTTTGAGAAGAAAAAGGACTTCTAAATCCCATAAAATTACCATTAATGAAAGCACTCCAACCAGCATTACCAGAAGTTGGAGATTTAAACCACATATCGTTTAGAGGAACAACTTCATTATCTATATATTCAAATCCATAATCCTTAGCAAAAACATTAGCCTTAGTTTTTCCAGACAAAGCTTCAATTCCAGAATAAGCATCTCCTACATCGTTCCATCTTTTTGACTCAGGAAGAAGAGCTTTCTCTTGCCAACCAGCATCAGAGCCCAACTTTCTAGCAGTAGTTTCCTTCAATCTCATAACAGGAGCAACTCCCAGAGATTTTCCTTCTTTGTCCACTAATTTAGCCATCATAGGAGTATCCTGATATCGCTTTCCATAAGACATTTCAGTTTTAGGATCATAATAATAACGACCAGAAGGATGAGAATCAGTAGCATTAGCCCACTCACCGTTTACGTATCTCTGAACTACAAATTCTGACTCAGGACTAACACGTATAAAAGCATCACCATATTCGTCTTTCAATATTCTCATCGTATCCTGAACTAATCTCTTGGCTTGAGTAGAAGTCATATCCATAGCAAAATCCAAATCTCCCGGAAGTCTACCTAACTTAGCTCCCTGTCCTTTCATAGTTCCACTACCATAAAACATCTGCATCTTGCCATCTTTCATGTGTAATCTAATAATTTTGCTAGCAACATCTGAACTCATAGTTTTAAAATCCTCTATTTTGATCGTATCTCCAGGACTAAAATTAGTATTTCTAGGAAGTTCCTTTCTAGCTATCAAGTCTCCTTTCAAAGCAGTTTTAAACTCTTCAGACAAATTCATTTTAGTCATAGCTTTATCAGAGGTCATAACATTAGTATCTAAGTTGCTATTAGGTCTATAATCTAAAGCAATGTCTTTCTCAGGAAGAAATAAATCATCAGGATTATTTCCCCAAACAAATTTTCTCTCGGGTTTAATTTGTTTTAAACCAAACTCCTTTCTCCAAATATTTTCATCAATTTGAGTTTTGCTCAAAGGTTTTTCCGTAAAACCAGCTACTCTCTTATTGCCAAACGGTCCCGTAGTAATTCCTTCAAAAACCTTGGCTTCTCCTCCGTAATCCATATCAACTTTCACACTTTTGATAGGATTAAGAGGATTAGGAACAGCCTTTTCAGCCCACCATCCCCAATTAGCTCCTTTTTCTCCCAAATCTTGCCATTTAATTTTAGTTAAAGGTTTTTCTATCCAATTACTCATAGGAGCAATAGCATTACCGATAGGATAATTAATATGTTCATTCATCCAAAGAACAGGTCTATTAACAACTTCTGCTTTCTCTGCTAATCCCGTTAAAAAGCCCTTTTTGCCACTAACTATGCCCTCAGCGGCCTCTCTGACCAAACCCTTCTGAAAACCTTGAACAACTTTTGTACCAATCGGTCCACCAATAATAGGCAACATTGTCAATCCAGTAGCAAGAGCAGCTCCTCCCCATTTGCCCAAGGGATCAGAAGCTCCATTATACGATGCATCCTGTATAGATCTAACAGCAGATCCAAAATACGGAGTAGCACCAACAAAAGCACTATTGCCCATCTGATCATAATTTTTGCTGACAGCTTCCCAAGGAACAAAAAAATCTATAGTCCCTGTAATTAAAGCAGCTGGATTAACTATACCTGCTTGAGGAATATTCAAAGAGCTATGATTAATGGATTCTGTAACAGGAGCCACCACAGCTTTAGTTCCTCTTCCTAGCCATCCCACTAAACCCTCTTGATCTTCCATTCTTCCCTGTCCAGTTCCTCGAGTATAAAATTGCTTTCCTCTTTCATCCATTTGATCATAAACACTGGAAGGAATAATCGGTTTTTGTCCAGCCTGAGCCAAAAGAATAATAGCTCCTGTTTCACCCTTTTCTGCAAAAAGTTTCTCATTATCAATAAAACGATTACCTTTATCATCGATTTTGAAACCTTTATCATCCTTCAGATCGGTCCCTGTAGCTTTAATATAATACTCGCTGATTAAAGCCTCTTTGGGATCAGCAACCGATTTATATTTATCTACCCAACTATTATACAAATCCGTATTTTTCTTCAGCAATGCTATTTCCTGTAAATAAACCCTTTCCGCTTCCTTGCCACCAACAAACGTTCCCACTCTTGTCTTAGGATCCACATTCTTAAGATAGGAGGACCATCTCTCATCAAAAGACTTATTTTGAGCATCCAATTGGGTCTTGGCTTTATTAATATTAACCAAAAGAGAATTCAATTCGTCAGGAGACACTGTTCCACGTAATTTTCCAGTACTAGAATCAAATTGAGCCTGAGAATAAACCTTCTCTATATTATCATCTGCTAAAGTAGCACCATAAGCAGTCAATCCAATACCAGATGCTCCAGTAGTAACAGCAGTACCAACAATATCTCTCATAACAGTCAATCCCTGTCTCTTCAATCCTTCTACGGGAATGTCCTTAACAGAAGCAGATTGCAAAAACTTAATTTCAGCAGGATCCAAAGAAATGCCAAACTTTTGCTTCCAAGCAATATTATTGGGAATAGAACCAGACGCAGAAACAGTTTTCGTTCCAGGAGTAATTTCGTAAGTAGATCTTCCGTCCTTAGTTACATATTTATAATTACTCGTAGGAACATCTGTATACTGAGTCATTTTGTAATTGGAAGACCCATAACCAGGAGAACCCTGTCCAGCACCAACACCAGTACCATAATTTTGACGCCCTTTAAAACCACCGTACATCAACTCCTCTTGAGTTAAAGGCAATTTGTTAAGACCACTTTGTTTGGCAGCAATGATATCATCTAAATAATAAGTTTCCACATCTGGAACTTTAGAAGGATTTTTAACCATAATCTTAGCCATTTTAGTATATTCAGAATCCACTAAAGCCTTATTAGTATTAACAAAAGCATCTTCAACAGGATTCAATATTCTACCATTAATCAATTTGTTCGCAGCCACATATGCCTTTTCAGAGTCATCCAAATTCAATCCGTATACTTTTTTCCAACCAACCGTAGAACCAACAAAATCGTTAGGAACAATTTCAGCAAAAGCCTCCACATCTCCAGACAAACTCCTAGCAGCATTGTATCGTACCGTAGCAACTCGTTTAGCATCTACTAACGTCTGATTAGCACCCTGAAATACTATTTCGTCGGGAGTAAGAGATTCACCTCTAATAAGTTTGTTAGCAACATTTTGAGCATTTTTGGAAGCCACATATGCATCCTCAGCAGCGGTCAAAGGAGTTTTAAATTGTTGTTTCCAAGCTATTTCCGCAGCCATTGAATCTGTATGAACTGGAGATACTCCAGCATCAATATTTTCCAACATCCAATCTTTAGCCACAACTCCTTTTTGACTTTCTACTAAAGCTGGATTAGCTTTTTGGAATATTATTTCTTCAGGAGCCAATTCCTCACCACGCAGTATTCTATTAGCAACATTCTCAGCATTTTTTATAGCCCGAGCTTCGTTAGCAGCAATAACAGTAGCATCATCTATAACAGAATAACCTGTCTTAGCTTGCATAGCTAATTTTTCAGCTTTGCTCATAATTTTCAGAGGAGCTTCAATACGAGAAGCCACTGTCAAAGCCTCAGCTCCTTTAGAAGCTCCAGAAATAGCCTTTGCTCCAGCTCCCACTCCTATCCAAGTCGTAAGATCCGTAGCAATTTCAAAAGCTCCCTTTCCCCAATCTATTTCTCCTTTTCCAAAAGGATTTCCTGTCCTGAAAGGAGTATCCCAATCCTCATATCCCTGATTAAAATTTGGATCTGTAAAAGACTTGCCCATTCCATAGGCATATATTCCCAAAGGACCAGCAGCAGCAGCAAAAATCTGAGCCTCCGTATTTCCCTCAGATATATCCTCAACAGACCTAGCCAAAGGTCTAGTAATCCATGGTTTAGACACTCCCTCCGATAAAAAACCAAAAGCATTCAAAGCCATATTGGGAGCCATCATACCAGCATCCACAACCTTATGAGTAATTGGATCCATATTACCTGTCATTCCCCGAGACAGATTACTTTCATTTTCCAAAATATTGTGAAAAAACTCGCTACCCGCTTCCACCGTAGATCTCACAGGAGCAGGCAACCAACCCCAATCCACTGGAGTTGTGTCCTGATGCCAAGGAAGCCAAAATCCATCAGAAGAAGATTCCTGAACATTAGAATCTTGATTTGGAGATACATTAGACTGATTTTGAGAAACATCAGGCAAAGAATAATCAGAGAAATCTGAAAAATTGGAAGGAGCAGAATAATAATCAGGAGAATTAGAAGGAGATTCGTCAATAGAAGAAGGAATTATCCAACTACTATCATAACCCTGATCCTGAGAATAATTCACAGGAGATACATCAGCAGATGTATTTACCCAATCACTATCATAAGACTTAGTAGCAACTCCTCCATTTTCCTGCCATTTAATAGTTCCTGGTCTAGCATTGCTCATAATATCACCTCCACCACTAACAACTTATGCTCTTCCTATTTTTATTATTTCCCATATTTTTCTTAACAATTTTTCTCACATGATTCTTCTTTTTTTGATTATCTTGTACAATTTGATTGAAAATATCCTGGTCTTGAACATTATTCACTTTGCATGTACCATTACCACAATTACCCCATCCAGGATACACCCTGTCTAAATAAGAATCAGCTCCATGATCAGTCTCAAATTTTGTAAACGTATAACCTCCTCCCGTCAAAGGAGTAACCACATAGTCTATGCCATTCACTGTTTTGGTCCAAGAAGTCTCTAAAATTTGCTCCGTAGGAGTTGATTCTTTTCCTGTAACAACAGCCGAAGGAGAAAAACCTATCCTACTATAGTCAGGTCTTCTTTGAAAAACATTAAAATCCACAGGACCAATAGTGCCAGTAGCAGTTCCCGTACCAACAATCGTAATATTACGACCAGTATTTGTTCCTTCTCCCATATCATTTATAATGTTGCCAAAAGGACCAACTGCTCTAATTACAGACAAATTAGGTCCTCCCCTTCCATAAGTAGTAGTAATACTAGGCTCCGTTATTTGACCGCTAAAAGGAGATTGATATCTTTGCTGTCTCATTCCTTGAACTTCCGGAGGAACATATTTATCAGAAGTATTTTCCTCAACTCCAGACGGAGTAAAATATCTATCCCAAGTCCAAGGAACAAATTCTACCTTTCCAGTAGCTTCATCTACATCCACAGGAGTAGGATTTCTCACCATCGAATCCACCTGTCTGCCTGCACCTCCCGTAAGTCCTTGATACAGAGCCTCATTATTTCTCGTATTCAAGAGAGCTTTGTGAAGCATCTCCGTAGTCAAAGGATTGGAGCCAGAAGGATTGTCCTTTGGACTAGCACCAGTATGTATAGCACTGAGAACAGCAAACATCTTGGAATCTCCTTCCTCCTGAGCCAATTTGTTGCCCACATTCTCTATAATTGCTCGTCTATTATCAGCAGCAGCTCCCGTCAAAACATCTCCCGTGACGTCTTGACCATATTTAAGACCTTCCCCCTGGAGAATCATAGTGCGATAATCCTGCCATTCTCCCGTATTGGGCTCCTTTTTTCCGCTGAAATTTGCCCTCCAAAAAGTAGAAGGATAAAAATTTTGTTTAGATTCTCCTCCTCCCGCTCCCGCCAAAGGAAGAAATTGAAGATTGGGAAGAACTGTTTTGAATCCTCCTCCCGGAGTAAACGTACCTCCAAATGCTCTAGTTCCAAACAAAGCATTAGCATGAGTATCAGCAGAAGCTCCCTCCGAAGTATACAAAAACTGAGTAGGAATTCTTTCACTATTGAGAGTTTTAGCAGTGAAGGGAGCTCCAGATACGTGATCCCAACCACCAAATTCATTTATTGCTCTCATAAAACCAGGATGCTCAGTCTCTGTAAGTTGTATAGCCTCCTGAACTTCATTGCTCATAGTTTTGCTATCCTGAGTATAAACATTATAATTTCCCACTTTAATCCATTCTGAATTAGAATGATTTCCTCCCGTAGTATGACTAGGATCATTCAGCACACTTCCACGTAATTGTTCATCGGTTTTCAAACCTATAGCCTCTCCCAATCCCGTAGCATTGCCAGTAGCCGTATTATAATAAGGACTAGAATTCCCTCCACCACGTCCCGTAGCTAGAGCCGTCCTCAAAGATTGTCCTTTATCCACTTCTCCAACAGTAAGACCGTGATTAAATCCGTCCACCCAAGATTTAGTATGAAGAGTTAAATCTCTGTCCTGTCTATTCATTTTATCCAAATTACTATAAAGAAGCTCCCTAGGAACTCCGTTAACATAATCCTTAACTCCCACTATTCGTCCCGTTCCATAATCCACTACAAAAGCATTGTCCACCACCTTCAAATAATCATTGAAACTATTAGCAGTATTTCTTGGATCACCATAACCATATTCAGAGACACCCCAATTGCGAATTTGATCAGCGGTCTTATTAGACATATCAGTAACAGGTCCAGATCCTGAAGTACTGGAAGGAGGAACAACAAGAGGAACAACAACAGAAGGAAGAGTACGAGCACCATCAACTGAAGTAGGAGGGGAAACAATAGAAGCAGCAATCTTATCTATTTTCCTCGCCTCATCAATAATATCTCCACCCTGAAAAGACATGGAATCTTTAGGCAAATTAGTATTAGTAACATTAACGGAAGTTATTTCACCAGTTTTTGGATCTCTCTCCACTTTATTAACAAGGAAAATCTGAGAATCAGGAGTTCCCTGTCTCAAGGTTATATAAGAACCTGCATTAATTCCTCCCAATCCAGTAGGAGCAGAAATTATAGTTCCAGACACAGCAACAGAAGGAGCAGAAATATTTTTGCTATTAGCAGCTATCGCTCCACCTCCAATTCCAATTCCCAATGCTATTGCAGGAGCCCATTCAGACACTCCAGATGTAAGCCATCCAGAGCCCAACGTCCATGAAGATTCTCCCACAGCAGGAGCAGCTCCTTGAGAGACAACACCATAAGAACCATCCTCATTTAACAAAACTATCGGTTTTAAACCCAATTGAGCTTCCCAACCACCACCAAACTGTCCCTTCTGACTATCATAAATAGAAGCCAATTCACTTTGCTCAAAATCACTAGAAATTTTGGCACCAAAAGGAGCATCAAGAAATTTATCCACCTCAGCTCCAACTTGCGTCGTAGTATTCAAAAAATCATTGAAGCCCTGTTTTCCAGAATTAATAGCATTATCTGGATTCCAAGTATCCCAATTTCTCCAATCCCATCCAGCAGACTGATCTGGAGAATCAGAAACTGAAGAAAATCCTGGAGCAACATACCCAGTTTCCAGATTAATTCCAGAAAAATCCCCTACTCCATTGGTCAAATTCACATTGTTATCACTCAACCAATTACCAGCATCTTGAGTAGTCTGATCCCACCAACCACCTAAATTCTGTTGAGCCTGATCCCACCAAGATCCCTGCTCCACATTGTTTACAGGTTCTCCCCATTCTCCTCCTCCAGCTACAGCATTGTAAGAATCATCTGGAACATAAGAATCCCAAGAAACAGGCTCCTGTCCAAAACCCGACGAGGAATCAAAAACAAAATCAGAACCGCTAGACGACCCATTCACATAATTTCCCTGATCATTCAGTACATACCCAGCATCCGCAGCATAATCATTGGGATCACTCATACCGCACCTCCAACACCAAAATTAGAATAACTTTACATCAAAAATCTCTCTAAAAATAAATTGTCTTTCTTGTTTAACTAGGATAAATCAAAGTACTAGCATACAAAAAGACCTTTTTATACACTATAAAGTTCTGTATCATTTCTTCGCCCTCTTTGGACGGAAAAGAAAGAAGAACATTATTCATCTGAAGCATATTGGACTTCGAATCCACTTCCATAGATCCAAATCCTACCCGAATTCCGCTGAGAGTAAAAGAATAATTAATATTTGGGAGATATCCCTTCAGTCGATCCTCAAAATCCGAAGCACTTGTATTCCATTCCTCGATTTTGTTCGTACCTCTCTCTATCTTGTCTTTTTCTTTATCAGCCATTAAAAACTTCCTCCTAAAAAGATTATTTACCTATCCATTATACTTGACCACAACATCCAGAACAAATCATCCAAAATATTCCAACGATTTAATCATTCTATGATCAAATTGTCTCACATGAACCTTCGTAACCACCAATCCCTCGTCACAAGGTTTCGTCCATAGAATCAAATCCTCATGTTTACTCGCAAAATAAAACTTGGAGATACTACTTCCCATTTTCGTAATATTCATAAATTTCCAAGAAGGAGAAGCATCTAAAACATACTCAATAATCTCTTGATAATCCTCAAATTTATCTCCAATTCCTGGAAGATCTCTCGTCAGAGTTTTTTTCTCAGATTCCATATTCTTCGATATCTTCATCATCTCTTTCTCCTGATTAAGGATATCTTTTTCTATATCTTCGAATATTTTTCCAAAATCAAAAAGATTGTCGGTTTTCATTTTCATCTCCTGCTCGCAATTTCACTCCAGACATCGTTACTTTCTCTTTCTCCGTTATCGTCCTTATTATCATTATCGTCATCATCCTCATATGCATAATCAGAGCCTTTCATCTCTCGTCCATCCAAAGGAATAGAGGGCATTTTGAGACTTAATCCTTCCATTAACGATCCTACACCAACATCTTTCATACTATCACCAAAATCATTTTTCTTTCCCATAGCATCCATCATTCTCCCTGTAGACAATCCATCCATTAAATTCATCATATTTTTCTCTTTCTTAGCATCTTTTTTAGCATGAGAGTTTACAACTTCCTGATCTACGCCTATAGCATCAGCAATTTCTGGAGACAAAGAAGAGGATAAAGACGAAGAATTTCCACCAGGAATCAAAATATCTGGAGGAGAATATGACTCAACACTCGCCACAGGAATAGCAGCAACAGCATTGTTAGCAGCAACCACTGAAGCAGGAATATCCGACGCAAAAGAAGAATCCAGCTCATATGCTTCCTCTGGATTAGTAGTTATATATCCCTTGCCACTCAACGATCCAATTGCCTCATTGACCATCCATTGAGGAAATCCAGATTTAGATGAAGGATTTCCAATCATCAATATCTCTTTATAAGAACTTCCAGAACCCGTCACAGTATCCTGAGAAATAGTTTGGAAAACTGCTCCCTCCGTAGAAACACCCAGTTTCTTCAGATTTTCAGGACCCACTTTTGCATAAAAAACCACATCTTCCATTCCTATTCCATTAGCCATAATATTCCTCCTTCCTCTCTATCTAAAATTTTTGCTTTGTTTTTCGATAAATCTAGCTCGCAAATCATCAAAAGATAAACCATCTCTGTATTCACTTTCTTGCTCCAAATATTCCCATCTACCATTATTCCATTTATAAATTTCTCCTGGTTCGTAAATTTGTTTCCAATAATGAGGACTACCGTTATCATCAGTTATCTCCACATAATATCCGCCATCATTATACCAATTAGCTGAATTAACTATCCCCTCCACAACGTTATTACCTTGCAACTCTATTTTAACTCTATCACCTTTTTCAAGATTCTTACTCATCTTATCCAGC
>Ga0315274_10006412_pt1 | contig 17129 bp, 19 predicted proteins | sample YL17G02_20_MG_FD_203700 | JGI IMG/M metagenome (GOLD analysis project Ga0315274, IMG submission 203700) | Sediment microbial communities from Yellowstone Lake, YNP, Wyoming, USA - YL17G02_20 | ecosystem: Environmental > Aquatic > Freshwater > Lake > Sediment | place: USA: Wyoming | collected...
ATATATGGGAAGGCAAATACAGCAGGTCTATGAACAACAGTGGATATGTCCTATTTCATATTAATGAATGGGAATCATTATTAGACCAACTTGCTGCTGTTGCCTAAATGGTTAAAGTCGAGTATAACTCCGCTTGTAATTATTATTTTCCGATACTTTCGTTATGCAAGCAATTTAACTGAATCGCAATTGAATTCTAGCACAACAGACTGAAAGAATCAAGATTTTTTCAAAACCTTAATTTAACTGGGTTCTTGGTTATTACCCAATTTTAGTTCTATATTTAAATACTTTGAAATTTTCTATTGATTCATTACTTTCATACCAGTATAATGTTTTAGAACTAATAAGGATTAAAACAATTCAAATATCTTGACATAATTGTATATCACAATAGAAAAATGACAGAAAGTATTGAAGCTATAATCAAACCAGAATTACTAATCTGGGCTAGAAAAAGTGCGGGTCTAACACTTGCTGATGCCGCTAAAAAAGCCCAAGTTTCTGAAGATAAACTTAACGAATGGGAAACAGGCAAATCAAGACCTTCTATAAGTCAACTCAGAAAATTGGGTAAAGTATATAAAAGACCAATAGCAGTTTTCTATCTTCCAGAACCTCCAATAACCTTTGATGCACTAAGGGACTATCGTATAATATACGGAACACAGACAAAGGAACTATCTCCACATCTCCGCTTAGAAATAAGAAAAGCTCAATATAGAAGGGAAATAGCCTTAGAAATTTCAGAACTGTTAGGAGAACAAATAAAACCATTTAATGAAAAAGCTTCGATTGATGATAACTTTGATAGTTTGTCTGAATATATAAGAGGATTATTAGGTATATCAATAGAAGATCAGGCAAAATGGAAGGACTCTTATAAAGCCTTTAACGGATGGAAAGATGCTATTGAGAGTTTAGATATTATAGTATCTCAAACTGCCAGTACAAGCAGAATTGATTTAAAAGAAGAAATGCGAGGGTTTTCCATAAGCGAGAACGTTCTACCTGTTATAGTTATCAATTCTAAAGATCGACCAAATGGCAAGATATTCACTCTAATTCATGAATTTGTTCACATACTTCTTCATAATGGCGGAATTTGCGATTTATATGAACCACCAAGCCCTGATAATGATGATGCAAGAATTGAAATATTTTGCAATCAAGCTGCCGCTTCAGTGCTAGTACCAAAGAATGACATACTCAAACATGAAATTGTAGTTAAAAATGAGGATTTAATGATTTGGGATGATCATAAAATAAATATTTTAGCGTCCTTTTTTACTGTTAGCCAAGAAGTAATTCTAAGGCGTTTATTAACTCTTAATAGAACAAACATAGATTTTTATAGAAGGAAACGTAGTGAATATATAGAAAAATACGAAAAAATAGTGCCAAAGAAACAAAAAGGTGGACCAGAATACTATATCTTAGCAATAAGAAATAATGGTTTATCATATACAAGGCTGATCCTAAATGCCTATAACCAGAGTATGATTACATCTAGCGAATTATCCGACTACTTAGGAATCAATCTTAAACATCTAAACAAAATCGAACAAGCAGTTATGAGTTCTTCAGTTATATAATCATGAGCCTATTACGTTTATTACATTATTCAATTGATACTAGCGCAATACTAGATAGTTGGGTGAGATGGCATCCTCCAGATTCGTTCCCATCTCTTTGGAATAACATGGAAAAAATGATTAACGATGGAACTCTAGGAGCCACAGAGGAAGTTAGAGAAGAATTATCCAAGCAAGATGATAATGTTTATAAATGGGCAAAAGATAGGGACAATCTATTTATACCATTAACCCCTAATATTCAAACTGCTGCTTCTGAAATACTCTCAAGGTTTCAAAAACTTGTAGGCGCATTGAGCGATAGATCACAAGCAGATGTATTTGTCATTGCATTAGCTATGGTAGAGAATTGTACGGTAATTACTGGTGAACAATATGGAAATGAGAGCAAACCAAAAATTCCTTTTGTTTGTAACTATTACAAAATACCATGTATAAATATGGTTGGTTTCATAAGAGAACAAAACTGGAAATTTTAACATGACATCACAAGAGAGGATAACGCTTGCCCTCCAGCACAGAGAAGCCGACAGGGTCGCCATTCAGGACGGTCCATGGGAAACTACCACCAGACGATGGCACAAAGAAGGTTTGCCTGCCAATGAAGACCCATTCAGTTACTTTAAATATGAGATGATTAACATAAGAGCGGATCTGTCCTTTCGCCTTACGGAACAGGTGATCGAAGATACTGACGAATACAAAATAGTCAAAAACGCTAACGGCGTCATACGCAAAAGCTGGAAGAACAGCACGTCAACCCCTGAGCTTTTGGGGTTCATAATTAACAATCGTGAAGCATGGGAAGAGCATAAACCCTTGCTAAAATATGATGATTCAAGAATGGATTTGGACAGCGCACTGACAACCTACAACAACGCTCGTAAAGCGGGTCTTTACATCAATTATGCCGGTGCGGTTGGATACGACAAATGGGGAAACATAATAGGTCCCGAAAACTTCCTGCCAGCCATGCTCATTGAGCCTGATTGGGTCATAGACGTATATATGACAGACGTTGAACTTCACATAGCAGCGGTAGAGGAAATGCTTGCCAGAGGATTAAAGTTTGATGGCGCTTTCCTTTACGATGATCTGGGATACAAAAACGGCACGTTCTTTGCGTCTGAAACCTATTGTGAACAGCTTTTTCCAGCACATAAACGGCTTTTCGACTTCTTCAAAAGCAAGGATATGCCCGTAATACTGCATAGCTGCGGAAACGTGAACGCATTTGTCCCTCAATTCATCGAAGCCGGTCTTACCTGCCTTCAGCCTTTAGAAACAAAAGCGGGAATGAATTTAATCGAATTAAAGAAAAATTATGGTGATAAGCTTGCCTTCATGGGAGGGATAGACGTTCGGGCAATGAGCGCAGAAGACCCCAAAATCATTGAAGAGGAGATAAAAACAAAAGTCAGTTTTGCCAAGCAAGGTGGAGGATATATCTATCATTCAGACCATTCTGTGCCAGATGATGTAAGTTTCGAGCAATACAAGCGCGTCATAGAACTCGTGCATGAGTATGGCAAGTATTGATTAAATTTACGACTTGTGCTAATTCTCGTAAATTAATGAATAAAGCCAGTTCGTAGTAGCTCAATCATGAAGATTAACTAAATAATCGGGTAATGAAATTGAGTGACGTTTTACATATTGAAGCGTTTTAAATCCCCTCTTCCCCCCTTTTCCAAAGGGGGAGTTACAAACTCTTTATCTATAATGGTTTACAGGCTTATAGGTAAAGATTAGTTAGCTAAAGGGGGAATTTGAATGCTTCTATATGGAATGTTCATCATTGAGCGTTTTTATAAAAGTTCGATAAATCGAACTACTACAAACCAAACTGGCACAGGTCGTTAATTTTTTAAAGGTGGGGAATTATGTCGAATATCATCTTAATTTCACTGGATACGCTTTCAGCAAATCACGTAGGTTGTTATGGATATTGGAGAAACACAACACCGAATCTCGATAAGTTTGCTAAAGATGCTGTTATCTTTGAAAACTGTTTTGCTCCGGGAATTCCAACCCAGCCAAACTATACGACAACATTCTCCGGGCGTGTGCCATTGGATCACGGCATTGTTGCTCATGGCGGTACTTTTGATATAAAACAGGATGTCGTTATGATGCAGGAAATGCTGTCAGATTCAGGCTACTATACAGCGTGTATATCTGCATTACCGGGTATGAAGCCATGGTTCAAACGAGGCTGGAAAGAGGAAATTCCCCCTGCAAAAGGCAGTCAGGAATACGTGCAGATGGTAACAGCAGAACAGATAAACGGAGCCGCTATACCCTGGCTTCAAAAACGCAGGGCGAACGAGAAATTCTTTCTATTCCTCCATTATTGGGACGTACATACGCCGTATTTTGCCCCGATGAAATACCGAACTATGTTCTACGGCGGGAACCCCGGGAATCCCGATCTCACCAGTTTCCTGCCATTTGAAAGCCAGCCGTTTGCGCAGTGGTGGCTTAATAAAACGAAATCCGGTGATGTCTTTACCGGATGGATCGCAAGGCTTGCCAATGAAGCAGGTGTCGAAAGGATCACAGATGCTGAATATATCGTCTCCCAATACGATTCTGAGCTTTTTTACCTTGATGAGTATATCGGTGAACTGCTGGACGTAGTTAGCCAAACAGGGCTTGATGATGACACTTTCATAATATTCATGTCCGATCACGGCGAGGAAATGTATGAGCATGGCATATTCTTCGACCATCACGGATTGTATGACTCCAACATCCACACGCCATTGATCGCAAAACTCCCCGGGAAGATGGAAGGTCAGCGAATATCGCAACATGTGCGTCATGAGGATATTGCTGTCACGATACTCGACATGGCTGGATTGAAATCTGCTCCTGAAATGGAAGGTAAAAGCCTGCGACCATTTATGTATGGTGATACACCAGCAAGCTGGCGAGATGATTCACTTCTTACAGAAGAAAATTCATGGATGAGTAAATGGGCTTTGAGAAAGAACGGGTACAAGCTAATCAAAGCAAGAGCGAAAGATTGGCATAACTTTCCTCCAAGGGAACTATACTACTTACCATCAGACACCAAAGAGATGAATAATCTCGTTGAAGCCGAATTAAGGGTCACCGATGAGATGGATAGAGAGCTTGAAGCAAGGATTTCGGAAGGACTTAAGCGATACAGTCGGACTGTTGACCCCATTGTAGAGCAGGGGCTTTCTCCGATGGGCCAGCAAGCCTGGGAATGGATCAAGAAATCAAAATACTGGTGATTAATTATTTTCACTTGTATATTGCTTACACGGGAGGAAAACAAGATGAAAAGTGTTGCAATGGTTCTTTCTACGATCATGATCTGCCTTTTCACATTCACTTTATCGGAGGCGAAAGTAATTGATGATCTAGCCCTTACCTTATCGTTTGAAGAAGGGGCAGGTAATACAGTCAATGACTTATCAGGAAAAGGGAACGATGGAACGATAAAGGGCAATCCACAGTGGGTTGAAGGTCATTTCGGGAAAGCTTTATATTTCGACGGGAAAACCTACGTGGTGGCACCTCACATTCCCTTCGATAAACAAAGTTTCACCATTCAGTTATGGGTAAAGCCTGAAATGACTACCGAGCAGGAAGTAGTGTTTTCGCAGTACGAACTCAACGCTACCAATCAGAGTGTGCATTGTCGAATCTACAGCGACGGACGGCTTCTGCTGGGATTTTATAGTAACGATCTTGAAGCCCCTGCGGCGTCTGCAAAAAAGGATCAATGGCAAAACCTCACCTTCATATTCGATGCAAACGATAGCACACGGAAGATATACGTTGATGGAAACGAAGTAGCAAAGGACGCATCACCATCCGCTTATCTTGGTGCAAAAGGTGACATCTGGATCGGCGGATGGGAGAGACCCACCAAGCCAGAGCATCCATTCTATCAGATTTACACGGGTGCAATAGACGAGGTGAGAGTCTGGCTCAGACCGTTAGGTAATGATGAAATAATGGAAAGTATAGATACAGAGATGCCAGTTGAGCCGCTAGGTAAATCTGCTACTACATGGGGTGAGATTAAACTCATTAGATAGAGCGTGAAATTAGTAAACAGTCCGTATAGGGCAGGTTATCAAACCTGCCCACTCAGAATTCTATCCTGGTGCCTACGTTGTTAATGAGCAACTTATTACCAAAAGCGTTATAAACCTCCACCAGAGCCTTCATCCCCGTACAATGACACAATGCCAGCTTTCCTACACTGAACTCACTGAGTAAATGGATAGTCTTATGAATCCGATCTTCATTTGCATCTATTAGGTGAATCCCACCCATCACGATTGATATAGGGGCATTATCAGTCATTTTACGAACCTGAGTCAAAGTATTAATGATCCCCGAATGTCCACAACCAAGAACAACGGCTATACCATTTCGCCCGGGAACTATTAGCGAAAAGTCATCCAGCAGATCATCCTTTTCCAGACTGCCATCACGCATAACACACAATCTGTCGCTGATGGTTTCAAAGTCAACCAAACGGTCAATCTCTCCAGTAGTACAAATACCATCAGCGATCTGAATAGGCTTTCGGCTCAAGTGCAAACTCACACATTTTGACTCAAGTTCCTCTTTTGTATACGGCATCCCGATGTATCTTGTCTTTTGACCATCCCTAGAGTATTTTTTTTCAAAGATATTCGGATGACCATAGATATTAGCGTCATGAACCACGTTTAATACATTCTTTAGTCCGTCAGTGTGATCATAATGCCCATGACTGAGTACAATCTTACTCACCTTTGACAAATCAACGCCCATCTTCTCAGCATTATGGAGTATGGTATAGCCCTGTCCGGTATCAAACAGTATTGTATCGTTCTCTGACTCAAGCAAAAAAGACAAGCCGTGTTCGCCAAGCAAGTCTGGCTTATTCACTATGTTTTCAACTAACGTTGTTATTATCATTTATATAAAACCTAAAAAACGGCTCAATAAGTTTACACGAACCAATTTACCATCGCCACGATTTCGGAGTATTTACAAATTCTTCTATTTTTTTCACAATCTGAAGAAAAGCCTGCGCAGATTCCGAAGGATTATCAAAAGCAACGAACGGAGTGCCGTTATCACCAGACTCCACAAACTCAGACTCAAAAGGCACACTACCTAAAAATGGCACTTTTAGCTGCTGTGCCGCTTTTAAGCCTCCATCTTTTTTGAAAATATCCACATTCTTATGACAATGCGGACAGACAAATCCGCTCATATTCTCAATAATCCCTATAACAGGGATATTAAGCTCTTTAGAAAATAGCACCGCTTTGCGTGAATCCAGAATTGCAACGTCTTGAGGTGTTGTAACTATAACTGATCCTGTTATCTTAGGGATAAGCTGGCAGACACTCAAAGGCTCATCACCTGTTCCCGGTGGAGAATCTATCACCAGATAGTCAAGCTCATCCCATTCAAAGTCCGCCAAAAACTGCTTTATCACCCCGGCTTTTAAGGGTCCTCGCCAGACAATAGGTCGATCAGAGTCAAATCCTAACAAAGCCATGCTCACTGCTTTAAGATTTGGTCGAACTTCAATGGGCTTGAGCCTTCCCATTTCGGTTCCTCCGATGGTTTCCTTTTCTATCCCGAGCATCTTAGCAATGTTGGGTCCGTGAATATCCGTATCAACAATGCCGACCTTGGCACCAGATTGAGACAGAGCATAAGCTAGATTCACTGATACTGTAGTTTTACCGACCCCGCCTTTCCCGCTCATTACCATAATTTTATACCTTATCTTGGACATATTCTCTTTAAGGCGCGCTTCCTGTTCTTCTCTTTCTTTATCATCAGACTGATTCATCTATACACCTTTCTCAATTGCAACACACTTTTTGCCAGATGGAAATTATCTCTTTTGAAACATCGCTATTTGTATATTCAACAATAGGCTGTGCGTTCACTATGGATTCACTGACTTCCCTTGAAAATGGGACCATCCCAGCTACCTCAATATCCTGCTCTTTGCAAATTAATTTGATTTCTTCAGATTTATCTACGTTAAGGTCGTATTTGTTGATCACAACTTTTGTATCAACCTTGAAGTACGAAGCGATCTCAAGCACTCTCTGCATATCGTGAACGCCTGAAACAGTTGGTTCAGTAACAATAATGGCAGTATTAACATCAGTCAGAGAAGCAATAACAGGGCATCCTATACCCGGGGGCCCATCAATTATTATATAATCCTGATTCTCCTTCTCAGCGATCTCTTTGGCTACCTGTCTTACCTTTGTTACCAGTTTCCCGGAGTTTTCTTCAGCTATTCCCAGCTTTGCATGAACTAGAGTGCCGTACTTTGTATCAGAGACAAACCAATCACCTGACCTATTGTCTTCCATATTAATTGCTTCAAAATGGCACATATAACTACATAATTTGCATCCCTCGCAAGATATAGGATCAACCACAAAATCATCAGATATAGCGTCAAACCGACATACTTCAATACACTTGCCACATTGCACGCAGATCTCAGGATCAATCCTTGCAGTTACGCCTCCGCTGAATTCATGGCTTTCTTTAATAACAGGATGCAATAAAAGATGCAGGTCTGCGGCGTCAACGTCACAATCAACCATCACTTTATTCTTTGCCAAAAATGCAAAAGATGCAGTCAGGACAGTTTTTCCCGTACCGCCCTTTCCGCTTATTATCGCTATTTGTTTCATTTAACCTTTCCTTCAAGCCAACCGACCCTTATTATATCGAACATATCTTGAAACTTTCCGATATATTCCTTTTTTTGCCTGACCATTGGGGTTCCAACCGAATACATGGAAGCGATCTCTCGATCAAAAGGTATTCTCATTAGTATAGGTATATTATTCTCTTTGCAATAATGGTCAACTTCATCATTACCTATATCAGAACGATTGATCACAACTCCGTGAGGTATTTCCATTTTATTTAAGACTTCGACTGCCAATACGAGATCATTCAATCCAAATGGGGTAGGTTCCGTCACTAATATACAGAAATCGCTCTCCTGAACTGCGGCAATAACCGGGCAGGAAGTTCCGGGAGGGCAGTCAATTATAGCAGTCCTTGCAGGATTAATGTGAGCTTTGACCTGCCTGATCAATGATGGGGACATAACCTCGCCAATGTTTAGCACTCCGTGAACAAATTGAATATCCCCACAGTCGCCTAACTCTATCACTCCGATCCCCTTATCAATTTCTATTATGGCATTCTCTGGACACAAAAGGCTACATGCGCCACAGCTATGGCAAAGATGAGGGAAGATCAATACACTGCCACTTCTGTCATCTGTCTTTGGTAACACTGCAATAGCGTTATAGGCACAGACTCTTTGACATTTACCGCAATAGGTGCATTTTGACTCGTCAACCTCTGGTATAGGGACGGTTGCAGTTGATTTTCTTTTCAATACTGGTTTCATAAACAGGTGCAGATCAGGCTCTTCTACGTCACAATCCAGAACCTGAACAGCCCCATTTATTGACAAAGCCAGATTAGCGGCTACCGTTGTCTTTCCAGTACCGCCCTTTCCGCTTGCTATGGAAATAATCATCAATCCCTCCATTTTAGTTGGTTTTGCGTCCGCATATCACTGCAAAGCCACCTTCGCCAGAGCCTTCCTTATAGTGTTGCACACTTCTGATCGTCTCCAGCGGATCAAAGATGGTTTGATAGACGCTAACATCTCTAAAATCGTTGCTTTTCAGCAATTCTATGACTTCTCTGACTGAATAAAATCTCGCTTCCCGGTAAAACCTGCTTTTATCCTTTTTGGCTAGATAGAGCTTCCCAAGCCAGCTATCCTTATCTATGATCCCGATGACTATCCGTCCGCTATTTTTAAGCACCCTCATGGATTCTTCCACTACTCGATTGGGGTCGTCCACGAAGCAGATCGTTACCATAATCAGGGCATAATCAAAAACTTCATTCTTGAAGGGAAGATGCTCCCCTTTAGCTGAGACAACTCTGATTCCAAGGTTTCTTGCCATTTGCAGCATGTTACTCGATGGGTCTATCCCGAAGTCAATACCTAGCGGAGCGGCAAATCTCCCTGTCCCTATTCCTACCTCTAACCCCCGTCCACGTTCCAGCATTACCATCCTCAGAAGCTTGAGTTCGGAAAGATAAGCGAACCTATTCCGCTCGAACCATTCCTCATATTCATCAGTATAAATGTCAAATACAGATTCAGATAAAGTCTTCATAGAATCGCCTGAAGTGATCTTCTTCATCAGCCTCACCTGTAGCACTCTTTACTTCCTTTTCCGGGAAGGAGTATCTGTAAGAAGCACAATATGACATAAGAATTCTGTTAGCTTTGTTTACTTTCTTGAACATATCTTCACATATTTTTTTGTCTCCATCGGAGCACTTATCGGGATGATATTTCAGAGACAATGTTCGATATGCTCCCTTTATTTCAGCGAGTGAAGCTGTTTTAACCAGACCAAGTATATTTCTTGCTTCATCTATATCTCTAAAGCGCATCTGCTGTACCTTTCAGGCTCTATCCAAAAACGCGTAAGCTCTATAATAATATTAGATTTTATGCCCTGTAATCTCGAAACCTATAAAGTTCTTTGTAACAAGGGCGTTTTTTAGATTTGTTTGATTGAGGATAGATCGAATTTCATTGTATGTATAAGAAGCGTTTATGGAAGTTATAAGTCCTGACCTTTCTTCCTTTGGCTTAACCATAATCCATAGAAACATTTTTACAAAAGGATTCATATCCCTTCTCAAATCGCTTATGAAATACTTTCCAGACGGCTTTAGAACACGGTATATTTCATCAAAAATTATTTCAGGCTTTGACCATTCATGGAGAGAACCATTAGTGAATACAGCATCGAAGGTATTTTCAGGAAAAGATATTTGATGCGCATCGCACAATACGTATTCAACCCTATCTTCAACACCATATTCTTTAGCATTTTTGGTCGCAATATTGATCATATCAGGGCTAATTTCAGCACCTTTCAAGCAAGTTCCATTAGTTTTCTTTAGCCATTCAAGACCGAGATACCCAGGTCCGGGTCCAACTTCTAATGCCAAACCTTGACTTATTCCCAACTTGATGATGCGATCAGTCTCCATCCAACCTTTATCTCTTAAATACCTCATCATCTCGTCATAGTCCTGAACGACGAATTCACCTTGAATGCCGTGATCTGTTTCGACAACCCTATGCTTCAACATAGCAAAGTTCCTTCATTTTATTTTTGTTTTAATGAAACTGTATGTTCGAGTATCTTTCTTTAGCTGAAAGACATAAGACGAAAACCTAGATTTGACATCAGTTTATTTTCATCAGTTCGTCTCATAAACAGACATCCATTCAACTTACTCCATGTTTTGTTCCCACGCTCGGTTTTTGAGTGGACTTAAGTTCACCCTTTTTATATCTTTCCACAGCATCTCTAACAGTGCCAGACACCCCGGTTATAACCTCTATACCGGCGGCCTGCAAGGTTTGGAAAGCATTGGGACCAACATTTCCCGTCAGAACAGACTTAACCTGATTCTCCGCCGCAAGCTGACCTGCCTGAATACCAGCCCCGCCGGAAGCATTAACGTTTGAATTCTTGATAACGCTAAAATCGAGAGTATCAACGTCAATCACAATAAAATATTGGCTTCTTCCGAATCTTGGATCAACCTGAGAATCAAGAGTGTCGCCTTGAGAACTTACAATCACCTTCATATTAGAATGTCCTCCATCATCGTGTGCATGATCACATTCAGCTTTCTCAATCCCATAGCCCTTTCCCGATCCCGGACTACAAAGACTTTCTCCGCCTTCTAATGTTCCATCTAGGATTTTTTTTATTACATTATCTATTGCACCTTCTATACCTACAAGAGTTTGAATCTCAAACTCTTTGAAGAAATTTACAGCCCTTGGTCCCATTCCACCGGCGACTATAGCTTCAGCGCCTTTTTGGTGCAAGAACTGTGGAATAGCTCCCGGTGCGTGCCCGGGGTTATCCACAACCTCTTTTTTCACGATTTTACCATCTTCAACATCCAGAATAGTATAGCTTTGGCATCTGCCGAAATGAGCCGATACAAGATTACCGTCAGTAGATATGGCTATCCGCATAATAAAACCTCCTTATTTTAGTTATAGATACGAGTTTTTCACTTATTGAATAAAAAGGAATTAAAAGCACAAAGACACTTCTCGTTCCGCCGAGTGACGGAAGAACAGAAAGTGCACAAAGAACACGAAGAAATGAAAAGATATGAAATCTCAAATCTTTGTGTTCTTAGTGATCTTTGTGTCTTCGTGGTTAATATAACTGAAAAACTCGTATTATTTATCGCTTGCCAAGTCATTAATACGGTTTTGAATCTCATCCAACTGCTGTTTCAAGAATTCTGCTTGATTCTTCAGCATTGTAGCTTCTTCCTCCGGCGTAGGAGGTTGAACATTCTGATACATCTGAGGGTTTACCCCGCCGCCAAACGCCGGCATACCCTGATTTGCTCTCATCCAGCCGGGCATTCCAGTAGCATAAAACCAGTTTCTCCTGCCTCTGCCACCGCCACGTCCAAAACCGAACCCACCTCTTCCAGCACCGGGATTCATATAACCCGGCACGGGATATCCAGCACAAAAACCAGCACCTCTTCCAGTCATAGGCCCGTTACCTCTTGGACCAGTTCCATCTCCGTACGGCATAATATATACCTCCTTATTTATTACGCTTTCTGACTTCAAGCCACAGAGACACGGAGATCACATAAAAGAAAAAACCTCCGCGTTTTATCTCATGGATCTCCGTGTCAATCTGTGCCTTTACATCTGTTTGCGCTTTTCCATTTATGAAATGTTAAAACTATCAAAGGCAATAGGCAGGCATAAACCAACCCCTGCCATGCCTCATACCAAAGCGGCGGCCATATCCACCCCTGAAGCCAAACCGCATTCCCCATCTTGCTCGCATGAATCGTGCAGGGACAGGATAAGGCAGGGCTACTGGATTTCCATAAAACCCGGCGTAACCATAAGGTGGAACAAAACCTCTATTAACAGGCAAGCGCACTGCACAGTATCCCATTCCACGACCAGTCATAGGGCCCAATCCCATCGGACCAGTTCCATCAAATCCCGGCATTTTGCCACCTCCTCTCAAATGCTAATGAAAATCATTTTCATTTACACTTCAAAAAAAACCACAGAAATACATCTGTGGGTAAAAAGAAATAAGTGTCTTACTTTATTGGATCCAGCTTGGTTCCTCTTTGACAACTCTTGCAAATGCCATAGAACATAATGACATGCCCGGTTATACTGAAATCGAACTTCTCCGAAAGACCTTTCTCAGCCCTTTTAAGGAATTCTATTTCATCGTCAACAAAGTCCGTATAGTCAATAACCCTTTTACAGTTTGTGCATACAAGATGATGGTGATGGTTGACGTCTTTAGAACCTTCGGTAAGTTCATACCTTGCTCTGCCATCCCCAAAGTCAAACTTAAAAGCCAACCCCATTTGGACAAGCAATTCCAGTGTACGATAGACCGTAGTTAAGCCTATATCCGGGTAAGTCTTATGTACCTCAAGGAATATGTCCTCAGCACTTGGATGTTCCGAAGATTGGCTCAATACGTCCAAAACCGCTTGCCTTGGTATAGTCATTCTATGACCGCCACACCTGAACTTATCGTGCAGCCAGGGCGGTCCTCCTCTACATGCTCTTGGCATTTGACCCTCCTATTAATGAAAATGATTTTCAATTTCATTAACATTCTACCACATAGACTTTGCCTTGTCAAGTATTTTTTTGTAATATGTAAACCAAATAAAAACGGAAGGTATAAAATTGTCATTTCTAAAAGGCTCTAATTAATGCGAACACAATGTCTCTACTTCCAGCCTGTATAATGCAAAAACCTTGCTTTTCTCAATAGAAACACCTGTTTTAAAGGCATCCAGACAGGCTTTGTAATACCAGAAAATAGCACTTTTTGGTGCATTGAATCTGCCCCATAGCTCATCACCAACAAAGATATAATCCGTATTCATGCTCTGGGCATTATGTAGCTTATCACAGCAAATCAGTATCTTTGAAGGCTTATCAAGAGAATTTAGAAGCTGAATAGTATGGAGTTTCCGCTCTTTCCACGTATCTTTTTTGTTTTCTTGCTTCTTTAGTATCTCAGGTTCAGACGAGTTCTCAACCAGCCTTTTAACTTCAGCACCGAAACCTCTCTCAATCTCTTCCAGAGATGTGTTTGTGTCCTCCAAAACGTCATGAAGAATTCCGGCAATAACTACGTCATCACCAATACTACTATCATCAACCTGTTCCATAAGTATCAGATTCATAACAGCCAGCGGATGCGTAATGTAAGGGATTTTAGTTCCTTTACGGTATTGACCATCGTGCTTTATGAATGCTAACTCTATCGCTTTCAAAATTTTTGGGTTCATTTTCATATTCTTAAATAGAATAGCACAGCTTTAGCTTGCGTTCTTAACCTGATCTACAACCATAACGCAGGCTAAAGCCATGCTACTCCAACTGTTTTTCCGATAAGTAAGTTTACTGTTCACCCTAATATATAGAATAAATATGCGAATCCATCTTTGGAAACAGGACATCCAGCAAATAAGAGTATTTGGGGCTTGCGCTCATGTCCTTCCAGAAAGTATTTGACTCCTCACGATCACGGCGCCCGAGGAACAAAGGCACTGCCGCTTTTGGTGGAATGCGGATCGGCTCCCACCACTCCCCTGATAGATCGATCTTCTCAACACCCGTGATCCGACCATCTTCAAAGTGCATCACAATTTTTTCATTATAGAAGCTCATGCGAACATCTTCCGTAAGTCCGTCAAGCGCAGATGATGCAAGTCTTTTCTCCAATGTCGGTGCAATTTTCCTGAGAAACCGAACCATATCGGGAATATAAATCTGCCATGCGTAATTACCACGAGAGTAAGCTCCGTGATACTTTGCGACCTTCACAAGCTCACAGTTTGAAGGCAGGTTAAGGCGTATATTCGGCTTGTTCCCTTCAATAGCAAGTTTCTTCATATATCTCAGAACATCTAATACCGCATCATAACTGAGCTTTGAAACCTCCGATACTGTAAGTGAATTACCGAATGAATGCTTCGCTATAAAGAAATATCCAGCTATCCGCTTATTTACGTCCTCAACGATCCACATATCAACTGCCGTACAGGTCTTTGGATTATTCTCAAAAAGGTATTGCCATATTTTTTCGTTTTTTACCGCATGGATCGCAAGGTCTTTAGATGCTTCGTCATATAGTTTCTGCATCGCTGGCAGATCACTTGAATCCGCAGGTCTGCAAGTGAATTTCGGATTTTCATTTTCTTTGAGATCCGGGATTTGATGCAATTCTATATAGCAGCTTATATCCAAAGGTATGGAATACTCATAGCCGAACTGACGATAGAAGTAAGTTATCCCCTGAATTATGGATATATCAAATTCTCCACCATTCAATAACGTCTTAAAATAATCAACCTGAGAGCGTATAAGCCCTCGCTTGCGATATGCTTCCGCTGTCCCTACAATACCCATTTCGCCGACCTTCAACATAGCTCCGTCATAATTCCATTTCCAGGGGATAAGGCATAGAGTCGAGATCACATCACCTTTTGTTTCATCCTCAACAAAGATCAAATTGCTGATCGGAATTTCAGGATGATTCAAAAATAATTGCTGGCACAATGCGCCAACTCTGTCCTCAAACACAACGCAATCAAGAGCGGCAACACGCTCAACGTCAGCCTGATCATCCGCAGTCTTTATAACCAATCCATCACCTAAATCTTTTCGGGGTATACTCATCGCAAAGTTCCTTTCTGCTGTTTAGACAACTATCCGATTTAAATTTTAATAGGAAACACACCCCCTAACCCCTCTCAAGAGGGGAGTTTATGAGAACTCCCCCCTTTAGCTAAAGGGGGGAAGGGGGGATTTGATTATTTAAATATCTCAAATAAGGGAGTTATTTAATCACGGATCCTTAGTTTAAAAAACCCTAATGTAATTATTTCGTCTACATATAATTGACTTTGGATGCAGATCGGTGGTATTGCTAAAATCCCACTAACTGTACCTCGAATCTCAGGTCAGTGCCGAATCTCTCTTTAACTTTTTCTTTAATTATCTGAGCTAACTCAAGGACGTGTTCTGCCCTTGCATCACCCACGTTGACGATCATGTTGGCGTGGCGATGTGAAAGCAATGCGTCACCAACCCTCGTTCCTTTAAGTCCGCAAACATCAATTAGGTATGCGACAGAACGTGTTGGAAGCCCGTACTGCTTCTGTTCCTCCGAGTTCAAATTCTGAAATATACTGCCGACTGAAGGCTCTGATGGATATTTGTATTTTCTCGTGCGGATGATCTCTTTTGATTTGCCTATCGCCTCGTATTTCGTGTAATCATCAACTTTTTTTAGCTCAAATTTCGCTTCTAACAGAACGTGATCTTCATCTGTCTTGAGTCTTGAGTTATCGTAATTAAAGTTGAACCAACTGGAATCAACGTCCTGAACCTTTAGTGTTTCTTTGTTTAAGACTAAAGCTGATCTTACTAAATTGGCGATGAAAGCGTCAAAGTAGTGAAGGTTGATGTATAATGCGGCTCCTACGCTCGATGGTATCCCTGAGAAATCTTCAAAACCGATCAGGTTTTCTGCAAGTGCAGTATTGATAAGGCTCTCTACCACAGCACCCGCCTGTGCAATGATGAAGTTATCCTTTATAGATATTGTCTCATTTCTCTGACGTACAACCAATCCCTGAAATCCGTTATCGCTGACTAGAATATTTGCGCCAAGCCCCAGCACAAAGGCAGATATGTTATTCTCTTTGGCAAAGTTGAGTGCTTCGATGACTTCATCTGAGTTCATTGGTTCGCAGAAAAATCGTGCAGGTCCGCCGATTTTGAAAGTTGTGTATGGTTTTAATATAACTTTCTCTTGTATTTTCATGTATACACCTTATAATCTAATTCAAAGATAAATTCTATTAATATTTGTTGAATTGAGCATTGATATTCTACAAAATCACTTTAGTCTGGTCAATAGAATTCAGAAAACACCCATTGATAGACTAAACTGCTTGTTGTATAATAACCTTGAAATGACTATTCGCTGATAAAATGAAACAGGTATTAATAATTTTGTATACAAATGGGCAAGGGTCATTCAGGAAGCTGTCACGATTGAAGATTACAGATTAAACATGGAAAACAAAATTTTTAATCTTTAATCATGAATAAGGAGAGGATAATGCAAAAGCATCTAACGGGTCTGATCGCCGCTACATTCACTCCCATGAATGAGGATGGGAGCATTAACATAAACGTAGTTGATAGGCAAGCCGAGTCGCTAATAGCCAATGGCATAAGCGGGGCGTTTATCTGCGGAACTAATGGCGAGAGCATGTCACTGACTATCGAAGAAAGGATGGCGATGGCAGAACGCTGGGTTGATGTGGCAGGAAATAACCTTAACG
>Ga0315274_10006414_pt1 | contig 17120 bp, 14 predicted proteins | sample YL17G02_20_MG_FD_203700 | JGI IMG/M metagenome (GOLD analysis project Ga0315274, IMG submission 203700) | Sediment microbial communities from Yellowstone Lake, YNP, Wyoming, USA - YL17G02_20 | ecosystem: Environmental > Aquatic > Freshwater > Lake > Sediment | place: USA: Wyoming | collected...
GCGGATATCCTCGCTGAACGTATCGTCCTGGTCAATCACGTAGAGCGGAACGTCATTCAATCCGAGATCGTCGAGGATCAGCCGATGAAGATTGTTGTATTGGCCAAAGCGGCATGGGCCGTCGGCCGCGGCCATAAAGAAAGCCGACCGCGCGGGATCGAAATCGCTCCGCCGGCTTTGCCGAATCATGTCGCCCGCGGTCAGAAGCGCCGGATAGCATTCCTTGCCGCTCGTGTGCTTTCGACCCAGGGCGATGGACTCGTCGTTCGATTCCGGCATGATCTCGGGAGCCAAGCCGACCGACCGCATGGCGGCCCAAAGAGCCTTGGCCTGCCAGGCCATGTTGGGGATGTAGATCGTGCGATGGTCGCTGTGACGACGAAGATAAAGGCCAAACGATGGCGGCTCTTCGACCACCGGGCGCGGCCGGTAGTTGGCCAACGTGTCGAGGAACGCCTCACAGCGCGTGACGATCCCCGCATCGGCGCTGTGCTCGTCTATCTCGATCTGAAGGTGGGGCTTGTCGCCGACGGCGTGGGCGAAAAACTTGAGAACAAACGAGTCGGGACCGCAGCCGAAATTGGTAATGTAGAGGGCGAACAGGCGGGGGTCACGCCGGATGATCTCGGCCGCCTTGAGAATGCGCTGCCCGTAGCGCCAGTACATGCGCCGCCACTGGCGGGGAAGCGGGAGTTCGTCGAGCGGCAGCATATCCATCGGAATCGCCACGACCCCGAGGTGGCGGAGCTTCTTCGGGATGTCGAGGTTGATCCCGGAATCGCAGCCGTTGTAAGGGCGGCTGACGACGATGAGGGCCTTCTCGTCCGGGCGCAGCGCGTCGAGCACTTCACAGCCGCGCGCGACCAGCCGTTGCTGGAATTGCTCCTGCGCCTCATAACCGCGTTCGAGCGCGCGACGGATTTCGCTGCGGCTGCTCCGAAGGGTTTCGACGTGCTCGGCAAGCGCCCCAAACACGCGGTTCGGCTGCATCTGCATATAAAGAATGGGGCTGAAAAGCGCGTCGGAGCGATGTCGCAGTTCCTTGCTCGCGCGAACCGTGTAGGGGAGGCTTTGGACCAGCGGGCAGTTGAAGTTCCAGCGGTCGAACGGCCCGTAGTCGGGGCTTTTGGCGTTGATGACGCTGGGCAGGAAAACGAAGTCCACGTCGCGCGCGAGCAGTGCCGAAACGTGGCCGTGCGCCACCTTGACGGGGAAGCAGGCCTCGGCGACGACCTGTTCGATCCCCTCGTGGATGATCGCTTGGGTGGTCTCTCCCGACAGAACGACCTCGAATCCCAGCGAGCGGAAGAACGTGGCCCACAGCGGCAGGAACTCGTGGAAGAGCAGCGTCATCGGGATGCCGACGCGACCTTGCACGGCCGGCGGGAAGTCGTGGCTCCGCAGACACTCGGTCAGCATCGCCGAGCGTTCGGCAAACAGGTCCGGCAGCTCGGCATTTAGCCGCCCGCGCTCCGCGTCGTATCGCTCGCAGCGGCTGCCATAGAAGAGCGGGCGATCGTTTTCGACCTGAACTCGCCGAATCTCGCACGAGTTGGCGCACTGTTGGCAGATGAAACTCTCCACGTCGTAGCGGCGGTTGCTCCAGTCGAAGCCTTTGAACCGGGAGGGGCCGGAGACCTTCTCGCGCGCCAGCAAGGCCACGCCGATGGCCCCGGTCACCTCGTGGTTGGGCGGCACAACGACCGGCCGGCCCAGGACGCGGTTGAACGCCGCCACGACGGCTTGGTTGAAAGCCGTCCCGCCCTGGAAGAAAACCCGGTTGCCGACGGCCCGACCGCCGACCACGCGGTTGAGATAATTCTGAACGATCGAATAGGCCAGGCCGGCCACGAGGTTTTCCTTGCTCGCGCCGCCCTGCTGGTGGTGCTGCAAATCGCTTTCCATGAACACCGTGCAACGGTCGCCGAGCGCGACGGGATGCTGGGCCGTCAGGGCAGACTCGGCGAATTCTTCTTCGATCCGAAGACCCAGACGTTCGGCCTGTTCTTCGAGAAAGGAGCCTGTACCGGCCGCGCACGCCTTGTTCATCTCAAAATCGCAGATCGCCCCGCCGCGGAGGCTGATGTACTTGGAATCCTGGCCGCCGATCTCGAAAATGGTGTCCACGGTGGGGTCCACGGCGATGGCGGCGGTGGCCTGAGAGGTGATTTCGTTGCGAATGAGGTCGGCGCCGACCAGATCGCCGATCAGGTAGCGGCCCGAGCCGGTCGTGCCGCAGCCGCAGACGACGACGCGGTGGCCGACCTCGCGATAGATGTCCTCGATGCCGCGCCGCACGGCCTCGATCGGACGGCCGGCGGTCGGCAGATAGCGCTTGGCGACCAGTCGGCCCGCGCGATCAATCAGGACGACATTGGTGCTGACCGAGCCGACGTCAATGCCGAGGAAAACGTCAAGCGTCGCGCTGTCGCACAGTTCGGCGAGCGGCGGCGCCGTCGGCGATTCGGGCATCGAAACCAACGCGCCCGCCAGCGGCTCGAGACCCGCCGGTTCGGCCTCACGGGAATGGATGTGCGCTTCCAGCGCATCGAGCGTGCAGCGCGGAGTCTCTGCTTGTTCGTCGCGGAGGACCCTCGCCACGCCCAACGCGCCCATCACGGCATGCAGCCCGTCCACGACCAACTCGCCGGGCCGAAGCTCGAGCACCTCTTGAAACGCGCGGCACATCCCCGCGTTCGAGGCCACGCCGCCCTGAAAACCCACCGGCCCCCGAAGCGACTTGCCCTGGCCCAATGCGGAGCGGAAATTACGCGCCAGCGCAAAACACAGCCCCGCCACAATGTCGTGGACCGGCGCGGCGATTTGCTGCAAATGAATCATGTCCGACTTGGCGAACACGCTGCATCGGCCCGCCATGTGCGGCGGACGCACCGATTGAAGGGCCAGCCGGCCGAATTCCCCTTCGATGGCCACGCCCAACCGACTGGCCTGCTGGTCGAGAAACGAACCAGTGCCCGCGGCGCACAGCGCGTTCATCGAAAAATCGCGCAACACCGGCTGGCCGCTTCGCTCGTCCGGCTCGAAAATCAACAGTTTCGAATCCTGACCGCCCATCTCAATGACGGTACGCACCTGCGGCGTCCGAAGTATGGCGGCGCGGCTTTGCGCGACGACCTCGTTGACCAGGCGGCAGCCCAACAGTTCGGCCAGCGTGTGGCCGGCGGTCCCGGTCGCGCCGACGGCGCGAAACCGGTCGGGACCCAGACGGCCAAACAGGTCGCGGAGCAAATGCAAGGCGCTCTGATAAGGCAGGCCGTTGTGCCGCCGATAATGGTGCTCCACGATCTCCCCGGCCGCACCGCACACCACGGCCTTGACGCTGATCGAGCCGACATCAACGCCCAGATACAGGTCTTTCCGCACGGTCACGAGCTCCATCAATCACTGAAGGCAAGGCAGGCAATCCCCGCCTGGTCTCGAACGCGAATCAGTCTATCGTTCTGGGCATGAAGCGACCAGAAACATCCGCCAGAGGGCCGACCACACTCCCGTATTGCTGGTGCGACAGCTTGAAACACGAGGAATCCGAGCTCTCTCGGCCATGCCTCGAGTAAACGGCCCTTCTTCCCGGCGCCGACGCCAATCCCTACTGGCGCTCCCGCCAACATGCAATTCAAAAAAGGCCGTCGTCAGTGAGGTCAAGAGGGGTCCTTACGGGGCGCACGCGGGATGTCGCTCATGTCGCCAAGAACGACACCGAGCGGCAACTCCCTCGGAAATGTAAGGAAATCCCGTTGACACTGTACGAGATACGAACCTACCCTTCGAATGGAATGGATTGGCACGTTTTGTGCGCGCCAACTTGTTCAAAGCGCCCCTTTCGGGGTCGGCTCTGCAAGCCGGGGAGGCAGGAAGCGATGATACACATGGCAAGAAACACCATCGGACAACTCACGGCCCTCGCCAGCCTGACTATCGCCGTGTGGGCGTGCCCGCGCCCGGTCGCGGGCGACGTAATCGTCCTCAGCGACGGTCGCCGGCTCGAAGGCATTGTGACCACCTCGACGCTGGTTCCCGACGTGATTCTGTTCTCCGATCACGTGAACAAGTTGCTGCAAGTCCCCCGCGCGAAGGTCGCCGAGGTGATCCGCGAAGGCGAGCCGGTCAGCCGGCTGAAGATTGCCCGCGCTCTGGCCCGCGAGGGCAAATACGAATCGGCGCTCGAGCAAGTTCGTGAGGCGCGGCGCCTGGCGCCCAACGATCCCGCCATCGCCGAGGAAGAGCAGACCGTTCTCCGCGCGCTGGCCATTCAGTCGTCCAAACAGGCCGAGGTCAAGGCGGACGAAAGCCGCGGGCTTCTCGACAAGATCAAACAGGCGACGCTCACCCGCCAGTTCGACAAGGCCCTGCCTCTGTTCGCGAGGCTCGAAGGCGGGAATGCGCCCGCCGAGGTCCGCGACGAGGCCGAACGTTTCAAAATCAAGTTCTACGACCAGTGGGGCGACTACCGGGCCGACAAGACCGACACCTTGGGCGCGATCGAGTGTTACGAGAAGGCCATGGACCTCGACCCCAACGCCGCGGATGTCTATACGAAGCTCATGCGGCTCTATGAGCGGATGGCCCAGCCGGGCGCCAATGAGGCGCGCGTTCAGAAACTGCAGGAATTTCTGGAAACGAAAGTCACGGAAGATTCCAAGGATCTCGATGCCCGGCTTCGTTTGGCCAACCTGCTCTATATGAAAAAGGACTGGGACAACGCCCTTCAGCAGTATCTGACCCTCTTTCGCGACAACGCAACCAGCCACGGCAAGGACCTGTTTCTGGCGCGAGTGGAAACGCGGCTGCGCGCCCTGCTCGACGGCCGCCATCGCAAGTCGGGCGAACGCCGCGACTACGACCTGGCCATCCAGCAGTTCCGCGAGATGCAGTCGGTGTTTCCCGACGTCGACACCCAGCCGCTGGTTCTTTATCAGTATCAAAAACAGGCCGAACAGGTGGGTCCCAAGGACAACGACGCTCGCATGGAGCTGGTCAAGTACTGCGAGCGATACGGACTGGAGGACCTTGCGCGCCGGGAATTGAATGCGGTTCTCCGCAACGACCCCAAACATCCCGAGGCGCTGCGAATGCTCGCAAGCAAGGCCCGCGCCGACCTGGCCGAGATCGAAACGGCGTTCACCACGGGCTTCTCTGCGCAAATCCAGGGACTGGTCGCCCAGTTCCACGAGAAGTATCCGCCCGACCGCTTTCCCTCGCTTCAGGGAATGAACGACACCGCCGACGACTACATCGAGAAGTCGCGCAATGAGATGCGCACCCAGGTGCTCGACAAACGCAAACGCGCCGCCGACCTCGTCCAGGCGGGCGATCAGGCCTTCGATCGGGCGATGAGTGCGCTCTACAGCTATCGCGACGGCTCGGGAACGGACTCTCGCACCGACACCTACGGCCGGCGTGTTGGAAGCAACGTGACGATCACGGCGGGCAGCTATAAGGCCGACGCGATCATGTATTTTGAACGCGCTCTGCGAACCTATCGGGAAGCACAGGCGCTCGATCCGACGCTGGGCGACGCCGCCAAGGGGGACTTGCGCCGCAAGATCGCCGATTGCGACCGCTACCTGTCGCTGTTGAAATCGCAGCGCGTCTATCGGCTGTCGCCGAGCCCGCGTTCGCAGCGACGGACCAGCCCGCAATACCCCAACTATGGCCCCTATGTGTATTCTTATCCGTACGGCTATCTGAATCCCTACGCCAGTCCCTATGGTTACAGCTATCCCTACGGCAGCTATCCATACACATCCCCTTACGCGTACCCCTATACGAACCCCTATCCGTATGTGAATCCCTACGCCACGCCGCCGCCGGTCCCGTGAGGCGATTGGGGAATGCGGATTTCGGAATGCGGAATGCGCAATGAAATGAGACGGGGGCGCGGATGGGTCCGGGCGCGAGCCGAATAAAGGGCCTATCCCAAAGACCTTGTCCGATGAGCACGTCATTCATTAACCCCGCGATTGATCGCGGGGATTGGAGCCAGTCTCACATTTCCAGCAACCGTTTCAACGGTTTCTCGACTTCGGCAGCACGCAAATAAACCGTTGAAACGGTTCGGACCCAAACTCAGTCGCGCCCCTTTCCCCGCGATGAATCGCGGGGTTAATGACTGGGCAGTCGGGTTTTGGGATAGGCCATAAGTGGGGAAACACTCAACCCGTGCCGGAATTCAGGTTCAGAAAATCCTCGAGATGTCGAAACTTGAGCGGCTTGCGGCGCATGGCTTGCAGGGCCTTGAGGTCGTCAACGTCTTCGAGGCGCTCCAGCATCTCCTGATACTCGCCGATGTCCAGGATCACTGCGGCTGGCTTGCCTCCCCGCATGACAATGCTCGGTTCCTTATGGGTCGCTTTCATCGTCCCTGCCTCCCGAAAAAGAACTGTGCCGTTTGCCTTGAGCGGTCCTGTGCAGCCTCTGGCTATGCCGGGAGCTGTACTTTCTCATACAGAAACTCTGGGGCTAGGTCGGCGCCGTTTGGCCAGACAAGCGTGTGGAATTCGGGGTGGATGGAGAACTGCTGGAAGAAGGCTCGGTTCTTGAGTGGCTCGAAGAGCTCTCCGTAGAGTTCATCGTGAAGGTCCACGTCACCTTCGGTTCCATCCGTGAAACGAAGGTGGATTACGAAATCCTGCACGTAGTGCGCTTCCGCAACTCTTGGTATCATCGCGTCACTCCAGTGGTGCAATCTTTTTTACCGGCTGGCCGCCCCGCATGACAATGCTTAGTTCCTTGTGCGTCGCCCTCCGGCGATTCGACAAACCGATTGGGGGTATCTCACTCCCATCGTCGGGGTGACCCTCATACACAACAGTGACGACTACTCCCCTGTCCATCCCCGACCTTGGATAGCTTCCAAATGCTTGCATGGGTCAGGATAATTGTACCCATCGGGAATGAACTCTATTGACTCCTTGAACTGCTCACGTGCCGAATTCATATCACCAAGCTCATTGAGGCACACACCGATGTTGTTCTTGACGATTGCATACATCGGGTCAGACCGCAGCATTTGATGTATTTTCTCCAGCCCATAGGGTAAAACAACAAGAACCTCCTTCCCATCAACGATTTCCTCTTTGAAGCAACTTTCTGAATCTTTAAGCACTTCATCACTGACGGCAGCAACAATACCTTCCGCCGCCTTGGAATACCATTCAAGTGCCTCACGAAATTGGCCAATCCTGCGGTAGGTTAAGCCGATACTGTTATATGCCGAGAATAATCGGGGTTCTATACTCACGGCCTGTTTCAACCTCTCTATTGCCAATTCGTATTCCTCGGCAACTTGGAGCGCAATGCCAAGAGCAAATAATACTTCCGCTTCACCTGGATTGAGCGAGGCCGCCCTGCTCAGAAACCTCACTGCCCCGGGAATGTTGTTCATGAATCGGAAACACTGCCCCGCCATGTAATAAAGCGACCAGTCATCCGAATTGCCTTCCCTCAAGTGCAAGAATATTGCCAGCGCTTCAGGAAACCTCCGCTCCCGCATCAACGCAACGGCTCTCTCTCGTTCGTCGGGCATTTCGTTCCCTCCATTTCGCGCTACCGCTCCGGGTCCATTTCAGTGCCCCTCCCCGATATTGCCGGACAAAAGGAGCCCTGTTTCAAAATACGTGCATAAGATTCCTGCTATCCGCCATTTCTCTTGTGCATTCTTCTTTCCTTCAAGGACGTAACGCAGTGTTTTCGGATAAGCCAATGCAGATGCGGCGACCCAGTGGCCGCCACGCCACTGCCCGGCGCCGGCTCTTATCAGATCGAAGTAAAGTTCGCGCAGATCATCGCGCGATACCTTACATTCTGCCATCACCTGCCGAATCTCTGCCTGGGCCACGCAGTAATCAAGCAAGACATCTTCTGCGGTACGGCCGGAAGTAATCTGCTGAGGGATTTCTTCTGTGATATCGAATGGACGACCTATTGCGCGGGAGATTCGTTCAAGGGGTTTGGGCGGAAGCCCCGGGTAATGGCCCGATTGCCGATAAGGCAATGCATATATCCAGGAAGCTGTTCGGGCTGCAAGGCGTCGACTCATCCTAGTTGAAGGAATGCATAGTGCGATCGCGCCCAGGCCTGCCTTCCATCCGGCCACGAAAAAGGAAGCAATCACGAGACAGCACAGAAGGAGGCCGAGAAAAGCACCAATCTGTGTTTTCCCGGTGCCTTTCAGGTACTGATTCAACATCAGCAAAAACGAAGCAACAACGACGAGTGCAAAGATCACATAGATCACAGTTGATGGTCCTCACATACGATCAGGTCAGGTAGCACACCTCGCTAAAGGGTGAGTCAGGTTGACACCGACATTAGCTGGCTGCAGGTCAGCCATAGGGCTTCTGTAACGATCGCCGATGATATCCGCGCCACTGCTCCGGCCTCAGACAAAAGATCTCCACGTTGTCGTACGCCTCAAGGCCCGTATAGTCGACCAACCACACTTCAAGGAAACCCGTGTCGGCGAGATCGGGAAAAGCGTCTGGCTTCAGCCAAGGCAACAGCTCGTTCAGTGGGATGTCCACCAACTCGAGGATGAGTATGGTTCTTTCGGGAAGCTGCCAGCTGGATTCCTTTCGCTTTTCTTCCTTGGATAGAAGTGTTGTTCTGATTGCATCGAGGGCTACGTGAGGAAGCATGTAGTCACGCCCCTCGACGATTCTGTCCCATAGTCTGTCATTTGGATGGCCCCGCCTGACTTTGCTGAACTCGATTCCAACTTCCGTGCCGTTCCTTCGCCCACATATGAAATCGGGTCTCTCTGATATCTGCAGAGCTGTGTACGACTCGCCCGTTAGTTGCTCATATGCTTCGAGGAAGTACTCCAACGCTTCGCTCTCCTCTTCCTTCTTTGCACGGTCGTTTGTCCATTCGTTCATGGTTGTTCCTCATCTATCAAGGTATAAGGCAGCTACTGGGCGGCTCAGTGCAAATACGATCGATCCACCTGTTAGATCAACCTGGGGTGAACCGTGCTACCACCTTGGGCCAGTGAGCCGCCAGGTCATAGAGTGGCGGTCCCCAGTGCTTCTCATCTTTCTCATTTTCGGAAAGGGTAACGTCTGTTGTGAGGCCCAGGCGGGCGGCATGGACTTGGTACGCGTACAGGAAACTCATCTCCGGCGGCGGCAGAGCGAGACCCCTACGCCTCTTGAGTTCCCTGCCCTGGATTATCGCCACCAGGAAGTACAGCAGCTGTCCAACAATTCTGGCGATCACAAAGGCAACCGCCATCTTCCATCCAGCAAAAAAAAGGGCGCTTCCGATGAGGATGGCTTCCGGGATGCCCCAAATGGCGACACAGCTGTAAAGCGTACCAATGGCGATTTCGCCGGGAAAAAAAACGCCAGCATACCCAAACCAACTCATCGTTCCATATACAACAGCACCAATGAGTGCCGCGTCAAGCGTGCGTGCGTGAAGGAGCAAGCACAGAACACAAGCAACCGAGAAGTACACGGATGGAAGCAGTTCGATTCCCTCTGCGGTCTTCAGGACTTTAAATGCGCTCACGACTGGGTACAATCGCGCGATCAACCCAAAAGCGTAAGGAATCGGAAGCCGGATTCTCATCCCCGTCGGTGTGTAAATTGCCACATCATCTCGCCCCTTGTGATCTAACCATGTCTTGATTTGGTTCCGGTCTTGGTTTCGCCCGCTCCCTGAAGGCCGCTGTGGCGCTGATAGTGCGGTCTTCCTTGCCGTCGGTTCGGCTGCCAATGTCGCACCCTCCCCTTCACCGCATCGCCAACCGAGCGGGCGGGGGCATCACCCGCTGAATTGCTCGATCAGGGCGTCGTCAATGTCGAAGTTGGCGGCGACCGTTTGAACGTCGTCGTGATCTTCGAGCGCTTCCATCAGCTTGAGCATGCGTTCGGCTTCTTTGCCGTCGAGGCGTTTGGTGGAGTTGGGAACGAGGCGGATTTCCGCGGAGGCGATCTCGAAACCGGCCGCGGCGATGGCGTCGCGCACGGCTTCAAAATCGTTGGGGGCGGTCGTCACGGTGAAGCCGTCGCCGGTGTTGAAGACGTCTTCGCCGCCGGCCTCGATGACCACTTCCATGAGTTTGTCCTCGAGCGAGGAGTCGGCGTTGACGAACGCCTGGCCTTTCTTCTCGAACATCCAAGTGACGCAACCGACTTCGCCAAGGTTTCCGCCATGCTTGGTGAGGAGATGCCGGATCTCGCCGGCCGTGCGGTTCTTGTTGTCGGTCATGGACTGGATGGCCAGCGCCACGCCACTCGGACCATAGCCTTCGTAGGTCACTTCCTCATAGACGGTTCCCTCGAGCTCGCCCGTTCCGCGCTTGACGGCGTTCTCGATGTTCTTGAGCGGCATGTTGGCCGCGCGCGCCGCGGCGACCGCCTGGCGCAGGCGGGCGTTGCTGTCGGGATTGCCGCCGCCGTTTCGCGCCGCGACGGTCAGTTCCCGTATAATCCGCGTGAAAACCTTGCCGCGCTTGGCGTCAATGGCCGCCTTCTTGTGCTTGATCGAATGCCATTTGGAATGTCCGGACATGGTTCATCGCCTCCGACGTTTCGTTCGATTGCGTCCTCAACCGAAACCCGTCTTCTCCGCGAACGGCGGCATTCCGTCTAAGGTCGGGGAAGAGTGATTTCGGAGCAGCTCCCAGCTCTGGAAGAAGATATTTCAGGGCAGTTGGCCGTGTCAACGGCAAACGGGGGACATTTTCGTGCGCCCGTCAGGTTGTAGCCGCCGACGTGAGGAGGCGGACGAACGGTGCTCGGAAAGCGGACGGACGGTGCTCGGAAAGCGTTCGCCTCCATACCTCGGCGGCTACAATTCACGGTGAGAAATGCTGACGAATCAGTCTCGGCAAGAGCGTTATCGGTAGCTTTGCCAGTTTCGGACCCTCACCAGATGGCCCACATCCAAGATGTCCTGGGTCAGCCAGCGCGTGTTGTTCGTCTCATCGCCCTCGGCCACTTGATTGAGCGGATCCACCCGGATGCCCACCATGTAAATTCCGAGTGGAATCGCATCAACAGTTCGCGGAATGGCGGCGAGGTCAATCGAAGCGCCCGCGCCCAAGGATTGAACGGCAACCGATGGGCACAAATAGATCGTTTGCCCCGACCCTCGAAAAGGCTTGACCAGGAACTCGATCCAGAACGGCCCGGCCTGCGCACCCCCGCCGTTTGTCACTCGGCCCGTGAAATGGATTTCTTCGGAGGGATTCAAAGTGTCGGGGTGGAAACCGGCGTTTTCGATTCGCAGATCAGGAAGAGGGCCGACATAGGGTTGGACTACCGCTTCGGTCGGGTAGTACAGGGGTCCCACCGACCCATACATGCTGGGCGTGATTCGGCACCCAAGGCGGTCCCCCGCGATGAAGTTGGAAGCCGGGAAAGCACTCTTGATCGCGCCTGTGATTGGGACGCCGTTCCGAAACCACTGGTATTCCATCTTGGTTGTCATTCGGGAGCTGTAGATCCGAACGCTCGCCGTTGTTCCGTAATTCAAAGGCTGCGGAAGGATGAAGGCCGATTTGACGGAAGGCAGCGTGAAGACGATGTACGTTTTCCCGCCGTAATTGTTGTAGTCCTCCCAGGCGGGGGAGATCAGGTCTGCGCGACCATCTCCATTGATGTCTCCGGCCGCGTCTATTCCATGGGTGGGATAGAAAATGTCAGCCAGCCCGGGCTGCGTTGCCAGATTCATATAGAGGTTTGCAGGGAAGCTGCTTCGACTGCGAATGAGCCATGTACGTCCGGAGTAACCCTCGTGGAGCAGAAGATCGGGGAATGAGTCGCCGTCAAAATCAGCGAACTCCGCCGACTCTGCTTCATCGTATGCACCTTGAATCGTGAAATTGATGTCCGCCTTGAGGCCGCCGGCGTCGCGCACAGTTCCCGGCGACCAGGTGCTACGTCCAAAGATCACGTAAGCCAAACCGTCGGTGACACTGACAAGGTCGGCGCGGCCATCGCGATTCATGTCGCCCGCACGGATCATGCTATTGGTGCGGCCAGTGATTCTGAGGTTGGGAGGCGTCACATCCGTATTGATGTAATGCTGAGCGATCAAGGCACTGGTGCAATAGTAGATCAGGATTTGGCTGCGAGTGCCGAATGCCAGGTCCGCCCGGCCGTCGCCATTGAAGTCGCCCGCGGCAAGCACCTGGTCGCCGATATTGGAGCCGTAGAACGCGAGGTCGGCGGTGGCCGTCGTCAATGTTTTCTGGTAGTGGGCGGAAAGACTGTTGGAACCAAACACGCACAGGACGGTATGCGCATAAGGGGCGAGGGCGGCCATGTCGCTCTTGCCGTCGCCATTGAAATCGCCGCATGCCACGGCGAAACCCAGATTTCCGCCGCCATAACCGCCAATGAACGTCGCATCGAAATCCTGGGGCCGGAAATATATCACGTTCGGGGAGTAACGGCTGCGGCCGTAGAGGAGATAGACGGCCCCGTTTCGCTGGCCTCCCAGATTGTTGTGCCATCCCCCGAATACGACGTCGTCTTTGCCGTCGCCGTTGAAATCGCCGGCGGCCATGAACGTTTGGAAGCCTGTCCAGGCGAACTCATGGTCGAGAAGCGACTGGATGTAGAGCGCGCCTCGCGTTGTGGCAAGATCAATGCTGTGCGGCAGCCGGCTCCAATCGCGACGCCCCCAGAGGATATTGAACTTGGCAATTCCATGGCCATAATCAGCGCCACCGCCAACCACGATGTCATCAATCCCATCGCCGTTGAGGTCGGCAGACACCGCTGCGGCCATGTTATCGCCCGCTGCGTTGCTCAGTATTTCATAGTCGTATCCTTGCGAAATGTAGTCGTAGGTGAACGCCAAAACCAATCTTGAAAAAGCAACCGATAGAGCGACCGCGAGCGCTGCGAAGCGCGGGACTGAGGAGGACCGTCGCATGGAGACACTCCTTCCGTTGCCAAAATTCCGGGTACCGTGAGGACTTTGTGTGGGACAATGCGTTTGTTGTCAAGAAGAAAAACAAACCGCGTTTCTCTCGCCCAACGTGACGCAAGCTGTTAGCCTGTGGAGCAGCCTCAAGACGAGGAAAACGTTGCCCGTCTGCGATTCTTCACAGGCTGACATCTTGCGCTACTTTGAATTCGGCAACTCCCTCATCCACGCGAGACTCTTCCCTTTGTGTCTTCGCGGCTTTGCGGGAGAATCAAAGGGAAGGATATTGGCGAAAAGGCAGTGCCCCGTTTTTCGTTGCTTCCTGAACGAAAATGACTAGACTTCTCCCCGTGATGGGGGAAACGAGAAGTCGCAGTGAAAGGGAGTCGTTCAGTGTCGGAAGAATGTCCACAGGCGCGCGCGATTGAACCCATTCCGGTTCAGGTCGAAGGCCAACGGTTGATCGCCCTCCGCGATCCGCAGGGGTTTTCGCCGGACGTCGTGGTCTCGCCGGTGGTCTTCTACTTTCTGGCCCATTGCGATGGGAAACAGACGCTCCGCGACATCAAACTGGCCTTCGCACGCCAGTTCCGCCAGATTCTCACCGACGACGAGGCCCATCGGATTCTCGAAGATCTCGATCGCCACTATCTTCTCGACACCGAGCGGTTCCGCGCCCACCGCGACGAGATCGTGCGGGCCTACCGCGCCGAAACGGTTCGGTCGGCCACCCACCAGGGCAGCGCCTACGCCGACGCGCCCGATGCCCTTCGCGCGGAGCTCGATTCCTACTACGCCCCGCCGGACGGACCCGGCGAGCCTCCGGCAGCCGGCGCGAACGGTCGGCGGCGAGTCGTGGCACTGATCGCGCCTCATATCGGCGTCCGCGCGGGCGGGCCATGTTTCGCCTGGGCCTACCAGCGCCTCAGCGAATCGCCGCCGACCGAAACGTTTGTCGTGCTCGGAACGGGCCACGCGGGCATTCCGGGTTGTTTCGCCGCCACCCGAAAGACGTTCGAGACTCCGCTGGGTTCGATTGACGTGGACACCGAGTTTCTCGACCGCCTCGAGGCCCACTATGGCGGCGATCTGTGCGCCGAAGAGTATTATCACCGCGGCGAGCACGTGATCGAGTTTCAGGCGATCTTCCTTCAGCACGCGCTGGCCGGACGCAAAGGCGGATTCCGCATTGTTCCGATCCTGTGCTCCTATGCGCCCGAAGCGCTGGCCGATGGCGCCGACGACGGGCAGACGGCAACAATCGTGGAGCGATTCTGCGAGGCGCTTCGGGCGACGCTCGCCGAAACGCCGCGCCCGGTGTGCGTGATTTGCAGCGCCGATCTGGCGCACGTCGGTTTTCGCTACGGCGATCCGGTGCGGCTGACGACGCCCGATCTCGACCGGATCGAAAGCGACGACCACGCGATGCTTGAGGTGATCTGTTCGGGCAACAGCGAAGGCTTTCTCGAGAATCTGTTGCGCGACAACAACCGGCGGCGGATCTGCGGCTTCCCGTGCATCTATACGATGCTGCGCACACTCGACCTCAAGGACGGCGAGGTTCTTCGCTACGCGCAATCGGCGATGGACGAGCAGAATTCGACCGTCTCCTATGCGAGCGTGGCGTTTTATGATGCGAAGGATGAAGGATGAAGGCGGAAGGATGAAGGATGGACGATAAGGCGTGACCGCAGATTGCGCTGATTGCGCAGATTATACATGGCGACGGAAATCACGCGAGATTGTAGCCGCCGTCGTGAGACGGCGGACCTTCCGCCGACTCACGTCGGCGGCTACAGATGCGGCGCTACTGTTGACGCCATGTATGAAAAGCATGCTTTCTCTGCGTCTTCGCGCCTCTGCGTGAGGCCATGTCTTTCGATTTCGGATCAAGGAATAAGACGAACCCATGATCATCGTCATGGCTCCGGGCCATACCGAAGCGCAATTGCAGGCCGTGATTGAGCGCGTGCAGGTGCTCGGCTACCGCGCGCACATTATTCGCGGCGTCGAGCGCACGGTCATCGGCGCCGTCGGCCACGAAGACAAGACGCCGCTGGCCGTCCTCGAGCAGATGCAGGGCGTCGAGGCCACCATTCCGATTATGAAGCCGTTCAAACTGGCCAGCTCGGAATGGAAGAAGCGGCCCACGACGATCGAGATCGGCGACGTGCGCATCGGCGGCCAGGAGATTGTGGTGATTGCCGGTCCCGGCGTCGTCGAGTCGGAAGAGCAGATCTTCGCAACGGCGCGCGCGGTCAAGGCGGCGGGGGCCAGGCTGCTTCGCGGCTGCGTCTATAGCTACTACGTCTCGCCCTATTCGACTGCGGAGTTCGATCCCGACAAGCTGGCGCTGCTCCGCCAGGTGCGCGAGGACACGGGGCTGAAAACCGTGACGGAGGTTTTTTCGACCAACGACCTCGACGCGATTGCCGAAAGCGCCGACGTGGTGCAGATCGGCGCGCGCAATTGCCAGAACTTCACGCTGCTGCGGCTGGCGGGGCGAATGGGCAAACCCGTCTTTCTCAAACGCGGCATGTCCACGACGATTCGCGAGTTCATCATGGCCGCCGAATACGTTCTCTCCGAAGGCAACTCGCAGGTCATTCTGTGCGAACGCGGCATCCGCACGTTTGAAAACGAGACGCCCTTCTCGCTCGACCTGAACGCCATCCCTGCGATCAAGGGCCAGTGCCATTTGCCGGTGTTCGTGGACCCCAGCCACGGGACGGGCAAGCGCCACCTGGTGGCGCCGATGGCGCGGGCGGCCGTGGCGGCGGGCAGCGACGGCCTGATGATCGAGGTTCATCCCCATCCCGACCAGGCGCTGATGGACGGGTCGCAGTCGCTTCGGCCCGAACAGTTTGCCGCCCTGATGGGCGACCTCCGCCGCGTGGCCGAAGCCGTGGGGAGGAAGATGTGACGGCGCATTTAAGCGCTTGCCTTTGAGGCTGGTTTCGGGCAAGATGCCGGCAGGAGTGGACAGAGAAGAACGCCTCTGCGGGAAGAGAGTAACCATGCGGACAATTCGGAAAAACGTGGTCACCGACGAAGCCCAGAATCCCATCGCGGTGCAAATCGCCTACGCCGACTGGCTGGAAATCGAGCGCGCACTTGATTTGCGAGAGGAGAACGGGAAAACCGTGGATTTGTCGCCTTTCAGTGGAACGATACGGTTGACCGAGGACCCGCTGGAATTTCAGGCGCGCATCCGGAGAGAGCCATCATGAGCCAGCAGACGCTTAAGGAAATATACGAATCCCACGTAAGACCGTTGTCGGCAGACGAGCGATTGCAGTTGCTCATCATGACAGCGCGCGACCTGGAGCGCGACACCGCCGGTATTTCGTCTCGACCGCGTCGCAACATCATGGACTTGCAGGGGTTGGGCAAAGAGATTTGGGAAGGCATTGATCCGGCGGAGTATGTCAGCAGACTGCGTGATGAATGGGACGGTGGAAACTGATGAAACTGGACTCGGCGTTGCAGGGCGTCACAAAACCAGATTATTCCAAATCCGGTAGTTCTTCGCGCGGCAGCAGAAGGCGAATTGACCGCGCCTGGAGAGGCGTTTTCTCGATGAGTCCAGCCTTTTCCAGCGACATCACCATCTGATGAATGGCCGGCGGGGATGTCTTGAAGTATCTCTGGATGTCGGCTTCGGCCGGAGGGCGCCCGTGTAGTTTCGTGTAGTAGTAGATGAAGGCGAGGTACTGGCCTTGACGATGTGTGTATTTGCTTTTCATCACTCCCTCCGTCGGAGTTCAGAACGCAACCGCTGAGGGCGAAGGGAACGCCGAGAGCTGCCGAGGTTTTCTTCGCGTTGCTGCGCGATCTGGACGGTCACGGCCTCACCTTCTCGGTGTTTAGGCCGGCCTCTTCCCGCCGGATTTGGGCCTGCTTTTTGTTCCACGTGAGGATGCCGATAGGGAGCAGGATGGCGTAAGGTCCCCAGAGGAAGTAGCGGTATGGCGAGGGAAGGAGCAGCAATCCCGCGAGGAAGCTGAGAACGGCAATCCAGCCGATGATCGAGGCCTTGATGGTGAAGGCATGTTCGCGGGGGCCGTCGGTGTTTTTGATCGTGAAGTAAGGCGTCGTAATTTAATAACATTTACAACTTACGTTTCTCCGGTTGAATCGTGTAATTCCATTCACCGTGAAATGTCTCGGGCGTGAGGTTGATTTGGGCAAATTCTTCATCCGTGATTTTGCGGCCG